>ORMF011023392.1_pt1 | contig 18244 bp, 16 predicted proteins | sample 1779871 | NCBI WGS metagenome assembly ORMF01 (sample SAMEA104232316, study PRJEB22302) | groundwater metagenome | biome: forest; feature: aquifer; material: groundwater | place: USA | collected 2011-08-07 | depth 5.4 m | reverse complement strand
GAGAGGATGTCGGACTGCTGGGTGCGGGTCGGCATGCCGGTGGAGGGGCCGCCGCGCTGGATGTCGTAGAGCACGACCGGCACCTCGGAGAAGTAGGCGAGCCCCAGGAACTCGCTCATCAGCGAGATGCCGGGGCCGGAGGTGGCCGGGAACGCGCGTGCGCCGTTCCACCCCCCGCCGATGGCGATGCCGATGGCGGCGAGCTCGTCCTCCGCCTGCACGATGCCGTAGAGCCGGCGGCCGTCCTTGGTGGTGCGCAGGCGCTTGGCGTAGCGCTCGAAGGCTTCGGCCAGCGAGGTGGACGGCGTGATCGGATACCAGGCGCACACGGTGGCCCCGGCATAGATGGCGCCGAGCGCGCCTGCGTCGTTGCCCGATATCAGGATCTTGTCCTTGGCGCCCTCGGCATGGCGCACGCGGATCGGCAGCGGGCAGCCGAAATGCTTGGCCGCGTAGTCACGGCCCAGCGCGACGGCCTCCATGTTGGCGGCGATCAGCTTCTCCTTGCCCTTGAGCTGGTCGCCGATCGCGCTCTCGAGCACCTTGACATCGATGTCGAGCAGCGCGGTCAGCGCGCCGACGTAGACCATATTCTTGAACAGCTGGCGCTGGCGCGTGTCCTTCCACTTGGCGGCGCACATCTCGGCGATCGGCACGCCCAGCACGGTGATGTCGTCGCGCGGCCAGATGCGCGGCAGGGTCGAATCGTAGAACAACCAGCCCCCCGGCACGACCTCGGCCAGGTCCTCCTTGTAGGTCTGCGGGTTCATGGCGACCATCAGGTCGATGCCGTCGCGCCGGGCGACGTAGCCCGCCTCCGACACCCGCACCTCGTACCAGGTCGGCAGGCCCTGGATGTTGGAGGGGAAGATGTTCTTCGGGCTGACCGGGATGCCCATCCGGAACAGCGTCTTGGCAAAGATGGTGTTGGCGGAAGCCGAGCCCGAGCCGTTGACGGTGGCGAACTTCACCACGAAGTCGTTGATCCCGCTCATTTACCTGATGGCCTCGTGTGTAATGGGGTCAGACCCCAAGGCACCGTTTCAAGTGGGGTCAGACCCCATCGCACGCCCGCAAACACGAGCACACGCGTCGCCATGGGGTCTGACCCCAATCTAGCGCAGATAGGCATTGTGGTGAGTGAGACAAGCTTGTGAAGCCTGCGCTTCGACGAACATGAATTTCTGCATGTCCCAGGCACCCGTGGGGCAGCGTTCGGCGCACAGGCCGCAGTGCAGGCACACGTCCTCGTCCTTGGCCATGATGCGGCCGGTCTGCTTGAGCACGTCGGAGACATAGAGGTCCTGCGTCTTGTTGTGGGCCGGCACGCGCAGCTTCTCGCGCAGCGCCGCCTCGTCTGCGCCTTCCGTGAAGTTGATGCAGTCGACCGGACAGATGTCCATGCAGGCGTCGCACTCGATGCACAGCGGTGCGGAGAACACCGTCTGGATGTCGCAATTGAGGCAGCGCTCGGCCTCTTTCACGGCCAGCTTGTCGTCGTAGCCGAGCTCGACCTCCACCTTGAGGTTGCGCAGCGACTGGGCTTTGTCGGCATGGGGAACGGCGACGCGCCCCAGCGCCGAATAGTCGTTCTTATAGGCCCACTCGTGGATGCCCATCTTCTGGCTGAAGAGGTCGGAGCCGGGCTTGGGCCGTGCCTGGTTGAGGTCCTGGCCGCTGCAAAGGAGATCGATGGAGAGGGCCGCCTGGTGGCCATGGGCGACGGCCCAGATGATGTTCTCGGGGCCCCAGGCCGCATCGCCGCCGAAGAATACGCCCGGCCGGGTCGACATCATGGTGGTCTTGTCGACGGTGGGCATGTTCCACTCGTTGAACTCGAGGCCGACGTCGCGCTCGATCCACGGGAAGGCGTTGTCCTGGCCGATCGCCATCAGCACGTCGTCGCACGGAAACACCACCTCCTCGCCGGAGGGCTCGAGCTTGGGCCGGCCGGCCTTGTCGACGCCGACCTCCTTCATCTTCTGGAAGCGGACGCCGACGAGCCGGCCCTTCTCGAGGATGAAGGCCTTGGGGGCGTGGTTGTCGAAGATCGGGATGCCCTCGTGCTCGGCTTCCTCGATCTCCCAGTCGGAGGCCTTCATGACGCGGCGCGGCGAGCGCACGGTCACCTTCACGTCCATGCCGCCCAGCCGCAGCGCGGTGCGGCAGCAGTCCATCGCCGTGTTGCCGCCGCCGATGACGACGACGCGCTTGCCGACGGTATGGGTGTGCTCGAAGGCCACCGAGGTGAGCCAATCGATGCCGATGTGGATATTGGGGGAGGCCTCCTTGCGGCCGGGGACGTCGAGGTCCTTGCCCCTGGGCGCGCCGGTGCCGACGAACACGGCGTCGAAGCCTTCGGCGAGCAGCGCCTTCAGGCTCTTGATCTCGTGGCCGAAGCGGGCCTCGACGCCGAAGCCCAGAACCCGCTCCACCTCCTCGTCGAGCACGCCCACCGGCAGGCGGAAGGAGGGGATGTTGGTGCGCATCAGCCCGCCGCCCTTCGGGTCCTTGTCGAACAGCACGCAACTGTAGCCGAGCGGCATCAAATCGCGCGCGACCGTGAGGGAGGCAGGGCCGGCGCCGATGAGCGCGATGCGCTTGCCGTTCTTCTTCTTCGGGATCTCCGGCATGAAGGCGTCGATGTCGCCCTTGTAGTCGGCGGCGACGCGCTTGAGGCGGCAGATGGCGACCGGCTTCTCCTCGACGCGGCCGCGGCGGCAGGCCGGCTCACAGGGGCGGTCGCAGACGCGGCCCAGGATGCCGGGAAAGACGTTGCTCTCCCAGTTGAGCATGTAGGCCGCCGCGTAGCGGCCCTGGGCGATCAGCCGGATGTACTCGGGAACGGGGGTATGGGTCGGACATGCCCACTGGCAGTCGACGACCTTGTGGAAGTAGTTCGGATTGGAGATGTCGGTTGGGGCCGTACGGCCCCTGCTTCGTGCCGCGATGTCGCTCGCCTGCATCAACGCCTCGTCCCTGTGGTTTCGCTCCCAACCGCCCACTCTACTGGATCGGGATGCGTTATCCCAACTCCTACATGAGTTCCAGGGTTGTTTTTTCAACCGGCAACCGAAGCCCTGCATGTGTGGCGGAAAGCAGCCGGCGCCCGCGGCCTGCCGGCGCCTGTCATTGTGCAGTGCGGCATCGGCGGATCGCAGCGGCGGCGGGGGTTGCCCCGCAGCCCTGAGCCGCTCGCGGTAGTAGGCCGCCGCGGGGAAGGCAAGGGGTGGGCCAAGGAGGTATCAAGCAGGTAGTGTCTCAGTTTGAAATTTCTTCTTTCCTCGCCGCCGCGTCATCCGCAAAAAAGCCTGCGACGACCCACCCCAAGGCGCGAGCGAGCACATAGCATCCTAGGCTGGCGATCACCCACAGGCCTCCCGTGAGCAACCCCTCGGGCCGCGCCCTGTCAAAGACCCAAACACCAAGGGCGGCGGTGGCGGGTAGCACGCAGATGATCGCAGCCACCACGCCGAGCCGATGAAAGCCTCTGTGGATTCGAGGGATCACAGCGGGCACCTATTTGAATGAGCGGCCCCGCATGGTATGCTTACCGCCAAGCAGCCATGGAAGCAAGCATGCCCAAGGGACCCAAAGGCCAGAAGCGTCCCGCCGACGTGATCGGCAACGCCGTCAAGGTCATGCGCATCTTGACCGGCGAGGAAGAAGAAGATTTCGGCGCGGACGATGGCAAGGACAAGGCTGCGCAGTCGCTGGGCCGGCGCGGCGGGAAGGCGAGGGCGCAAGCGTTGAGCGCGAAGCGCCGCAAGGAGATTGCGCAGATAGCCGCTAAGTCCCGCTGGAAGAACGAAACCGAGAAGGCAGATTAGCCTCCTTCTCGGTCTGCCTTCTGATGAAACCGGACAACATAGGCACGGCGAATTGGTAACGCCCAAATCTGTTTCTGTAGATCAATCCCTTGTCCTCAAGGCGATTCAAATACTGAGCAACGCTGCTACTCGAGTATTTCTTATCGAGCGTATCCTTGGAGACGCGGATAATTTCTTGCGCCGTGAACTCGGCTTCACAGTTTGGGAGCTGCGCCACAACTTTTAGAAAAATTCGCTGCGGATCAGAGACGAGGTCCCAGCGCTTAGAGAAGAAATTTTGATCCAGCTTCTGCAAGACTTGCACCATAGGAATCACCGTGGGCTCTTTTGAGATGAGCTTGGCCATGTATAGATCAAAGGCCTCCCTGCAAATATATTGAATGAAGAACGGATATCCACCAGAATGCTTCACAATGGTCTCGACGGATTCGGGCGTGAACTTCACCGGGCAGTTCTTCTGCTGAATCGGCACCGTGACCGCATCGCGAGACTCCTGGTCGCTAAGCCGATCCAGCATCAGCGCGTGAAACATACGCTCCGAATATGTTCTTGCTTTCGTAAGCCGCTTAAATAGGGTTGGAAGTCCCGTCAAAACGAGCATGAAAGGAAATCCGCCAGGGTGCTTCTGCACCGATTGGAATACATCCAAAAGCAAGGAAAGCGGGTATTGATCTTTCTGTGTGTGGTCAGAGAGGTTTTGGGCTTCATCATAGGCAAAAACGATCCCCTTGACCGCAGTAGGAGATATCATTTTTCCGACATATCTAAGCACGCTCTTGAGCTTGTCTGCCACCAAGCCAGGAGTGTCATCATAAATCTTTTGCAGATCGGCGTACTCCAGTGGTCGATGTTTGGTCGTCTTCTTACCGACGAATCCGATCGGCAATTCGGTCTGCGTTTTCAGGAATATCGAGCCTAAAAGGAGGGTAAGATCAGTGATGATACGTATGACGATGCGATCCTCGTTGAGGGCGGTTTGTTCGCTGAACTCATCGCCCGTCCATAGCCACCCGGCCTGTTGAGCAATAGGTTTGAGGTGCCCGAGAAGGACGGTCTTACCAACGCCGCGCAACCCGGAAAGGATCAGGTTCTGCGTAATCACAGCCTGGCTGAGGAGGCGCTTGAACTCTTCTTGCTCTTGGGTCCGACCAGCGAGGTATGGCGGCATGTGCCCAGCGCCGGGCATGAAAGGATTGGCAAAGAGGTCGTTTTGCATGTTTACGCCTCCTAATGAGCTTGCATGAACTTACGCTCTATCGTAAGTTTACGCAAGACCGCGTGAGAGCGTAAAACTGCACAATAACTGGGTGCGCATCCACAAGACGCTCAGAGTGACGCCGGCCATGGCTGCTGGCCTGACCGACAAGCGCATGAGCTTTGAGGACATCATGGCGCTGATGGATGCGCGGCAAGGCACCCCCAAGAAGCGCGGTCCCTACAAGGAAAAGCCGCTGCAAATTTCAAACTGAGACACTACCGCCAAGCAGGCTTGCGGAGCCCGGCCAACACTTGGCCAACGCTGGGGCTGAGGCTGCTCGGTCCACTTTCGGTCTCCTGCAGCCGGACGCCACGCGTGACAGGGTCGAATCTGACCCCAACGTATGGGGTCTCTTTTGGCATGGGCGCCGCATTGGGCGTACGCCGTTACACACTGCCACAAGGTGGCGGATGCTACGGCCTGCCGAGGTAGGCTCGGATCACCTCGGGGTCGTTCAAAACCGTCTCGGCCGGTCCTGACGCAAGTGTGCGGCCGTAGTTGAGGACGTGGATGCGGTCGGCGAGGTCGGCGACCATCTGCATGTCGTGCTCGATCCACACCATCGGCAGCTTCAGCTCGTGCTTGATGCGCAGAATAAAGCGGGCGAGGTCGTCGCGCTCGTCGCGGGTCAGGCCAGCCGACGGCTCGTCGAGCAATAGCAGGGCCGGCTCGAGCGCCAGAGCGCGGGCCAGGCCGACGATCTTCTGGATGCCGAAGGGCAGCGCGCCGGCCTGGGCGTGACGCACGCTCTCCAGCTCGACGAACTCGATGATGCGCTCTATCGCCGAGCGGTGGCGCACCTCCTCGCGGCGGACGGCCGGCAGAAACAGGGCCTCCTGCAGCGGGTTGGTGCGGAAGCGGGCGTGCCGCCCCGTCATGATGTTGTCGAGCACGCTCATGTGGGCAAACAGCTCGACGTGCTGGAACGTGCGGGCAATGCCGAGCCTGGCGGCGGCCTTGGGCCGGATGCCGGCGATGTCGCGCCCGCGAAAGCGGATGCGGCCGCTGCCGCGGTAGATGCCGCTGATGCAGTTCAAGACGCTGGTCTTGCCGGCGCCGTTGGGGCCGATGAGGGCGAACAGCTCTGCCGGCTCGACGGCGAAGGTGACGCCGTCCAGCACCGTGAGGCCGCCGAAGCGCAAGGCAAGGCCTTCGACCTCGAGCTCAGCCATACCATCTCCGGCTGCGGCGGTATTGCTTGACGGCGCGGTAGCTGCGGCGCCTGCCGCCGCTCGAAAGGCCCAGATAGAACTCCTGGATGTCGGGGTGGCCGCGCAGGCGCTGGCTGTCGCCGTCGAGCACGATGCGGCCGTTCTCCATCACGTAGCTGTAGTCGGCGAGGCCGAGCGCCACGCCGGCGCTCTGCTCCACCACCACGACGGTGATGCCGAGCTCGCGGCGGACCTGCAGCAGGCGCTGGGCCAGATCTTCTACGACCACGGGCGCGAGACCAAGCGACAGCTCGTCGACCAGCAGCAGCTCCGGCTTGGAGACGAGCGCGCTGGCGATCCCCAGCATCTGCCGCTCGCCGCCCGAGAGCAGCCCGGCGATGCGCCGGCGCAGGCCGGCGAGCTGCGGGAAGAGATGCAGCACCTGGTCTTCCTGGCGCTTGAGCTCGGCCCGGCTGGTGCGACTGGTGGCCGGGACCGCCAGGTTCTCCGCCACCGTCAGGTTGGGGAACACCTTCTCGCGCTCGGGGACGAGCGCCAGGCCGAGGCGGGCGATGCGATGCGGCTCGCGGTTCTCGATCCTGGCGCCCTTGAAGCGGATCGTGCCCGCGGTGACGCGGGCATCGTCGATGCCGTGGAAGCCGGAGATGGCGCGCAACAGCGTGGTCTTGCCGGCGCCGTTGGTGCCGATGATGCCGACGATCTGGCCGGGATTGACGGCAAGGTTAATGCCCTGCACGGCGGTGATGGCGCGCTGGTAGACGACCTCGAGCTGGTCGACGGCAAGCAGCGGGCCTTGCGCGGCAGCAATCATCGGCGCGGCCCCGCGATCTGCCGCTGCCGGAACGGCCACAGCAGGAAGTAGCTTTGCGCACGCCGCCAGATGCCGACGAGCCCCAGCGGCCAGAACAGCAGGAACAGGATCATGACCGCGCCGAAAGCGGCATAGTTGACGGCAAACAGGGAGCCGGCATAGCGCTGAGCACCGGGCAGAGCACGCAGAAGCGCCTCGATCGCGTACGGGAAGAGCGTGACGAAGACCGTGCCGAGCACGGCACCGAGCAGGGAGCCCATGCCGCCGATGATGATCATGGCCACGTACTGGATGGTCAGGAACAGCGAGAAGGCCTCGACCGAGACGAAGCCGCGGTAGTAGGCGAAGAGCGCGCCGGCGACCGCCGTCAGGCTCGAGCTGATCACGAAGGCGAGGAGCTTGTAGGCGGGCACGCCGATGCCCAGCGCCTCGGCCACCGTCTCGTTGGCGCGGATCGCGGCCCAGGCACGGCCGGAGCGGCTGCGCAGCAGGTTGAGGCACACGAGCAGCGTGGCTGCAGCAGCGGCGAGCAGCACGAAATACCAGATGCGAGGATCGGTGACGGCACGGCCGGCAATGGACGGCGGATCGACGACGATGCCGGTCGAGTAGCCGCGCCTGGTCTCGTACTCGCCGCCGAGATAGGCGACGAGGAAGTGCAGGGCGAGCGTGCTCACCGCAAGGTAGAGCCCGCGCAGGCGCAGCGAAGGCAGGCCGAATACGACGCCGAGCAGCGCACCGACGAGCGCGGCAGACGGTACGGTGATCCAGAACGGCGCGTGCAGCTCCTTGAACAGGATGCCGACGGTGAAAGCGCCGGCGGCGAGCAGGCCGGCGTGGCCGAGCGAGACCTGGCCGGCGTAGCCCGTGAGCAGCATGAGAGCGAGCGCGCCGACGCTGGCGAGGAACACCTGGTTGGCGAGATCGAGCAGGAAGGCGGAGGCCAGGAACGGAAAGGCGGCAAGGGCGAGAACGAGGCAGAGCAGGGCAGCGCGCTCGGTGCGCGTCTCGATCAGCGCCAGGTCCTGCGCGTAGCCGGTGCGGAAATAGCCGCTGGCGCGCGGCCGCCTAGACACGGTCGAGCTCCTCGCGGGTGCCGAACAGGCCCCAGGGGCGCACGACCAGCATGGCGATCAGCACCAGGAACGGCACCACCTCCGACAGCAGCGGATCGACGTAATGGATCAGCAGCACCTCGGCCGCGGCGACGATCAGCGAGCCCACGAGCGCGCCGGCGAGGCTGTCGAGGCCGCCCACCAGCGCGGCCGGGAAGGCCTTGAGGCCGATGATGGCCATGGTCTGGTCGAGCCCCGAATCGAGCGCGATGAGCATGCCCGCGAGCGAGCCCGTGAGCGTGGAGAGGCCCCAGGCCAGCGCGTAGATGGCGTGCAGGTTGATGCCGCGCTGGGCGGCGAGCAGCGGGTTCTGGCCGGCCGCGCGCATGCGCACGCCCCAGCGGCCGAAGCGCAGGAAGACGAAAAGTCCGCCATAGACCAGCGCCGTGGTCAATACGAGCAGGGCGGCGCAGAACGAGATGCGGGCACCGCCTGGAAGCGCGATGGCTGAGTTGACGAGCCCGAGCGGCTGGGCCGGATACTGCTGCTGCGCGGACCACACGAGCACGATCACCCCGCGCAGAAAAATGCCGAGCGCAACGGTGGTGAGCACCGCGGCGAGCACCATCTCGCCCGTCATCTTGCGCATCAGGAGGAGGTAGACGAGGGCGCCGACCAGCAGGCTCAGGCCCCCCGCCGCAGCAATCGCCGTCAACCAATGGCCGCCGAATTGCGAGGCGGTGGCGAGCAGCAGGTAGGCGCCCAGCATCATCAGCTCGCCGTGCGCCAGGTTGAGCACCCGGCTCACGCGGTAGACCAGCACGTAGCCGCAGGCGATCAGCGCATAGATCGCCGCCAGCACGACGATGTTGACGACGAGCTGCATGGCAGTGGCGCGTTAGAGGTGCCAGGTTTCAGGGTCCAGGTTTCAGGGTTGTCCAGAAACCTAGCCCCTGACCCCCGAAACCTATTTCACCTCGTAAGCGGTCCAGTCCTTGACGCGCACGATCGCGCCCTTGGCCGTGTCCCACTTGTACACGCGATAATACTGGCGCGTGCGGAAATGGTTGTCCTTGGTCCACTCGATGGGGCCGCCGCGCAGGCCCTTGGTGTCGACCTTGAGGTTGGCCATGGCGGCCGCCAGCTTCTCCTTGCTCGCCGGCCAGCCCGTCGCCTTCAGCGCGGCCTCGACCACCATGCCGGCGATCCAACCCTCCGTCATCTGCTGCGGCGGGTATTTCACATTGGCCTTCTGCACGGCGTCGGCGATCTCCTTTTGGATCGGCAGGCCGTCCTGGAACAGGGCGTTGGCGCCGATGACGTAGAACCTGCCGTCCTTGAGGCGTGCGAGCTCGCCCTCCGCCTCGATGTGCGACCAGGCGATGTAGTCGTCCTGCCAGCCGAGCCGGCGCAGCGCCTCCAGCGTGCGCACCTGCGTCACCCACGGCGCCCAGGAGAACACCCAGTTGGCGCCGGCGTCCTTGAGCTTGGTGGCGAACGGCGTGTAGTCGGGGGTCGGCGGCGGGATCACCTCCTTGCCGACCACGGTCATGCCGAGCCCCGGCGCCTGCGTCTCCGCAAAGTCCATCTCGGCGCGGGAGAGCGGGATCGCCATGGCCGAGAAGCCGATCTTCACCGGCGTTTTCGCCGTCTCCTTGATGAAGGCCAGCGTGGCGCGGCTGTCGTAGGTGGAGGCGAATGCGGGGGTGCAGAACAGCAGCCGGTCGGCCGGCGGATAGACGTCCTTCGGGCACACCGAGCTCGCGAACAGCATCGGCACGCCGGCGCGCTTGGCCTCGGCCACCACCGGCGCATAGGTCGACGACAGCGAGGCGTTGAGCAGCAGGATCACGTTGTCCTGGGTGATGAGCTTCTTGGCATTGGCGGTGGCCTTGGAGGGCTCGGCCGAGTCGTCCTGCAGCACCAGGTTGATCTTCCGGCCGTTGATGCCGCCCGCGGCATTGATGCGCTCGATGTAGATGCGCAGCGCCTCCACCGCCGGCGCGTAGGTGCTGGCCGGCGGGCCGGTCAGCGCGCCGGTGAGGCCGATCACATAGGCATCCTGGGCCACGGCCTGGGCCGCGGTCCCTATCATCGCCGCCGCGACGGCAGCAGCCAGCTTGCGATACATGGGTACTTCCTCCTGTTGCTTTTCTCTATCAATCAGCCGGCGAGGGCCTCGGCAGCGCTCTCCGCCAGCAGCTTTTCCTCGCGATCGTCGTACATCTCCTCCACCAGCGGCTTGAAGCGCTCGTACATGAGATTGCGCTTCACCTTGCGCGTCGGCGTGACCGGCTCGCCTTCCTCCTCGGGGTCGAGCGCCTTGGGCAGGATGCGGAAGGCCTTCACCTGTTCCACACGGGCCAGCTGGGCGTTGGCCTTGTCGACCTCGCGCGCGATCAGGCCTTGCACACGCGGATGCTGCGCCAGGCTGGTGAAGCCGGTATAGGCCACATCGTTGGCGCGGGCCCAGTCGGCGACGGTGTCGAAATCGATCTCGATCAGCGCGGTGAGATATTTTCGCGCGTGGCCGAGCACGACCGTCTCGGCAAGGTAGGGGCTTGCGCGCAGGATATTCTCGATGTGCGAAGGTGAGATGGTCTTGCCGCCCGAGGTGACGAGGAAGTCGCGCGCGCGGTCGATCAGCTTGAGGCGGCCGTCGCGCCATTCGCCGATGTCGCCGGTGCGCATCCACCCCGTGGTGTCGAGCGCCGCGAGCGACGACTCCGTGTTGTTCCAGTAGCCCTCGAACAGGTCGGGCGAACGCACCAGGATCTCCCCGTCGTCTGCAAGCTTCGCCTCGAAGCCTTCGGGCACGGTGCCAACGTCGCCCGGCCGTGGAAAAGGTCCGCGCTGGCCGGCGATGATGCCGCCCGCCGTCTCGGTCTGGCCGTACATCTCGCAGACGTTGACGCCCAGCATGTGCCACACCGCCATCGTCTCGGCCGGCAGCGGCGCACCGCCGGAGACGACGAGCTCGAGCTGGTCGAAGCCGATCTTGTTGAGGATCGGGCGGAATACCACGGTGCGCCAAATTGCATCCGCGAGCCCCGGCAGGCCAGCGGCCGTGCCGGCCCAGCGGCGCTTAACGTGGCCGCGGGCAAACGCCATGGCGCGCTCGTAAGCGAAGCGCTTCAGGACCGATGTATTGCCGGCCTGCACCAGAACCTGGGCGGCGAGCTTCTGCAGGTAGCGAGGCACGGTGAAGAGCACGGTCGGCGCCGTCTCGAACAGCGTGGTGGGCAGGTCCTCCACGCTCTCGCCGATGTGCGGCACCAGCTCGGTCATCAGCGGCAGCGTGACGGCGATGTCGCGGCCCAGCACGTGGCAAGGCGGCAGGTAGGCGACGGTGCGGTGCGGCTTCTCGACCAGCGTCGGATAGTGCGCGGCGACCGAGCGGGTGGCGGCGAGATGCTTGCCGTGGCTGACAAGCGCGCCCTTGGGATGCCCCGTGGTGCCGGAGGTGTAGACGATGAAGCCGGGCTGCTCGGGGCTCACCTGGCGCACGCGCGCCTCGAGCCAGGCGAGATCGGCGTCGTGCCCGGCCTCGCACAGCTTCGCATAGGGGACGAGCTTGGCGTGGGCGAAGGCGAACAGCGCCGTGTCGTCGATGACGACGATGGTGCGCAGGTCGGGCAGCCGCTCGGCAATAGGCAAAATCCGATCGACGTACTCCTGGTCCTCGGCGATGAACAGCACCGCGCCGCCGTCGCGCATCTGATACTCGACCTCCTCGGCCGAGGCGGTCGGGTAGATGCCGTAGACGATGGCGCCGAGCGACTGCGCCGCCAGGTCGCAGATCAGCCACGCCTCGCAGGCATCCGCCATGATGGCGACGCGCTCGCCGGCGTTCAGGCCCTGCGCGGCAAAGGCCTTGGCGGTGCGCGCGACCAGCAGCGCATACTGCTCCCACGTGCGCTCGCGATAGAGCCCGAGCGCCTTGGCGCGGAACGCAATCCTGTGCGGCTCGCGTTGCGCGCGCTCCAGCAGCAGGGCCGGCGCCGTCCGGCGCCGCAGCTCGTCGGCAGGCATCAGGCGCTGGGCGGCATTGCTCATCGGCATGCGACACGCTCACTTGGGTCCGCGCGACCTGCGGCCCCCGACCCCATTCGCCCCCAGGCCATCCGCCACCAGCCTGGCGAACTCGGCGGCGATGCGGGGCACGTCGATGGCCTGATCGGCGGCGCGCCAGTTGATCACGGCATTGCACATGCTGAGCACGGCCAGCATTGCCAGGCGCGGGTCGATATCCCGGCGCATGCTGCCGTCGGCGATGCCGGTGCGGATCACGCGCTCGAAGTTCTTCTCGATGCGCCGGCTGGTGCGGCCGATGCGGCGGCGGCTCGCGTCCGGCAGGTAGCGGCGCTCGTTGATGAACACCTTGACGTAGTCGCGCTTGGTCTCGTTGGGGGCGAGGTGCGCGGCGATGAGGTCGGCGAGCTTGACGAGCGGTGGATCGGGGCTGGCGACGATCGCCTCGGCTGCCTCCGCGTGACCCTCGACGCCGCGCGCACACACCAGCTCCAGCGCTGCCTCCTTCGAGGGAAAATAGTAGTAGAGGCTCGCTTGCCGCAGGCCGAGCACGTCGGCGATGGCTTGGGTCGAGGTGCCGTGATAGCCGCGCTCGGCGAACACGCGCGCCGCCGCGTCGATGATCTCGTCGGCCCGTCGCAGGACGCGGCTGTTGCGGACCAGGCGCGCGCGCGGCGTATGCGTGTTCATGGCTCGCGACCGGATGAGACCCCGTCTTGCTCTATACAATTATAGAATCTATACGTCCATCGAAAAGCAGCCGTTGCAACCAGCGAGGAAGCCGCCGATGGCACGAGCGACGAGCCAGCGCCCGCCCTTCCGCGCCGACCACGTCGGCAGCCTGCTGCGGCCGAGCGCGCTGCGCGAGGCCTACCGCCGGCATGCGGGCGGGGAGCTCACCGCGCCCGCGTTCGTGGAAGCCCAGAACGCCGCGATCCGCGACGCAGTCCGCCTGCAGGAGGAGGCGGGGCTCGAGGTCGTCACCGACGGCGAGTTCCGGCGCAGCTCCTACTGGGGCCGGTTCGTCGAGCGCTGCCAGGGCTTTGTCATCAGGCCGGCGCTGTTCAAGTTCCGCGACGACCACGGCCACGAGGCGGAGTTCACGGCGACCTACGCGGCGGGCAAGCTGCGGCGCACGCAGCCGCTGGCGACCGACGAGTTCGCATTCCTGCGCCAGGTGGCCAAGGCGACGCCCAAGATCACCATGCCGGCGCCGTCGACCATGCACTTCTACCGTTGCGGCGACTTCGCCGATCGGTCGGTCTACGCCGACGCAGACACCTTCTTCGCCGATCTCGCCGAGGTCTACCGCGAGGAGATCGCCGACCTCGCCGCGGCCGGCTGCCGCTACATCCAGCTCGACGAGGTGGCGGTCGCCATGCTGTGCGATCCCGACATCTGCGACAAGGTCGCCGCGGCGGGGCAGCGGCCCGACCAGCTCGTCGATCGCTACATTGCGGCCCTCAACGACTGCATCGCCGGCGCGCCAGCAGACATGCTGATAGGCGTGCACATGTGCCGCGGCAACTTCCGCGGCCGCTATCTGTCGGAAGGCGGCTACGAGTCGGTGGCCGAGCGCTTCTTCACCGGCGCCAAGGTCACGCATTTCCTGCTGGAGTACGACACGGCGCGCGCCGGCGACTTCAAGCCGCTCCGTTTCGTCCCCGGCCCGAAGGGCGTGGTGCTCGGGCTCGTCAGCACCAAGACGCCGGTGCTGGAAACGCTCGACGACCTGAAACGCCGCACCGCCGAAGCCGCGAAGTACATCGACCTCGAGCGGCTAGGCATCGGCCCGCAATGCGGCTTTGCCTCCACCGCCGCCGGCAACCCGCTCACCGAGGCGGACGAGCGCGCCAAGCTTCGCCTTGTCGTGGAGGCATCCAGGGCGATCTGGGGCTGAGGCTGTGGCCAAGCACGACACAAAAAGCAGGGCGCCGACCGCGATGGGCGCCTGCTGCCGGGCCGGCGCGGCGCGACAAGCGGGCTACTTCAGGGCATCGAGGCGGGGCTGCGCGCGTGCCACGCCTTGGCCCAGCGCCTTGCGGTAGAGCGCGCGGGACTTGGCCACGTCGGCGGCAACCCCGCGCGTGCCCCAGGCCGCCAGCATGTTGGGGTCGTAGGTCTCGGCGAGCGCGAACGAGACCGGCCCCTGCGCGCCGTCGTCGGCGCCGGCCAGCACCTCGCGCGCGCCCGTGACATCGCCGGTCTCGATGCGGCGCGTGGCTTGCGCCAGCACCTCCTCGAGCTGCGCTCCGGGCTCGACGAACTTGGCGGCGGCAATGGTTGGAGGCGGAGCCGGCTCGGGCTGCCGCCTCGCCGTTGCGACCCGAGGCTCGATGCTGCCGGTGACGGAAAGCGCGGTCGCCCCGGCCGGCTTCTCGAGCGGGCGCGGTTGCACCCTGACGGTCTTCACCTCGGCCGCCTTGCCAGCGGTCGGCGTCGTGGCTACCTGGCCGGCAGCAGGGAGCTTGGCCTTCTGCGGATCGAAGAAGCCGCTCAGCCACATCACCGACGGCACCACGATCATCAGCCCGGCCACCAGGCCCAGCACGGCGGCGCCGAGCTGCTGGCGATACCAGCGATCGTCGTCGTTGAGCCGGGGCTCGCGCCAGGTGGAGGGGATCGGCATCGGCTCGTCGTCGTGGTCGGGATCGAGCGTGTCGGCGACGGCCAGCGCCGGCTTGGGCTGGGCGGTGTAGGAGAGCGACGACAGGCCGTCCTTGAACACGGGTGCGAGCGTGCGCTGACCGGAGGCGGCGGAGACGATGCTGGCGAGGCTCGCCAGGTCCGAGTTGGTCGGCACGCCGCCGGGCTCGCCGCGGCGGGCCTGGTCCTGGGCGATGGACGCTGCCAGCAGCTGCGCCAGCTCCTGCGTCAGGTTTCGCGTCGGCTCCTGGTGGCCTCGGGGCTGGGCATCCGAGCGGGTGCCATCGGCCGCCGAGGGAAGCTCGCGATCATTCCCTGCAGACGCATCCTTCATTACGCTGGGCCCCCTCGTACGCAACCACAACTGCGAGGCATTACACCGACGCTTCCTCCCCGCCCGCACGGGACCGCTAGGCGCAAAGCGCGAACCCGCATCGCGTTGCCAGGCGCCGTCGAAATCGTGAGGCTCGAGCCGCCGCCGTCAGCGGCGCGGCGGCTTTGCCGCCATGATTGAGGCAGGTCGTCCCCACGATTCCCGCGGGCCATCAAGCATCCCCTTGGCCCACTGAGGGAAATAGACGGGCCGAATGTGGCGCAAATTATGGCAGCGCTCGAGGTGACAGGCGCGACGGCGCTGGGCACACTGGGTTGGGAAACGGGAGAAGGATGCTGGGAATGGCGCTTCTGATCGGCGGACTTGCGCTCTTCATCGGTGTGCATCTGATCCCGATGCTGCCGCGTCTGCGCGTGGGAGTGATGGACAGGCTCGGGGGCGGCCCCTATCGCGGCCTGTTCTCGCTCGTCTCGATCGCCGGCCTGGTGCTGATCGTGATGGGCTACGGCCGCATGCAGGGACTAGGGCGCGGCAATCCGGAGCTCTGGGAGCCGCCGGTGTGGATCAAGCACGTGGTACTGCTGCTGATGATCCCGGCCATGATCCTGCTGGTGGCGGCCTACGTGCCATCGCGCATCCGCTCCGCGGTCGGCCACCCGATGCTGACCGCGCTCATGATCTGGGCGTTCGCGCACCTGCTGGCGAACGGCGATCTTGCCTCGCTGCTGCTGTTCGGATCGTTCCTGGCCTACGCCGTGGCCGATCGCATCTCGGTCGGCTATCGCGCCGCACTCGGGCCGCTCGGCAACGCCAAGGGCGGATCGCTGCAGGATGTCATCGTCGTGGCGGGGGGCCTTGCGCTCTACGCGCTGATGCTGGTCTGGGGGCACGCCAAGCTCACCGGCGTGCCGCTGCTGCCGTGAGCGCCGGGCGGGTCCGCCAATATCGATCGACTGACCATTAGAAAATCCCGCCTCACTCGAGCACCTCGTTGGCGCGGGCACCGAGCCCGTCGGGGATGGTGACGCCAAGCGCCCGAGCAGTTTTCAGATTGATGATCAGTTCAAATTTGGATGCTTGCTCGATCGCCAGATCGCCTGGCTTTTGGCCGAACCCCACGATCCGCACGACGTAGTCGACGACGCGAGCGAAGACCCACTCCAGGTTCGTACCGAATGTGAGGAGGCAGCCTGCCTGCGCCATCTCCCGCCAGTGACACATTGTGGGCAAGCGTGCGGCGGCAGCCCGCGCCGCCAAATCGGCTCTGTGCAGGAGGAAGTTCAAACTGGGGCCGAACAGCAAAGCGCTCACGCCGGCGTCTTGCATCGCCCGGAACACCGCATCGTAGTCGCTTGGCCCACCGGCGCGGAATGTGACGAGCTCGAGCTTCAGTGACGCTGCGGCCTGCTCGACTTTCTGGATGGCACTCGGACCGATGGTCGCGTCGATCAGGTAGGCGATCTTTTTTCCAGGTCCGAGATATTCGGCCAGCATCTCGACCCGTTTGACGTCGGCCACTGAGCCGTACACCACCACCCCCGTCAGGTTGCCGCCGGGCCTTGCGAGGCTCTGCACCAGCCCGCTTGCCACCGGGTCGCCGGCAACGATCACCACAGGGATTTGGTCGGTCGCGTCCTTGACGGCCTTGGCCGCGCCATCGCCGATCGCCACGATGACGTCTGAATGCTTGTCCACGAGCTCGCGTGCAAGCGTGGGCAGGCGGGAGTTATCGCCTTCGGCGGCCCCCCAGTGCACCTCGACGTTGCGTCCCACCTCCAGGCCGAGGAGCCGTCCGTTCTCCACGGCCCGCTGGTAGGTGCTGTCGGCAGGATCCACCACCGAGCCGTGCGTCAAGATGCCGATGCGATAGATCTTCCCCGGCGCCTGCGCAGCGGCCGGATCGAGCGGGAGAGAAATGGCAAGCAGAAGCAGAAACAGCCATCGCATTTGATCGGCCCCGTGCACCCCATCGCGATCAGCAATTCATGGCGTATCGACTTTGCACGTCAGCAACGGCGTTGGCAACTCGCTGCATGTAGGGCACAAGAGTAGCCGTTTCCGCCTCCGGGGCCGCAAAAAAGCCGGAAACTGACGAGCATCATCGCCGGCATCGGCATCCTACCACTGCACGCAGCGCGGCGCCCTTTCGGGCGGAACGCGGGCGCGCTATCTATGACGTGCCGAACGAGCCGAGCGAGGGCGCAAGCGCGCATGGACCAACGGGACAGCCTGGCCAGGGAAATCGACGAGGAGCTGCGGCGCGAGCAGTTCTTCAAGATGTGGGAGAAATACGGCATCCACATCATCGCCGCCGTCGTCCTCCTCATCGCCGGCATCGGCGGCTACAAGTATTACGAGTATCGCCGCGTCCTGGCTGCCGAGGCGGCCGGGGCCCGTCTGGCGCTGGCGTCCCGGGAGACCACGCAGAACCGCAAGGCCGAGGCCCAGAAGGCGCTGGAAGAGGTCGCCGCGAGCGGGCCGGGAGGCTACGCCGCGCTGGCGCGCCTGCGACTGGCCGCGGCCGATCGCGATGCCGGCAAGACGGCGGAGGCGACCGCCGCATTCGAGGCGATCGCCAAGCAGGGCGGCATCGATCCCTTGCTCGCCGACTACGCCCAGCTGCAGGCCGCCATGTTGAGATTGGACAGTGCCAGCTGGACGGATATGCAGAATCGGCTCAACGGTCTTGCCGCGGACGGCAACGCTTGGCGCTTCAGCGCCAGGGAGCTGCTCGGGCTGGCCGCCCAGAAGGCGGGCAAGACCGAGGAGGCGCGCAGCGAGTTCCAGCGACTGTTAAGCGACCGCAATACGCCGCAGAGCATCGCCGAGCGCGCCCGGGTGATGATGGCCATGCTGACCGTGGCGGAGCTGGCGAGTACCCCGGCCCCTGGTGCCAGCCCGCCTGCGCCGCCACAGAAGTCGCAGCCGGCGGACGAGGACAAAGGCAAGGCAAAGGCTGCGGGCAAGAAGGCCAAGTAGGGAACGAATGCAAGGATTGGAACGAGCATGAGCGGCAGCGCGGCTGGTGACGGCGGCAGGCTCGGCGCGGCGGGCGCGGCACTCGTGTGCGCGCTGGCGCTGTCGGCCTGTTGCGGCGCCCTCGACG
>ORMF010733297.1_pt1 | contig 18250 bp, 15 predicted proteins | sample 1779871 | NCBI WGS metagenome assembly ORMF01 (sample SAMEA104232316, study PRJEB22302) | groundwater metagenome | biome: forest; feature: aquifer; material: groundwater | place: USA | collected 2011-08-07 | depth 5.4 m | reverse complement strand
CGTTCAAGATCCGCGGCGCGATCAACACGCTTCTGCAGCTGCCGCCAGGAACGAGGATCGTCGCAGCATCGGCGGGCAATCATGGACGCGCGATCGCGTGCGCCGCTCAGAAGCTCGGGTTCGACGCGATGGTGTTCACGCCGCGGGAGGCGCCGCACGCAAAGGTCGACGCCATCCGCAGCCACGGCGCCCGGCTCGATACCGACTCCGCCAATTACGACGAAGCGGAACAGCGCGCGGTGGCGTACGCGGCGGCTCACGAGGCGACGTTCATCTCGCCGTACAACCATTCGCACGTCATCGCGGGAGCGGGCACGGTCGGCCTCGAGATCCTGGACGCAGACGCGGAAGTAGAGACGCTCGTCGTACCGGTTGGCGGCGGAGGTTTGATCAGCGGTATAGCGCTCGCGGCACGCGGCTCTGGCACTCGAATCCGCATCGTCGGTGTGGAGCCTCAAGCGTCTCCGGCGTTCACGGAAAGCCTGAAGCAGGGGCAGCCAGTGCGGGTGATGGTTCAACCCACGATTGCTGACGGGTTGAGCGGGAACCTCGATCCGGACACCCTGACGTTTGAAATCGTCCGCGAGCTGGCCGACGAGATCGTGACCGTCTCCGAGGTTGAGCTGCGCGTGGCCATTCGAGAGCTTGCCGTCAACGAGCACGTGGTGGCAGAGGGCGCCGGCGCCGCCGCCGCCGCGGCCGTCATGATGGGAAAGGTTGGTCCCGTACGGCACGCGGTCGCGCTCGTTTCCGGTGGGAACATCGACGCCGCGCGCCTCGCGGAGGTGTTATCCGAGTGACCACCAGACCATTCCCGCAATCGCCACCAGCATGAGCAGCGCGAGCAGCAGGATCCGTCCGATGCCCCCGCCCTGTGATTCGTTCTGGACTTCAACTTCGTCGGCCGACAGACCGCGCACGTCCAGGATCGCGGCAACGCTTCGGAGCTCCGCGGCCAGCGTGGCGGCGCTCTGATAGCGCCGATCGGGGTCCGGCTCCACCGCACGCAACACGACCTCGTCGACCTCTTTCGGGACATGCCGGTTGGACGAGCTCGGCGCGGCGGCCCCCCTGTGCGATGGCCGCCTGGTGGTGAGCATCTCGAACAGCACGGAACCGACCGAGTGGATGTCCGAACGATCGTCCGGCGTCCCACCTCGCGATTCCTCGGGAGACCCGTAGTCACGCAGCTGCGACACACCCCCCGCGTCCTCGAACCCCACTCGCGCCGCTAAATCGAAGGCCGGGATCTTGGCGTGCCCCTTGGCCGTGATCACGATCGTGTCCGGGCTCAGCCCTCCGTGAATGAGATTTGCCGCATGAGCCTCAGCGACCGCGTCGGCAATCTGGATGGCCAGTTCTATGGCGCGTCTGACATTCATCGGCCGCCCCGCCATCTCTGCTCGAAGCGATTGCCCCTTCAAGTACTCGAACACGAGAAACACCCTGCTGTCGTGCTCGCCGGCATCGAAGAGCGTCGTGATATTGGGATGGGACAGCGAGGTCATCGACCGGGCGCGCAGCAACAGCTGCTCACGCTCCGCCTGTGACGCCGCGAACGCCGCGGGTAGGAGCCGGACCGTCACGGTCCGGCCGAGCTTCGTGTCCCTGGCTCGAAACAGCTCTCCAGGTCCCGACGGCTCCAGGCGCTCGAGCAGGTTGTAGTGTTCAACCGAGCCAATCGGCGCCGGTGCGTTCATGCCGTCGAAGTGCCAGAGCGCCCGAGCTCGATGACGCTTTGCACGAGCTCTTTCGCATCCCCGATCTGTTCAAGCACGAGCGCGATGTCCATCTTGGGCGTGCCGGGAATTCGTGCGCTCTGACAGTACACCCCATGCTGTCCGACAAGCGCGAGGGCGTCCGTCAACAAATCGAGGGCGACGGCCAGACGTCCATTGGGGCGCCCGAACATCGTTTCGTGCACTTCGAGCGCATCCTGGTGCTTCCGGATTGCAGACATAGGACGTGAGCCTTTCAGCCTTTCCTCGCCGGGCGTGCCGGGCGCAGTTCCACGCGGCTGGGCAGGCTGCGTGCGGGATGCGCGAGGAGATCGCACACCGCCTCCGCGACGTCTTCCGGTGCGAGCTTCCAGTCCTGATCGGCGCTGGAGTGGCCGCCGAAGTCGGTTCGGACCGAACCCGGAAGCACGTAGGCGACCCGGATGCCGTCGTGCCGCACCTCCTGCATGAGCGCCTCGCTGAACGCGTTCAGGCCCGCCTTCGACGCACAGTACGCGGCGCCATCGGCAAACGGATTCTTGCTGGCAAGGCTGCTGATGTTGATGATCCAGCCGCTGCCACGGCGCCGCAGGTACGGCAGCGCCGCGTGGCAACAGTGGAAGACACCTGTGAGGTTGGTGTCGAGGGTGGTGCTCCAGTCGTCCACTGGCATGTCGGCAACCGAGCCCCAGATGCCGACGCCTGCATTGTTGATGAGAATGTCGAGACCGTCGAAATGCTCCGACGCTCTCTTCATGAGCTGCGCGACCTCCTCAAACCTCCGAACGTCCACCTTCACGTGCATCACGTGCGCGTCCTGCCGGGCCGCGGCGCGAAGTGTCGCAGCAGCTGTCGAGACAGTGGCCTCGGCGGTGCCGGAGATCACCACATTGGCGCCACGGTGAAGGAGCGCCGCCGCCACGGCATAGCCGATTCCTCGTGAACCGCCGGTCACGACCGCGGTCTTTCCTGACAGGGTGACGGCGTTCATCGCCTGTAGAATACCGTGGTTCGTGGGTCGTAGGTCGTGAGTCGTGCATACACGATCCACGTGGACAGCACCATCCACGATCCACGATTCACGAACCACGAACCACGTCCATGTCTACCGTCGCAGTCATCGGTGCCGGCGAGATTGGCGGCGCCACGGCCCGGGCGCTCGCGTCACGCGACCGCGTTCGGCGTGTCGTACTGATCGATGCCGCGGTACACGTCGCCGCGGGAAAGGCGCTCGACATCCAGCAGTCCGGGGCGGTCGAGGGTTTTCACACCAAGGTGACCGCGACCGCCGACCTCAGTGCCGCAGCGCTTGCCGATGTCTGTGTCGTCGCGGACCGCACGGGCGCGCGATCAGAGGAATGGCGCGGCGAGGAAGGCCTCGCCATGCTGCGGCGCCTACTGCAGTACGCGTCGCGCGCGCCCATCGTATGCGCCGGCCCAGGCAGCGCAGACTTGATCCTTGCCGGAGTCCGCGAGCTCGATGTGCAGCGCGAACGGCTGTTTGGCTCGGCGCCTGAGGCGCTGGCGTCGGCCACGCGCGCCATGGTGGCGCTCGATCGCCGGTGCTCCCCCGGCGAGGTAAGCCTGGCGGTGCTCGGTGCGCCACCTGCTGGATTCGTCGTTCCGTGGAGCGACGTGGCTGTGGCTGGCTTTGCGCTGGAACGTCTCCTCAATCAGGCGGACCTCGCGCGGCTCGAAGCACGCTGCCGTCAACTCTGGCCTCCGGGCCCACAGACCCTTGGCATCGCTGCCGCTCAGACCGCCGAGGCGGCCATTCTCTCCGCACGGCGATTCGTCAGCGTGTTCATGTATCTCGATGGTGAATTCGGCGTTCGCAGACAGGTCGCCGCGTTCCCGGCATTCCTGACTCCTAGCGGAATCCAGGACCGTCATATGCCATCGCTGAACACCCGCGAGCGCGTGCAGCTTCAATCAGTTCTCAAAGGGTAAGATCCAGGTATGCAGAGTCGGCCTCTTTTCTCCCGGGTTCATTGGGCGGCGGCGGCCCTTTGCGCCGTTTCCGTTGTTGTGGGTGCGGCCGGGACACCGGTGGCACCCGAGTCGCTGCTGAAGCACGTGAAGTTCCTCGCATCCGACGAACTGGGCGGGCGCGGCAATGGGAGCAGCCAGCTCGAGCGAGCGGCCCAGTACATCGCCGAAGGATTCAAGGCCGCCGGTCTCAAACCGGGCGGGCCGAAGGGCAGCTGGTTTCAGCCGTTCGAGATCGTCACGGGCCTCGCCGTTGGCAACGAAAACCGCTTGAGCATTCGCGCAGCCTCGCGCGTCATCTCCTTCGATCTGGGAATGACCTACTATCCGCTCTCGGCCACCGCCAGCAGCTCCCTGAACGCGCCTTCCGCCGAAATCAAGCAGGCCCAACTTGTCTTCGCCGGCTATGGCATCTCGGCGCCAAACCTGAGTTACGACGACTACGCAGGCATCGACGTCAAGAACAAAGCGGTCTTGATCTTCACGCACGAGCCGCAGGAAACCGATCCAAAGAGCCGATTCGACGGCGCACAGTTCACCAGCCACGCGACGCTCATGGAGAAGGCCCTGGCGGCACGCACGCGTGGGGCGGTGGCGTTGATCGCCGTGTCGGATCCCATCCACGATCGAGACACCGGCGCCTTCGCAGGATTCAAGCGCGACCCGCAGGCGGAGAACTACGGTATTCCAGTCCTGCGCGTCGAGCGCAGCCGAATGCTGCCGCTGTTGGAGCAATGGGGTCTCGATCAGGTTGCGCGTGAGATCGACCGCGACCTCATGCCGCGGTCACGCCCCCTCGACGGCGCCACGCTCGATTACGTGGAGCGGCTGGCGCGCTCGCGCCGAACAGTCCGCAACGTCATCGCCGTCCTTTCAGGCAGCGATCCCGCCCGGGCGTCGGAAGCCGTCGTGATCGGCGCGCATTACGACCACTTGGGTCTCGGGGGACGCCACTCGATGAACCCGGAGCTGGCGGGACAGATCCACAACGGCGCCGACGACAATGCCTCCGGAACGGCGGCGCTCATCGAAATGGCAAGGGCCGCGGCGCAAGACCGATCGCGTTTCGGCCGGACGATCGTCTTCGTGGCGTTCGCCGGAGAGGAGCTCGGGCTTCTCGGCTCCGCGCACTATGTCAACAATCCCACCGTCGCGCCAATCGAGCGGACGGTCGCCATGATCAATCTCGACATGGTGGGCCGCGCGAAGGGGAAGGTCATGGTGAGCGGTCTCGATGGCGCCCCCTCCATCGGCGCGGATCTGGATGCGGCGCTGATTGAGGTGCCGGGCATTCAGGCGCAACGGTTTCAGGAAGGCGCCGGCGTCGGGGCGAGCGATGACACGTCGTTCGCGGTGAAGCGGATTCCGGCGATCGGCTTCTTCTCTGGCTTTCATGCCGACTACCATCGGCCGTCGGACGACTGGCAGCTCATCGACAGCGAGGGCGCCGCACGCATCGCCTCGCTGGCGTTGGAGTTGGCCGCCCGGCTGTCGAGGCGTCCCGACCGGCCGCAATTCGTCGCCATGCCGCCTCCTTCGCGCTCGGCAAGCGCGAGCGGCGACGCGGGCGCGGCTGGGGGCTATGGCCCTTACTTTGGCTCCATCCCTGATTTCGGCGAGGCAGATCAGGGAGTGAAATTTGCCGATGTGCGGGAGAACAGTCCGGCAGGCAACGCCGGCCTTCGCGGAGGCGACGTGATGACGTCGTTTGGCGGACAGCCGATCAAGACGCTTGTCGATTTCACCGTTGCGCTGAGGAAATTCAAGCCGGGCGACGAAGTAGAAGTCGTGGTGCAGCGCGACGGGAAGCCGCTGACGGTGAAGGTGTTGCTGACCGCGCGCCAGTAGCGAGGCGGGTGGGGCGGGTAGGGCGAGTGAGGCTGGTGGGCCTACGCGCCTTACGCGCCCTACTCACCTCACGCGCCTGTTCCTCCCTGGGCTGCCCCTATACTGGCCCCTCATGGTCTTCGCGGCCGCCGTCATCACGGCGCTGATCCTGATAAACGCGATTTACGTCGGCGCCGAGTTCGCGGCGGTGAGCGTGCGCCGCAGCCGCATTCGCCAGCTGGCCGCCAACGGCAACCGCTTTGCCGCATGGCTGCTCCCCACGCTCGAATCGCCCGCGCTCCTGGACCGCTACATCGCGGCGTGCCAGATCGGCATCACGCTGGCCAGCCTGGTGCTGGGCGCGTACGCGCAGGCCACGTTCGGCACATCCGTGGCGCCGGCGCTCGAACGGTTCGCCGGATTTACCACCGCCACCGCCGAATCCACGTCGGCGGTGATCGTGCTGCTCGCGCTCACGGCCCTGCAGGTGATCATCGCGGAGCTCGTGCCCAAATCGCTTGCGCTCCAGTACCCAACGCAAACGGCGCTGTATACCCTGCTGCCGATGACGTGGTCGCTGTGGCTCTACCGGCCCTTCATCAGCTGGTTGAACGGCACCGGACTGCTGCTGCTCAAGATGGTCGGCGCGCCGCAGCATGGCCACCGTCATATCCATTCGCCGCAGGAGATCCAGCTCCTCATCGCTGAAAGCCGCGATGGCGGCCTGCTGGAGCCCGACGAGCACCTCCGTCTGCATCGTGCGCTGCGCCTGAACCTGCGGCAGGCCCGCCAGCTGATGGTGCCGCGCCCGAAGGTGGCGGCCATCGATGAGAAAACGCCGCTGCCCGAGGTCATCAGGATCGTGTCGGAGAGCCCGTACTCGCGGCTGCCCGTCTGCCGCGACTCGATCGACAACATCGTGGGCGTGCTGCACACGAAGGATCTCGTACGCTGGTTCGTCAGCAACGAGGCGACGGACGGCTCGCTGAACGACATCGCACGGCCGATCTCCAGCGTTCACGAGAGCGTGACCGTCGATCGCGTCCTGAAGCATCTCCGCGAGCGCCGGGCGCACCAGGCGCTGGTCGTCGACGAGTTCGGCGGCACCGCGGGGCTGCTGACGCTGGAGGACGTGCTGTCCGAGCTCCTGGGCGATGTCGGCGACGAGTTCAAGAGCGGCGAGCCGGTTCCGGAAACGCTGCCCGATGGCCGCGTGCGGCTTCCGGGTGGCCTGCCGGTGGACGATGCGGCGACACTGTTGGGGACGACGTGGGAAACAGAGGCGACGACCGTTGGTGGGCTCCTGGTTGAGGCGCTCGGGCATCTGCCGGCGCCGGGTGAGCACGTCACGGTCGGGGAGTACACGTTCACGGTGGAACGCGTCAGCGGCCATGCGGTGGAAACGATCATGGCCGTCCGCGTCGAGCCCCCCACCGTGGAGGACGCCGAGTGACGCTCCTAGTACCGCTCGCCATCATCCTGCTGCTCGTGGTCCTCAACGGCCTGTTCGTGGCCGCGGAGTTCGCGATCGTCGGCGCGCCTCGCGCGAGCATCGAGCATCTGGCCTCGCAGGGACACCGGCTCGCGCAGCGAGTCAACCGCATCCTGGAAGATCCCACGCGGCTGGATCGCTACATCGCGACCACGCAGATTGGCATCTCGGTCGCCAGCCTCGGACTCGGCATGTACGGCGAGCACGTGCTGGCCGAAGCCATTGCGCACCGGCTAGGCGAGGGGGACCTGGGCCGATGGCTCGCCGCGCACGCCGTCGCGAGCGTGCTGGCGATCGCCATCCTGACGTACCTGCACATCGTGGTCGGCGAGATGGTGCCCAAGGCGCTCGCGCTGCAACGGGCGGACCGCACGGTCCTCTACGTGTCGCCGTTCATCGTGGCGATCCAGGCGGCGATCAAGCCGCTGGTCGTCGCCTTGAACGGCCTCGGCAACGGCGTGCTCGTGTTGCTTGGAGTGCGGCGGCAGGAGGGAGGCGTCGATCGGTACCACACCACCGAGGAGCTGCAGTTCATCATCGCGGAAAGCCAGGAGGGAGGACTGCTCCGCACGGAGTCCGGGAGCATCCTCCGCGAGCTCTTCGAGTTCGGCGATCTGACGGCCGGCGAGGTCATGGTGCCACGGGTGCGGCTCGTCGGCATCGAGGTCGGCACTGGACCGGCGGAGTTGCGCACGGTGATCCGGACGGCTCCTCATACACGCTATCCCGTGCACGCCGGAGACTTGGACCGCATCGTCGGCAGCTTTCACATCAAGGATGCACTGCGGCATCTCCTCTCCGACCGAACCGTCTCCCAGCTCGACGCGCGGCCGCTGCCGTACATCCCGGAGGCGGCGCTGCTCGACGAGGTGCTCGCCGCGATGCGGCGCTACCGCTCGCAGATGGCCGTCGTGATGGATGAGCATGGCGGCACCGCGGGCGTGATCACGATCGAAGACCTCTTCGAGGAGGTTGTCGGCGATATCGAAGAAGGTCGTGGACGGACGCCAATCGCGCGCGACGTCGCCGGACGCCTGATCGTACGAGGAACCGTACGGCTCGAGGAGGCAGGCGAGGAGCTCGGCGTCACCCTCGAGCATCCGTCCGTGTCGACCGTGAGCGGCCTCGTGCTGACGCTCCTGGGGCGGCCCGCCGTGGCGGGCGACGTCGTCGTCTGGAGCAACATCCGGATCGAGGTGACCGCCGCTGCAGGTCGCGGCGTGGGTGAGGCCGTTATGACGCTTTCGCCGGAACCGGCGTCCGATCGAACGCCTCGCTGAAGCGGCGCACGAGCGCGTTCTCCACCTCCAGGAGGTCCACGTCGCGTCCAAGCAGGCGATCGAGCGATGTCACGCCCCGATCGCCAATCCCGCATGGCACGATCAGCCGGAAATGATCGAGGTTCGTCTTCACATTGAAGGCGAACCCATGGCTCGTGATCCATCTGGAAATGCGGATGCCGATCGCCCCAATCTTCTCCGCCCCCACCCAGGTGCCCGTCAGTCCGGCAATGCGTGTGGCCTCGATGCCGTAGTCGGCGCACACCCTGATCATCACGTCCTCGACATCGCGCACGTATCGGTGCACGTCGCAGCGATCGGGCCGGAGATCGAGGATAGGGTAGCCAACGATCTGGCCGGGCCCGTGATACGTGACGTCGCCACCGCGCCCGGTCTCATGAATCTCGATGCCAAGCGTCGCGAGGTGGGCCTCGGAAGCCACGATGTTCGCGCGGCCGCCGTCGCGTTTGACGCCGACGGTAATCACGGGAGGGTGCTGCAGCAGGAGCAGGAGGTCGGGCACGCGGTCGGCGCGGCGCGCCTCAACGAGGTCCCGCTGAAGCGCCAGCGCTTCACCATAGGGAACGATGCCAAACCGGCGGATCTCAAGGGCGCGCATTTCGGGCTACTGGCTGCAGGCTGCGGACTTCAGGCGTCGCCGGAACTGGCCCGTAGTCGGCAGCCCGCAGTCCGCAGCCCTATTCGTCGTTCGGATCAAAGTGCTCGATGTGGTGCTTTACGTCGGCCATGAACTGATCGGCCACTGCCCCGTCGATGAGCCGATGGTCGAAGCCGAGCGTCAAGTACGCCATGGGCCGAATCGCAATCTCGTCGTCGATCACAATCGGCCGTTTCTCGATGGTTCCGATTCCGAGAATCGCGACCTGCGGCTGGTTGATGATGGGCATTCCGAACTGGGCGCCGAACTGGCCGGGATTCGTGATGGTGAACGTTCCCTCCAGGACGTCTTCCGGATTGAGCTTCTTCGTGCGGGCGCGGCCCGCCACATTGGCAATCGCGCGAGACAAGTCCTGGACGCTCATGCCGTCGGCGTTCCGGATCACCGGAACGATCAGGCCGCTGTCGAGAGCCACAGCAATCCCGAGGTTGACGTTCTTCGTGTAAACGATGTTGTCCCCGTCGAGTGAAGCATTCATGACCGGGTACTTCCGGATCGCGTCGACGACTGCTCTGGCGATGAACCCGATGGAGGTCAGCTTGACCCCCTGACGCTCGTACTCCGTCTTCCTGGCCTGGCGGATGCTCTCGACCGCAGAGAAGTTGACGTGGAAGACCGAATGCACGTGAGCTGAGGTGCGAAGGCTCAGCACCATGTGTTCCGCGATCTTCCTGCGCATCACCGACAGCTTCTCGACGCGATCCCCGGCCGCGAGAGTCGAGGATCTCGGCAGAGATGCCGTTGGCTTCGTCTCGATGTAGCGCTCGATGTCCTGCTTCGTAACGCGACCGCCGAGGCCTGAACCGGCAATCTGAGAGATGTCGACGTGGTGCTCTTCGGCCAGTCGGCGGACCAGGGGCGACGACTTCAGCCTCCGCGCCTCGTCGGGGGTCAAGGACTTCTCCAATGAGCCGGCTGAAGCCGGCCCCCACGTACTGTCAGCGTCAGCTGGCTTCCCCGGCACGATGTGGGAGCCGGGCACGATGTGGGGGCCGGCTTTAACCGGCTCATCGGCCTCGCCCGACTCGCCGATCATCCCGACCACGCTGTGCACGGCGGCGCTTTCGCCTTCCTGAACATTGATCGCGGTCAGCACTCCTGCAGCGGGCGAGGGGATCTCGGCATCAACCTTGTCGGTGGAAATCTCGAACAGCGGCTCGTCACGTTCGACGCGATCGCCCACTTTCTTGAGCCAGCGGACGAGACTTCCCTCCGCGATCGACTCCCCCATCTGAGGCATCAGGATAGGAGTGGCCATGGACGGCAGCGTTCCTACGAATGGATGGCCGCGCCGTGGGTCGCGTGTGACGCTTCACCGACGGCTTCGGCAAACGTCGGATGAGCATGGATGGTCTTGATCAGCTCGTCGACCGTACACTCGAGCCTCAACGCCAGCACGGCTTCTGCCACCAGCTCCGTGGAGCGTGGTCCGATCATGTGAATGCCGAGCACCTCATCGTACTTCTTGTCCGCCACGATCTTGACGAATCCCTCGGTTTCGTTCGCCATCTTCGCGCGGCCAAGTACGCCGAACGGGAACGACCCGACGCGCACGTCGTACCCGCGGGACTTGGCCTCCGCCTCGGTGAGCCCGACGCTTCCGATCTCGGGATCACAATACGTGCAGCCAGGGACATGGTCGTAGTTGATCGGCGTTACGTCGCGACCGGCGATCCGCTCCGCCACGAGAATGCCCTCCGCTGACGAAACGTGCGCGAGCTGCGGATGACCCTGTGGCCCGAGCGTGATGACGTCGCCGATCGCCGAGATGTTCGGCACCGTTGTCCGGTACATGTCGTCGACCTTTATGAACCCCTTCTCCATCGCGATTCCGGCTTCTTCGGCCCCTAGACCCGTCGTCACGGGACCGCGTCCGGTCGCCACCAGGAGAAACTCCGCTGAAAGCGACTGGGTCTTGCCGTCGCCTCCTTGAGCTTCAATCTGGACGCCCTCTGCAGTGACCGTGGCCTTCGTGACCTTTGTGCCCGTGAGCGACTTGATGCCCTGTTTCTTGAACGATTTCTCGAGCTCGGCCGAGACCGCCTCATCTTCGACCGGCACCAGCCGCGGGAGCAGCTCGAGGATCGTGACCTCGCTGCCGAACCGGCGATAGATCGACGCGAACTCGACCCCGACCGCACCGCTGCCCATGATAATCAGCGACTTCGGTACCTCCTTCAGGTGAATCGCCTCGTCGCTCGTGATGATTCGCTTGTGATCGATCGTGATGCCGGGCACGCTGCGCGGCGACGAACCGGTGGCGAGAATGATCTCCTTGGCCTGCAGATCCTGCATCTCGCCCTCGAACACCTCCACTTTGCCGCTGCCGGCAAGGCGGGCCGTCCCTTTGATCCAGTCGATCTTGTTCTTCTTGAAGAGGAATTCGATGCCTTTCGTGAGGCCGCCAACGACCTTGTCCTTCCGCGCCTGCACTTGACCCATGTCGATGGCCGGCGTCCCGGCAGGAATCGTGACGCCCCACTCCTTGGCCTGCTGCACTACTTTGAGGGCATGCGCGTGTTCGAGGAGCGCCTTGGTCGGAATGCACCCCCAGATGAGGCACGTCCCGCCGAGAGCTTTCTGCTTTTCGACCACGGCCACCTTGAGGCCGAGCTGGGCCGCGCGGATAGCCGCGACGTATCCGCCGGTGCCCGCACCAATCACAACGACGTCGTAGGAAGTAGGCAACGAAATCTCCTTGAGCTGGCCGCGGCCATGCCGGCGCGCGAGAGCGTCTTCAGCGTTTGAGCGAAGCGAGCGGCACGAAGCTGTCGGTGGATTGCCCTGGAGCGATGGGCGTGAGACTGGGCTCGGAGTCCCTGCGGGACATCCGCTGCACCTGCACGCGGAGCTCGCCGTGCTGATATTTCAGCTCCCAGTACATTTCGGAGAGCTGTTCGAGCCGGCGCCCTGTGCGTCGCGCCTTGCCCCAGGCCAAGAGCGCTACCACCAGTGAGGCGCCCGCGACCAACCACAGGAATGTCATCACCGCGCGATTCTACAGATTCTTTCGTGTCGTACCTTATCGAAGAGGATTCTGAAGTGTCAAGGAGCGCGCTAGAATATGCGATCCTCTCCGATACCTATGGAATCCAGGCAAAAAACGGTGCTTGTCGTCGACGACGACGAGGGAACGCGAGAAACGCTGGCGGCGATCCTGCGCCACGAGTTCCGCCTGCTCCACGCGGCCAGCGGTGAAGCCGCCCTGGCGGTCATGGAAAAGGAAGACGTCGATCTGATGCTCCTGGACGTCCGCCTTCCGGGAATCAGCGGCCTGGAGGTCCTCAAGATCCTCAAGGAGAACTACCCGCTCGTCGAGGTCATCGTGATCTCGGCGCTGAAGGAAGTGGAGACCGCAGTGACCGCCATGAAGCATGGCGCCTATCACTACGTCTCGAAGGACTTCGATTACGAGGCCATCCGTTCGCTCGTGAGCAATGCCGGCGAGCGCCAGGATCTGAGCCGCCAGGTGATGCGTCTGAGCGCCGAAGTGGCCGAACAGACCGACCGGCAGTTCGTGGTCGGACCCAGTCAGACGACGCGCGAGGTCATCGAGCTCGTGCAGAAGGTCGCGAAGCTGTCCGCCACGGTGTTGATTCTCGGCGAGAGCGGCACCGGCAAGGAGCTGCTTGCACGGATGATTCACCGCGAAGCTGGTGACCCCGATGCGCCGTTCATCGCCGTCAACCTTGCCGCCATTCCGAAGGATCTCGTCGAGAGCCCGCTGTTCGGCCACGAGAAAGGCGCGTTCACTGGCGCCATCCGGCAACAGATCGGGAAGTTCGAGCTTGCGGCAGGCGGAACGCTCTTCCTCGACGAGGTCGGCGACCTCCGCCTCGACCTGCAGGCGAAGCTGCTCCGCGCCATCCAGGAAAACGAGATCGAACGAGTGGGCGGCATGCGTCCGATCAGGACCAATTTCCGGCTCATTGCCGCCACCAACACCGACCTCGAGCGGGCCGTGAAGGGCGGCACGTTCCGGGGCGATCTGTACTACCGCCTGAACGTCATTCCCGTGAGCCTCCCGCCGCTCCGGAACCGCCTCGAAGATGTGCCGGAGCTCGCCCGTTTCTTTCTCCGCCGGTACACGGTCAAATTCCGGAAGGAGATCCACGGCATCGCGGACTCGACGATCAAGATTCTGCAGTCCTACTGGTGGCCCGGAAACATCCGCGAGCTCGAGAACCTGATCGAGCGCCTCGTCGCAGTGTCCGACAAGGACTGGATCACCGACGAAGACCTTCCGTACGAGCTGCACGTGGCACAGCTCGACGCCGGTGGTCCGGCAACCGAGAACCGCCTGGAGCGGGCCGTCTCCACGTTCGAGCGAAACTTCGTCATCCGCGCACTCGAAAAATCCGCCTGGAACGTGACGGCCACCGCCCGGGCGCTCGGTATCCCCTTGAGCACGCTGAAGTTCAAGATGGATCGGCTCGAGATTCGGGAACTGGCCCGCAGGATTCGAGGCAACTAGCCGTCGGATAACGTCTGACCCTCGCGGCTAACAACTTGGCCGCCGCGCGATCTCCCCCGCCAACTCGTTCGGATCACGCGCATCGGCGGCGCAGCACGTAGGGCACGGTCAGGATGTTGGCCGCATCCGGCGTTCTGGCGCGCCTTGCGAGACCCCTGCCGATTCCGCGGGATGCTCAATGTTTCTGCGCAGGCCGCGTCAAATCCAGTGCAGCCTCATCCGCGGTACGTCCGTTGCTCTTTGTCGGCGCGAGGCGCTGAGCACGTCGTGTCTGTCAGCGCCGACACCTTCAACCAAGGACGATTCCAATGCAGCCCTCGATGTTCAACGTGCAGGTGCCGCTCACCGAGCGCAACGAGGTGTTCCTCATGAACACCTTCACCGATGCACAGCTGGTGGTCTCGCCCGACGTGAGCGCGCTCCTCGAGCGCGTGACGACCGCCACGACGTTCACCGAGGAGGAACGCGAGGCGCTGCAAACGCTCTCGGAAAACGGGTTCCTCGTGAACAGCCGCGAAGCCGAACGTCGCGCGCTGGAACAGTACTTCACCAACGTTCGAGAGGATCGCGAGCAGCTCCGGGTCACCGTACTGACCACGCTGCAGTGCAATTTCGCATGCGACTACTGCATCCAGGGCGACCATGGGGACCACAACCTGTTCGCCAACAAGATGTCATTGGAGACCGCGGCGCAGGTCGCGGGCTGGATCGAAGGACGGCTGGACGAGATCACTCCGGCGAAGTTCGTGCTCACCTTTTTTGGTGGCGAGCCGCTCCTGAATCTGCCGGTCGTCTATTTTCTGTCGGAACGCTGCCACGCGCAGTGCGCTGAGCGCGGCATCACGCTCGTCGTCAACATCATCACCAACGGCCTCCTGCTCACGCCGGAGGTCGTCGATCGCCTCCTGCCGTATGGCCTGAGCGGCGTCAAGATCACGCTCGACGGCGACCGCGATACGCACAACCGCATGCGGCCGCTCCGCGGACGGCAAGGCACGTTCGATCGCATCATCGCGAACATGCGCCTGGTGGCGCACAAGGTCGGCATCACGGTCGGCGGCAACTTCGACGAGAGCTCGGTCGACAGCTATCCCGCGCTGCTCGACTTCCTTCGCGAGCAGGAATTCGCCGATCACCTGACGCGGGTCAACTTCAAGCCAATCATCAAGACCCCGGTCGCGGCGGCGCCGCCGACCCCGAAGGGCTTCATTCCGCTGACGGCCGTGTCCACCAGCGGGAAACCCCTGGGCGGCGCCTGCATGACCGGAGCGGGCGCCGGGGCCACCCCGAGCAGCGGCACCTGCGATTCGTGCCACTTCGCCAGCGAGAAGATGCAGTACCTGCGCGACGAAACACGGAAGCGCGGCTTCGTGACGGGCGATGGCGTACACATGGGACCCTGCGAGATCCATCGGAAGCACGCCCACACGATAAGCCCGGACGGTTCGCTCCATGCCTGTCCTGGCTTCGCGGCCGAAGCGACGCAGTCGCTCGGCCACATCGATGGCCGCCAGGACGGCTGGCGGCTCGCCCAGGCGAAGCGCTTTGACGCGCTCGGCGCCTACAAGAACTGCGGAGACTGTTCCTTCATCCCGGTGTGTGCGGGCGGATGTTCCGTGGCCTCGCACGCAGAGCTCGGTGACATGAACACGCCGACATGTCACAAACAGAGTTTCGAATCGGCACTCGTGGGGTTGGCGCATACCGTTGCCGGCTCTGAACTTCTCAACTGATCAGCGAGGACATCATGAAGATTACCGTTGTCACCAAAGCGACCGTCAACACCAAGCCCGCCAACTGGTGCCCCTGGCTGATGGACGATCCACCAGCTACCAAGAAGTAAGGCCCGCCGCGATGTGAAAGACCGGGAGTCGACCGACGGGGTCGAATAGTTCACGCCCCCAGTTGATTGACGAGCCAGCGTCCGATATGTACAAGGAGCTGTGCCGGACCGACTTTCACCTTGGATTCGCCTATTTAACAGCCGTCGGCCATGCCTCGTGGCCGGCGGCATCGCCCTTTCAGCCCTCCTTTCCCAGGCGTGTTCCGGTGACGGCGCCACTGGAAGTACCTCCACGCCACCTCCTTCAACCTCGGTCGTGATCGGCGTAGCCGAGGGGGCCGGTGAGAGTGATCCGGAAGTCGGCTTTCAGAGAATCTGGCCCCTTTTCAGCGACGAGGGCCTGACTTCTTTGGGTTCTGACGGCCGCCCGCAACCAGGTATCGCAGAATCCTGGGAGGCGTCGCCGGATGGCCTGACGTGGCGCTTCACCCTGAAGCCGGATGTCGTCTTCCACGACGGCACGCCCTGCAACGCCACCGCGGTCAAAGCAATCCTTGAAGCAGCGCTGAAGCGTCCGGACGTAAATCTATATCCGGGGTTGCTGGACATCCGGGGGCTGCGCGCGGAGGGCGAGCGGACGCTGTTCATCGACCTCAGTCGCCCATCGGCTTTCCTACTGGAAGACCTCTATATCGAGATCGTTAAACGAACGCAGGATGGCGGGACGACGGGGACAGGACCCTACTACGTCGTTTCGAGGTCCAGTTCCGAGGCGACCTTGCGCGCACACGCGAGATATTCCCAAGGAACGCCTGAAATTGAAAATGTCGTCTTCCGGTCGTATCCAACCCTGCGCCAGGCCTGGGCCAGTCTTCTTCGTGGTGATATCGACGCCGTGTGGAATCTGTCTGGAGACGCCCTGGAATTCATGACCGACCAGACGGTTGCCACGTTCAACTTCCAACGCCATCTCGCCTACGTGATGGTGTTCAATTCTCAACGTCCGCAGCTGCGATCAGCAGCCGTACGGCGTGCGCTCAACGCGGCCGTGGACAGACAGGCGCTGATCCAGAGCGTGCTGAAAGGGCGCGGCCAGCCAGCCTACAGCCCAGTCTGGCCGAACCATTGGGCCAGTGACGCGTCAATAACGGGTTACACGTTCGATCCATCGCTCGCGAAGACAGCGCTCGATGCGCTGATACCACCGGCCTCTCGGAAGGGTAACTCGCGCCGCCTCCGCTTTACGTGCATCGTGCCGAGCGACTACGCGATATTCGAGCGGCTCGGCCTCTTGTTACAGACGCAACTGTACAACGTCGGCGTCGACCTGCAGCTGGAGTCAGTGCCGTTGTCCCAGTTCGACGCGCGCCTCCGACGGGGAGAGTTTGACGCCGCCTTATTCGACCTGGCCACGGCCCCGTCCTTGTCGCGCGTCTATCTTTTCTGGCGCTCACCGGGAGACTACGAAGGATTGAACGTGTTCGGCTATCGGAATCCCGAGGCTGACAGCTGGTTGGACCGCCTGCGCTTCGCGCCCGATGTCACGACCACTCGAGCGGCGACCGGGCAGCTTCAGCGTGTCCTTCTTGAAGATCCGCCGGCGCTTTTCCTCGCATGGAGCCAGCAATCGCGCGCGGTCAGCCGGCGCATCGATGTCGGGGCCGCCCCAGGACAAGACCCCTTTCAGACCCTGTGGAAGTGGCGCATCGAACGAAATGCGCAGGTAGCGCGTAGGTGAACAAGATCACCACCCGCTTCGCCCTGTTACTCGCAGTTGCGGCCATTGTGCCGCTACTGGCGTACGGGTTGGCGTCTGTACTCACACTGCAGCAAGGGACGCGCGCGACTGTCATCGAGGGGAACACGAATGTCGCGCGCCGGGCGGCGGAGCACATTGAGCTGTATCTAGACAGCAGCGTGCAGATCCTGAATGCGCTCGCCGCTCAGCTGCTCCAGACCGATCTCGATCAGTGGCAGCAGGACAGGATTCTCAAGAACTTCGTCCTCCAATTTCCCGAGTTCTCTGAGCTCACCTTGCTCGACCAGGCAGGATCGCACGTCGCGACCAGCAGGATCGGATCTCCGACGGTGAGCATCCCCGGCGGCGAGAGCATGACCTTCAAGGGCGCGTTCATGTCCCCGTTCTCCGTGGACGACGACCTGCTGCCGACCGCGGTGCTGGCCGTACGCCTGGCGGGTGTGAGCGCGGATGGCGGCTGGCTCGTCGGGCGTGTCAGTCTCGAAGAGCTCTGGCGCATGGTGGACCGCATCCGCGTCGGCGAGCACGGGGTCGCGGTGGTCGTCACAAGCCAGGGGCAGCTCGTTGCCCACGGCGACCCTGAAGAGAAATCAGGTGTCGCGCGGGGCGACAGCATGACGACGCACCCGCTGCTTGAGGCGATGGCGGCCGATCCCGCGCAAACGGTGGCCTCAGCGGAGTACGACCTGCCCCGCGGTCAAATGCTCGGCGTCGCCGCGAAGGTGCCGGCGCTCGGCTGGACCGTGATCGTCGAGCAACCGCAGTCCGAGGCGTACGCGATTGCGACGCAGCTGCAGATGCAGCTCGGCATCGCCATTGGCGGCGCACTGCTCCTGATGGTGGTGGTCGGCTACAACCGCGGGCGCAGCTTCATCGCGCCGATCTTTGCGCTGATGAAGGGAACGCGGGCTGTCGCGGAGGGGCGCCTCGACGAGCGGGTAGTCATCGACTCCACCGACGAGTTCGGGCAGCTCGGCCACGCCTTCAACAACATGGCTGACAAGCTGGTGGAGCTCCAGGAGGACGTGCGGAAGAAGGAGCGGCAGGCAATGTTCGGACGCATCGCGGTCGGCCTCGTGCACGACCTTTCCCACCCGATTCAGAACATCGGCAACAGCTGCAAGCTGATCGTGAAGATGTTCGACGACCTGGAGTACCGCGGAAGCTTCCAGCGCACGGTGGAGCGCGAGCTGGCAGAGGTCAAGCGCGTGCTCGACGACCTGCGCAATCTCGCGCGGCCGATTCCGCT
>ORMF011313825.1_pt1 | contig 18255 bp, 19 predicted proteins | sample 1779871 | NCBI WGS metagenome assembly ORMF01 (sample SAMEA104232316, study PRJEB22302) | groundwater metagenome | biome: forest; feature: aquifer; material: groundwater | place: USA | collected 2011-08-07 | depth 5.4 m | reverse complement strand
TTTGTCACGCCCTTGCCGACGACCTTGCCTTGCGCGTCGACGACCTGAACGGCGGTGTTCGGAAGTGGTCCCTGTGGACCGGCCGCTGTGCCCTCGATTACGCCCGTGTTCTGAGCGAGAAGGGACGCGGGGGGTGCGAGAACAAAAGCAAGGGTGATGACAAGAGCAAGAATCCGCTTCATGGTGGCTGCCTCGCGCATCAGCGAAGACTGCGCTTTAAAGTCGACCACGCAGGCTTCAAGCCCGCGCAACGTGAGAAACTCAATCGCCTAAGAATATCTGTCAACCGGGTTCGAGTCGTCAAGGTGTGTTGCACTGAAACCGCACGATTCTGTATCGAGGGCGACACTCGACCATGACCAGATTCTTCTAAAACTTACGGGAGGCTCGGCGATCCACGGACAGTTGACGGACTTTGCGATACAAATTGGTGCGCTGGATCCCGAGCGCCTTGGCCGCTTCGGCCATTCGCCCGTGATGTTGCTGGAGGACGGCCGCGACGTACTCCCGTTCGAACTGCTCGCGCGCGTCCTTCAAAGTACTGGCGGACGAAAACATCGATGACGAAGATCCATCCAATTTTACGTGGAGGAGGATGTCGGCAACCCGAATGAGCCTGCCTGATACGCGCAGTACGAGCGTATGCAGTAAGTCTTTTAGTTCACGTGAGTTACGGCGCCATGGGAGGGCCGTGAGCAGCGCCACGGCCTGGCGGGAGGCCGCCTTTCTGGGGAGTTTCAGCGTCTCGCAGATGTCTTCGAGGAGATGTCGAACGAGCCCGGGCATGTCGTCCCGTCGCTCTCGTAGCGGCGGCAGCGAAATCTGATTTTCCGACAGCCGCCGCTGAAGCTCTGGAGCCAGCCGTTCGTCCGCACCGGTGCCGGTGGGCACGTCTGTTGATGCTATCAGCCTGACGGCAGCGGACGTGAGTCGGGCACCAGTCCCGTCGTCGACCCAGAGTTCGCCGTCCCTCAAGATGCGGGCGAGCCGCAGCTGGAGGCGGATGGGCATTTCGTGCAACTGCCGCAGGAACAGCGTGCCGCCCATGGCGCGATTCACGTGACTGGCGGTCGACACACAGTCGAGGCCGTCGGTTTTTGCTCCGGAACAGCGGCCAAACAGGAGATCCTCGCACTCGCGGGACGATGCGCAGTCGACGACGACGAACGGCCGCAGGCCTTCGTATCGTGCAGTGCTCTCGTCGAGAAATCTCGCGAGACCGTCGCGCCGCCCTTCGTCAGCGGCGCGATGGATGGCTCGCGCCATCAGCTCGCGTCCGGTTCCAACTTCGCCGGAAATCAACACCCCGCCGTCATTGGCGACCGCCGCCTCGAAGCGGATGACGGCTTCGAGAATCCCAGAGGACCGAAGGAAGTTCGGTTTTGCTGATAGCGTCGGCATATTGGGCAAATGCCTATTCTATTGGCGGCGTGCTCTCGCCGCTGGATGGTCATCTGACCGAATGACTGCGAACGCTCCGTCACCATCGGGGTCTGTTTCCACGCGTGAGATTGTGCCGTTGGGCCCGTAAATAAAGCGTCTCTGAGGCTTGCCGCGCCCGCTGTCGTCGAACGCGGTTGATGTGATAGCGTAGGCCGGTTCCCCTGCGGCCGCATTCGCCTGCGGTTCATAGGTTTCCCATTTGTCCGGCCGGCCATCAGCGTTTGTATCTTCCTCGCTCCTGGTCAGAGCTCCACGCTCGTAGAACTCGACGCGGTTGTACTTGTCGTCGCGGTTTGTGGAGACCTCGATTCTCGCGAGGACGCCTTCCGGCTGGTAAAAGGCCTGCGAGTCCATCACACCGTCGTTTTTACTGGCAAAACCGACCTTCTCGAGCTTTCGGTCTGGGCCGTAAATGTCCCAGCGCTCGACCTTGCCGTTCTCATCGAGATCGAGCTCCACCCGAAGGATTCGAGTCCCGTCCATGACGCTGACGGAGTCGTTTTTCCCGTTCTTGTTGGCATCGAATTCGAGCCGCTGAAGACGGCCGGTCTCCTTGCTGTATTCAGCCTTAGGTCGATCGCCTGCCGTCTGGCGCGAGCATGCGGCAGCGATGATCGACACGACAATCACACCGGCGGGTCTAATAAGACCCGCCCTACGACGACGTAACAGAGGGGCAATCACCACAGAAGGACCGGGACAGAGCTTCGCCCTCTGACTTACAGGCCGGTGTTTTTAAAATGCGGCGCTGAAGCCAGTGGTGCGGGCGGTTAGGCGTGAAGGCCTTGCTTATTTGAACGCGCGAGCTTAGCGCGTCCAGAACCGGGGGATTCTATCTCACGCGGGTGGCGTGTCAAGGTAAATACGTGTGACGTTAAGACGATACTGAATTGTCTGCTTGTGTCTTACTGAAGCGACAACGATGACGAAAGAGGGGACCGGGATTGGGGATTGGGGATTAGGGCAATGTTTAATGTCGAATGCTGAATGTTGAATTGGGTTCAAGGTTCGCGGTTTAGCCCGTTATGCGGCCCAGAACGATAATTTTGTACTCGTTGTGCGACCGCATAACGGGCTAGGCGCGCGGAGCGCGCCAGACCAACAGCGCGAACCAACCGAGGGCGATCTGGGTGGGATGTCAAGGGCAGCGCCCTTGGTTGGTTCGAGAAGAACTCGTTCACGATAAGCCGTTCTTCTTCGCAAACCATTTCGCGCCTGGCCGTCAGAATTAGGGCACGTGCATCGCTGCACGACGATGGTATCGTCGTCTTCCCGCGAGGGCCTCTGGCTCAAGTGGATCGCGCGGTGCTCGGCGATACGTCGGGGAGGCCAGCCCGATGGCAGACGCGACGTTGACCCGGCCGCGTAGGGAACGTGGAGAAGCGCGTGGAATTACTGGAGACTCTGCCGGCAAAGGTGGACGCACTTGCGGGGAATCTCTCGGCGTTCAGACAGGAATTTCTGCAGTTCCGCGACGAGACCAGACAGGAATTTGTGCGCGTCCGCGAGGAGATGCGTACCGAAATGCGGGCTCTCAACGAAGAGACGCTTCGCTACATGCGGGTCCTTCACGAGGAGGTTCTGTCGCGTTTCGCGCTCCTCGGGGAGCAGGTGGCTGGTGGGAAATCGCGGAGACGGCCGAAGCGATGAGCACTACCGTTCACACAAGCGTGCGCAGCAACGCCATTGCAGGCGCGAAACGCGGATGCCGTCCGGCGTGACGTAGTCCTTCGCGCCGACTGCCGATACCTGCCAGGCCGCGCAGTTCGGCAACGAGTCTTCAGATACCTGAGACCCCAGCCAAGCTCTCGGAAACGGTCGGCAACGTCAGGGACACCTCCTCGACGATCCCGCGCAGCTCGTCGATCGAGGTCGCGCTGTTCACGCGCACGCGAAGATGGGAGCCGCCGTCCAGACCTCTGGAGTACGACGAGATACGCGCTCGAAGTTTGTTGATCACCCATTTCTCGCGACCTCTAAGGGGAGAAGGGGGAAGGGCTGGGCCAGGAATCAGGGACGAGGGATCAGGGATGAGGGATCAGCGCAATACTGAAAGTCGAAGGCTGAATGCTGAATTCAGTTTAGGTTCAGCGCGAAGAAGAACTCGTTCACGCCGCGCGCAACGTGAACTCCACACGGATGGCTTCGAACGGGAAGACGACGTGGTTCCTCTCGGTCTTGTCCAGCAGGCCGGCGTCGAGCAGCGCGTGCACATCGCCATGCACCGCCTTCACGTCGCGGTTGACCCGGCGCGCGACCTCGCGGATCGTCAATGGCTCCTGCCCGGCCATGGCCTTGAGCAACTCCCAGCGCTTGGCCGTGAGCACCTTCCACAGCAGTTCCGGCGTGGCGAAGCTGATCCGGGCACGCAGCTTCTTACCCCTGAACGCCTCCAGCGCCCGACGAGTCACGTCCTGTCTGGAGGCCACCTCCAGCGTTACAGTCTTCATCTTCGCTCTCTCCATGTTTCGACGTCCGCCCAGAAATCGGCCAGCAGTTTCTCGTACCCGCTGAACACATAGACCGTCTCTGCCTTGCCGACATGCCGGTGATCGCCCTTGCCCGATTCGTTGTCGTAGCGCAGCACGCATTCGCCGGCAACGATCAGCGCCAGACGGTACTTGACCCGGTGTGTCGATCCTTTGACGGGATGGGGAACACGCCAGACGACAATCTCTGCGAAGGCATCCTGTGCAAGAACATGGCGTTCCTGGGCCAACGCCTCGGCCTTCATGTTGGAGAGTATACCAACACCTGAGATGTTGTCAAAAACTCCAACAAATTGGACACGACCCGTCCGCGTTCAACGCCTCCGCATCCGGGAAACGACCGCGATCCTGCGGCGCGAGGACGGACACGTCAACGTCCGTAGTGGCCAGAGGCTGACCCCCATCGCTGCACGGCAAGTGCTCCGATCACGCACGCTGGCACTCCTGCCTGATTCAACGCGGACAGTACGTCGCGCGCAGCGGCAACAAGGGCAGGAACCTGACGGCCGGTCATCGCCGGGGACGAGCCCGCGCGAACACCCGCTGATGCAGCAGCTGCTGCTCGCCATCGTCGCCTGTCCACCCGGGCTGCCAAAGGTCGAGCACGTTCTGGACAGCCCGCTGTGCTTCCTCCTCGCTCATCGTCGTCAGCCGTGTCCAGCGCTCTTGTTCCAGAATCGGCCCGACGCGCTCCCAATTTTGAAGCCACTGCCTCATGGCCTGCTCGCCCTCGTCCGTGCGGATGCGGGCGGACATCGCCTTCAGACCCGATCCAACGCCGGGACGGCCATGTTGCCAGCCGGCGCCAGGAACACCTCCTCGACGATCCCGCGCAGCTCGTCGATCGAGGTCGCGCTGTTCACGCGCACGCGGAGATGTGAGCCGCCGTCGAGACCTTTGGAGTACCAGGAGACGAGGGCTCGCACTTTGTTGATGACCCAGCGTCCTCGCCCACGTGCAGGGACAGGGGGAAGGGAGAAGGAGAAAGGGGGAAGGGCTGTGCCAGGGAGAAGAGCATTGCTGAATGCTGAATGCTGCTGGCTGATTGGGTTCAGGGTTCCAGGTACAACGTGCCGGAAGCCTTCGGCTTCATTAACACGTTCGTTCAACAGTAGCTCGATGTAGTCCAGCAAGAACTGCCCGCGCTGCTCCATCGTCACGGTGCGAGGCGCCCGGCCGGCGGCGATGTCGGCTGCCTGCGCAAGAATCCATGGGTTGCGCAAGGCACCACGGCCGACCAACACCCCACTGACGCCCGCCCGCATCCGATCGAGAACCTGCTCGGGCTCAATGCAGTCGCCACTGCCAAGCACGGGAATCGCCAGTTCATCGGCAACGCGCGCGACGAGATCCCAATCTGCGGAACCGGAGTATGACTGTTCGGCTGTTCGCCCATGAATCGTCACGGCAGCAGCCCCGGCGTCCTGCACCCGTTTCGCCAGGTCGGCGGCGTTACGCTCGCGGTCGTTCCATCCCGCGCGCATCTTGACGGTCACCGGAATCCTCACTGCCTTCGCCATCGCATTGATCACGCTGGCGGCGTGCTCCGGCTCGCGCATCAAGCTGCAGCCCGCATTGTGCTTGGCGATCTTCCGCACGGGACAACCCATGTTGACATCGACGATGTCGGCGCCCATGCCTTCGACAATCTGCGCAGCCGCTGCCATCTTCTCGGGATCGCCACCGAAAATCTGAATTGATACCGGCCGCTCTTCCTCCGTGTATTCCGCGTACTCGAGCGTACGATCGATCCCACGCACGAGCCCTTCAGAGCTCACCATCTCCGTGACCACGAGGCCGCAGCCGCCATTGCGTTTGACCAGACGGCGGAAGGCGGAGTCAGTCATTCCCGCCATTGGCGCGACGACGAAGGGCGAGGAGAGTTCAACGGAACCGATTTTCATCAATTGAAGCCGTGGCCTCGCGCTATCGCCTGACGAAGGGCAGGCAGCAAATCGCCTTGTGAGAGGGCTTGCTCGAGCGTTTCGAGCGTTGACTCGATATACGTTAGATCCAGTGTGGTGTCATATGCCGCAGCGATCGCGGAAACATCTTCGAGATCCTTGGGCCGGCCGGCAAGCACCTTCATGACGATCATGTCCTCGGGCGATGCGAGGGGCACGCGGACCCCTTCGATCTCACGCCACTGCATTCTCTCAAAGAACATGTCTTCCAACCCTGATCCTGCAAGGACCACATCAAGAGGCATGTCGGTTGGGATATGAATAAACGGCACCACCCGGCTCCGCTCGATGAAACCCAAGTCGACCCATTTTGGGCGAAAGCGGGTGCCCTCTAACCCCTTTACCAAGGTGTCAACAGATACCTTCGCCGGCAGCCGTACGATGACATCGACATCGGCCGTCAGACGTGCAACACCGTGGAGAATGGCCGCCTGCGCGCCGAAGAGAAGCCAGGGCACGCGCATACCCGAACAGGCGGCGGCCAAGTCGGCGAGGACCTCAACGACGGGCGAACGCATGCGCTGCGCGGTCGAACTGTTCCCGGAGCACCAAGTGCGCCGCGAGATCGGACCTGCGCTGCTGATCCGACGGAAAATCGGGTTGCACGGCGCGAATGTGGTCGAACAATTGCTGAGCGGCCCGCCAAGGAGCCAGCCAGTCCTCGCGAAAGCGAGTGGCCCAGTGAGCCCGCTTCGACGCCGCCACTAAGTCCCAATCGCGCCGCATATAGGCTTCCACAGCACGCGGATCCATAGGTCGATTGTACTTGGAGGAGAAGGAGGAAGGTTTGGGAATGCTGAATGCTGATTTCTGAATGCTGATTGGACCGCTATGCGGCTCGTAACGAGAATTTTGTACTCGTTGTGCCCCGCACAGCGGTCCTAGGCGCGCGAAGCGCGCCAGAACGACGCTGTCTAACCAGCCGAGGGCTCTGCTGGGATATCAAGGGCAGAGCCCTTGGCTGGTTAGAACGAAGAAGAAATTCGCGCGTGCCAGACCGCGATGGTAGAATCCCTACCATGATCACTACCATGGATCAGGCTGGGCGCCTGGTCATTCCCAAAGAGATCCGGCGGGAGGCCGACATCGATCCGGGGACGCCGCTGGACGTCAGATGGCGCGACGGCGTCATCGAGATCGAGCCTCAGCCGCTTGCCGTTGCGCTCGAGCGAAAGGGCCGTTTGCTCGTCGCGCGGCCCAAGACCCACGTGCCCGCGCTTCAAGGATCGATCGTCGAACGGACGCGCCGGCAGGTGACCCGCCGCACGCGCCGCGACTGACCCGTGGCCACCTTTGCGCTCGACACGAGCTGCATGGTGGCCGCCGTGTGCGCCTGGCACGAACGCCACGCGGAGGCCGCCCGGGAGATTGAAACCCGGCTCGCCCGCGGCGAGCGGCTCACGGCGCTCGCGCCAACGCTCATCGAGGCCTACGCCGTGCTCACCAGGCTCCCTGCCCCGCATCGCCTCTCTCCCGGCGACGCGTGGACCCTCATTGAAACCAACTTCGTGACGCCGTCTTCAGCAGTCGCCTTGACTGGTGCCGCTTACGTCAAGCTGCTGCGTCGCGTCGCACAGCAGGCGATCGGCGGTGGACGAACCTATGACGCCGTGATTGGCGAGTGTGCGCATCGAGGGAAAATCGATACGCTGCTGACGTTCAATCCTCGCCATTTCGATCCCCCACCTGCGGGCGTCATCGTGATCGAACCGGCATGAGAGGACGCCGCCAGAAGGGAGAAGGGGGAAGGGGGGAAGGGATCAGGGGGAAGGGAGAAGGGGGAAGGGGGGAAGGGATCAGGGTGCCACGACGCGGCCTGCCTTGACGATGTTAGGAAGACGCGATATCGTGGTATTGCGATGTCGGACTACACTACAACGAACCTTCGGCTACCGACCAAAGCCTACGAAGAGCTGCGCTATCAAGCGGGCCGCCGGGGCCTGAGCCTTGCCTCGCTCGTCAGGGAGGCGGTGGCGCATTACCTCGGCCATACCGAAGGCGGTGCGTCGATCGATCTCGGGCAGGATCCGGCCGATGCGCTGATTGGGGCGATTCTCGACCCGGCGGACGACGAGTCGGTGAATCACGACCATTACCTATACGGCTGGCCAAAGGAGGATGCGCGTGAAGCTGCTGGCGGACACGGGAGCGCTCCTGGCCCTGGCGCTGCGAAACGACCGACACCACGCCGCGGCGGCGACGTTCGTGCGACAGCATCCACAGGCGCGGTTCGTGCTAACCGACCTGATTCTGGCGGAGTTCGTCACCCGGCTGCGAGCCCGCGCCGGGGCCGCCCCGGCAGCAGCCGCCGGCCGTAGCTTCCTCGAGAGCCGCCGCTATGAGACGCTCTTCGTACAACCAACCCTCATCCGCGGGGCGCTCGACCGGCTCGAACAGTTCTCCGACAAGCGCCTCAGCCTCACCGACTGCGTAAGCTTCGAGTTGATGGATCAACTAGGCCTGAAGACAGCCTTCGCATTCGACTCCGATTTCCGGGACTGTGGGTACGAGATGGTTCCGGACAAGGGAGAAGGGGGAAGATAAAAAGGGGGAAGGGCTGGGCCAGGGAGGAAGGCTTGGAGAGATCAGGGATCAGTAGGCTTTCACGTCTGCGGCGTCCACTTCCACACTCCCCGCCTGCCCGATGAGATCCACCGAGAGCACCAGCCGCGCCTTCTCGTTCTTGCGCACAAGGCGGCCGATGACGCCCTTCAACGGCCCGCTCCTCACCTCGACCATGTCGCCTTCATGGATCATGGGGCAGGGGTCGTAGGCGAGCTCGCTTTCCACGAGCTGCCGGATACCGAAAATCTCATGGTCCGGGATCGGCGCTAGCTCGCCCTCGAACGAGATGATGTTGACGACGCCCGTGCATTTCAGCACCGGAAGCCGCTCTCGAGGATCGAATCGTGCGAAGCAGTAACCGGGAAAGAGGGGCCAGTCCACCCTCTTCTTGCGGTCCTTCCAGCGACTCCAACGGGTGACGGTGGGGAGAAACGCCTGGATCCGTTTCCGTTCGAGCTGATCGCGAACCGCTTGCTCGTGGCGGGAGCGAGTCCACAGGGCGTACCAACGGAGCTCCCCTTCGGAGACTCTGGCTAATTCGCCGGACACGGGCTCGGGTGAACCATCTAGCTCCATCGGGGAATCTTGCAGGCGTCAAGCCCAAGACCCAAGGGCCAAGGCCTCAGGGCTGTCTTAGGCATAAGGCCTGAGGCCGGACAGCCCTTGGGCCTGCGGCCTTGGGCTTTGGGCCTTCCTCTTTTCGAGCGCCAGCTCGTACGCCTTCTTCAGTTCGTCGCTATGCCACTGGATGATGGCCTGATCGCGAAGCCGGTCGAGGTATTTGCCGATCTCCTGGCGGTACCGGTTCTCCGCAACCTTGCCCGCGATGTCGCCGCGCGCGTTTTCGAATGACTTCACTTCCTCAGCCGTGCGCGATTCCAGCTTGAGAATCTGATAGCCGCGGGCGATCCGAATCACCGGGCTCAAGTCGCCTACTTTCAGCGGGTCGATCACCTTGCGGAGCGACTCTGCCAGGTCGGTATTCGTGAACGGCCCAATCAGTCCGCCGTTCGCCTTCGACGAGGCGTCGGAGACCTCGGCCGCCAACCTCGCGAACGGCTCGCCCGCCACCAGCCGCGATCGGATCTCCTCCGCTTTGGCTCTCGCCGCTTCGTCTTGCGCGACATTTACCCCTTGGGCGGTGGTCGGAACCTCGATGAGGATTTCGCGGAGGGTGAGCTCGGATGGCGTCGTGAAACCGGCACGGTTCGCCGCATAGTACGCCTGCGCCTCGTCCTCGGTCACGCTGATCTTTTCGCTCACCTCAATCTGCTGCACGCGGCTGATGAGCATCTGCCGTTCGAGCTGACGGCGCAAATCTGCGAGGGTCATCCCCTCCTGCTTCAGAGCTGCCTGGAAATCCTCGTCGCGCTCGATCTTGTTTTCCTTCTTGATGTTCTCGAGAATGCTGTTGAACTGCTCGTCGCTCATCGCGTAGCCGAGCTCCTTGCCCCGCTGCACCATCAACAACTCGTCGACGACGCTCAGAATCACGTCGGGCGTGATTTCAACCAGTGCCTTCCGCAGCTGCTCCGAATCAACGCTGCCGGCAAATTCTGGCCGCTGCCGGAGGGTCGAGACCTGGCGCTGTTCGAGCTCGCTCTTGGTGACGATCTCTCCGTTCACTTTGACGAGCACTTGCTCGACGATTTCGCCGGCAAGGGCAAGCCCAGCCGTAAGGAGCAGCGCGAGGAGTCCGCCGGTGAGCACGGGTCGTTTCAGCATCAGAATTCCTTAAAGATCAATATTTTACACCCACCGGGAGTCACGAAAGCGCTCGCAGCAAGCTTTCAAGACGCTCGAACATTCCGCCTTCCGCCCGCGGATCACTCTCCGGCCGGCGAAGAATCTCGTCCTTCGTGAACCCGGGCGTCACCTCGCCGGTCTTGGCGCGGGCGGTCCACCAGCCGGCGGTAGGCGGCCCGGATTTGGGCGGACCTACGGATTTGGGCGGCCCTAAAGGTCCGCCCCTACGTACGGTGGAGCTTAGGGCCGGTAGCGTCGAGGTTGGGCGCGATCCCGTGGAGGTCGAGGGCGGGACCTTGGAAATCGGGGGCGATGCCGGGGAGACCGGAGGGGATCCCGGGGCCACTGGGGGCCTTCGTAGGGGCGGACCTTTAGGTCCGTCCGCCGGCGCCTCCAGATCAAGCTTCAGCGAAACCGGCGGGACCAGGACCGCGCCCGGGGTTTCGCTGACCACCTTTACCAGGCGCATCGGGTCCACTCTCGCGTTCGGCCTGAACCGTATGACGACGAGGCGCCCTTCGCGGTCGATGCTGTCGATCCCAAGGAGATCGGCCCGCACCCGGATGCGGCCGTATTCGGCCAAGTTCAGCACTGACGTGGGAAGCGGGCCGTACCGGTCGCGAATCTCCGCGAGGGTCTCATCGAGCTCGGATTGGGTGCGCGCGGCGGCGACCTTCCGGTAGACCATCAGCCGTTGATTCACGTCTGGCACATACGCTTCGTCAATCTTCAGATCGACACGCAGGTTCACCGTGGCGCGGGTATCGTCTTCGACCTCCTCACCCTTCAACTCGCGAACGGCCTCTTCGAGTAGCTTCATATACATCTCGAAGCCGACGGCGTCGATGTGGCCGCTCTGCTCGCCACCGAGCAGGTTTCCTGCTCCACGGATTTCCAGGTCGAGCGCCGCCACACGGAACCCGCTACCGAGATCGCTGAACTCTTTGATGGCAGCGAGTCGCTTCCGCGCCACGGCCGACAGCGATTCTTGCGGCGGAATCAGCAGATAGGCGTATGCCGGCCGATCGGATCGGCCGACACGTCCGCGCAGTTGGTACAGCTGCGAGAGGCCGTACCGGTCTGCGCGGTTGATGATGATCGTGTTCGCATTCGGGATGTCGAGCCCATTCTCGACAATGGTCGTGGCCAGAAGGACGTCGAATCTCCGCTCGACGAACCCAAGCATCGCGCGCTCGAGCTCCTCTTCCCCCATCTGTCCGTGACCGATGACGATCCGCGCCTCAGGTACCAGCCGCTGCAGAAGGCTCCCAATCGAGAATATCGACTCGACGCGGTTGTGCACGAAGTATACCTGTCCGCCGCGTGCCACCTCGTTGCGGATGGCGCGCTCGATGATTGACGCATCGAACTTCACCACATTCGTTTGTATCGACAGCCGATCCTTCGGTGGCGTCTCGATGATCGACATGTCGCGAATGCCGACGAGCGACATGTTCAGCGTCCTCGGAATCGGCGTGGCGGTCATGGTCAACACGTCGACGCGCTTCCGCATCTGTTTGATCCGTTCCTTGTGCGCCACGCCAAACCGCTGTTCCTCGTCGACAACGAGGAAGCCCAGGTCCTTGAACTGCACGTCTTTCGAGAGGAGTCGGTGGGTGCCGACGATCACGTCGACTTTGCCGGCGGCGACGCCCTCGATGATCTGCTTCTGCTCCTGCTTCGTCCGGAAGCGGCTGACCATGTCGATGGTCACCGGAAAACTAGCAAATCGATCGCGGAGCGTCTTGAGATGCTGGAACGCCAGGACGGTCGTTGGTGCCAGGAACGCTACCTGTTTGCCGTCCATGACCGCCTTGAAAGCGGCGCGCATCGCCACCTCGGTTTTGCCGTAGCCTACATCCCCGCACAGCAGGCGATCCATCGGCGTCGGGGCTTCCATGTCCGTCTTGATATCCGTGATGGCGGCCGCCTGGTCGACGGTCAATTCGTAAGGGAAGCTGCTCTCGAACTCTCCTTGCCAATGGGAGTCGGTGGCGAAAGGGTGTCCCGGAACGGCCCTGCGCTGCGCGTACAGCTTGAGCAGCTCCTCGGCCATGTCGCGCATCGCTTTCTTGACGCGCGTCTTGGCCTTTTCCCACGTCGTCCCACCAAGCCGATCGAGCGCCGGTCTCGTGCCACCGGTGTACTTCTGCACGAGGTCGAGTCGCTCGACCGGTACGAACAGCTTGTCCTCGCCGGCGTACTTCAGCTCGAGGAATTCCTGCGTGCCCTCAGCCGACCCGCGAACGCCGAGCTGCTTCAACCCGACGAATTCGCCAATGCCATGGTCGACGTGGACGACGAGGTCGCCGATCTTCAGGTCGCGCAGATCGGAGAGAAAGGTGCGCGCCAGACTCTTTCGGCGCTCGGGCGCCAGGCGCTCCTCTTCGAAAACGTCGGTTTCGGCAAACAGCTGCAGGTTTGCGTCCGGCAGACGAAACCCGCGGGACAGCGTGCCGATGGCGACAAGCACCGCCGCCGCGTGCGCGTCTTCGGCGCGGTCCACCGGAATCGCAAGGATCTCGTATTCCTGCAGGATCTCGACGGTGCGCTCCGCCATTCCGGCGCTGGCGACCACGAACAGCACAGTGTCGTCGCGCTGCCTCGCCTGACGGATGTCCGCAATCCAGTCCGTGAGTCGGCCGCGATACTCCATGGCGGGCTGACATGCGACGTGACGAATCCCCATCGGGCGGACCTGAAGGTCCGCCCCTACGTTCGAGGGGGTGCGCGACGGAAGGTCCGCCCCTACGCCGTCGCTGGTACCCCGGGTCGGACCTCCCGATCCGCCGTGTTCCGTACCTCGGGCCGGACGTGCCGATTCGCTTTGTTCCGTACGTAGGGGCGGACCTTCAGGTCCGCCCTCCCCCAAGGTCAGCTCCTCGAGGCGCGGAGCCGTGGTGAGTCCAGGCGACAGGTCGTCCCACCCCACGAACAGCCGCTCGGGCGCGGGTGCTTCGGCTCGGCCTCTCTCCGCGGCTTCCTGAAAGCTGACCTGCAGCTGCTCGCGAACCTTGACCGCCTCCTCTTCGACCTGCTCGTATTCGGAAACCAGCACGCGAAGGCTGGACGCCTGGGTCAGAAAATCAATGACCGACACCTCGTCCTGGTCATCGTCGAATCGCTCGCGCAACGGGACGATCGCAAGCTGATCGATGGCGCCGCTGGATCGCTGCGAGGCGGGATCGTAGCGACGCAGCGTCTCCACCATGTCGCCCACGAATTCGAGCCGGACGGGCTCGGCGTCGCCAGCAGGGAAGATGTCGACGATACCGCCGCGGATCGTGAACTCGCCGTGCTCGTCTACCGGATCCTCACGGGTGAAGCCGGCGTCGAGCAGCAGGTCGGCCAGCGCCATCGGTTCGATCTCTACGCCCGACTTGATGTCAATCGACGCGCGACCCAATCGGGCCGGCTCGCTGACGCGCGGGAGGAGGGCCGCGGCCGACGCAATAATCACCTTCGCCGCACCGGTTGTAACCGCGTGCAACGCACGCGCACGCGCGGCGTTCACCCGGAAATGCGGCTGCATGCCGCGATACGGGTCGACCTGATGGGAGGGGAACGGCAGGACCGCGCGATCCACGGCAGCTTCGGTGGCCCCTTCCAGCGCCCCGTAGAAGAACCGGGTGTCACTGGTCATCTGCTCAACGTCTTTGTCGGTTGGCACGACGAGCAATGTGACGCCTGCTGCCGCGCGTGCCTGGGCTACGGCCGCAAGCGCCTTCGCGGCCGGCGAGAGCCCGGCGGTCACTCCGACGCCGCGATCGAGCACGGCCCTGGAAGCAGCTGATTTGAGGAGCGCTCGAAGCGTCAGGGAGGATGTGGCTTGCACGGCAGGATTCGTGTCAAAGATTGCAACGTGTAGGGCGGGTCTTGCTCTGAAGACCCGCCTCGGCTGCCGGGTCCAACCAGCCTCCGCCAAGGCTTCGGCGGTCCGCCGTAGCTTCAGCGAAGGCGGAAGAACAGGACCCGGCCTACGTACCGACCGCGACTCAGTGTAGCAGTCGCCGGCTCATTGGCCACGGGCGCGGACGCGGTCGATCAGGCTGCTTGTCGAATGCCCGGGTGAGATCTCGATCCGGACGACCCGGCCCCCGCGCGCCTCGACGATGTCCCGGCCTACGATGTTCTCGAGGTTCCAATCCGCACCCTTCACAAGCACATCCGGCTGAATGCGGCTGATGATCGCGTGTGGGGTGTCCTCATCAAAGACCACCGCCGCATCGACACAGGCCAGCGCGAGGAGCACCTCCGCTCGGTCCTGCTCCGCATTGATCGGACGCTCGGGTCCCTTGATGGCGTACACCGACCGGTCCGAATTCACGCCGATGATCAGCAGATCGCCCAGAGCGCGCGCCTCTGTCAGGTAGCGAACGTGCCCCGGATGGATGAGGTCGAAGACGCCGTTCGTGAACACAATCCGTCGGCCTGCAGCCCTCTCGGCCACAGCCCAGGCCTCCGCCTCGGCGGGCGTCAGCACGCGCTCGGGAACTGATCTCATTCGTGATGATTCCGCAACTCGCTCGCTTGCTTGAATGTGGTGCAGCGCTTTAGCGCTGCCGACACCAGCAGCCCTAAAAGGGCTGCTCCACCGCACTCGGCCGTTAACTCGAGTTGGCCCCTGCACCCGTAGGATGAACGCCGCCTGAAAACTGCCAGCGGTGACGAAGCCGGAAGACGCCCGCCTCTTTCAGGGGCGAGGTCACGCGGAACGTGTGCAGCAGCCGATGGTAGTCATACGGCACGCCGTTCTCGCGGTGAACAGCAACGTCGAGCTTGTAGGTTCCGGCGACCAGGTCCAGGCGCTCGACGAGGAATCGCACCTCGGTCGTCCCGCGGAGCTCTCCTCCCAAAAGACCGTCAATCTGTGTGTTCGTTCCATAGCAGCACATGCCTTCGGCGTTGAAAACGCCGACGCCAAACACGAAGTCGTTCACCGGCTCTTTGGTATGAACGGTAAGACGTACCTGCATAGGGGAACCAGACTCGAAGACATATGTTGGCTGCCCGGTCGCGTCGAGCATGCTGACGTCAGTGATCTCCACCTCGCGCGTGCCCCAGCGCCCTTGGGCGGACTTGAACATGTCCTCAGGCTGGTCGATGGCGGCGTCGGTGGCGCCTGTCGGGCGGACCTGAAGGTCCGCCCCTACGTACCCCTCCGGCACGTACCCCTCCGGCACGTACCCCTCTGGCGCTCCGGACCCGTCTGTGCGTAGGGGCGGACCTTCAGGTCCGCCCGCCAACAGCGATCCGCCTTGCGCGGCCGCGAGCGCTTCGTTTTCGGCCCGCGCGACGTCCAACCGATACTCCGCCACAATCCGGCGCGGGTCGCCCTGATTTCTCACCACGCCAGCGTCGAGCCAGAGCGCTTCCTCGCAGAAACGTTCCACGAGGTCGAGCGAGTGGGTCACCAGGAGAATCGTTTTCCCGAGCCGCTTGAGCTCCGCAAACTTGTCGAGGCACTTATGTGTGAACGCCTCGTCGCCAACGGCGAGCACCTCGTCGACCAATAGCACCTCCGGGTCGACGTGGATAGCAACCGCAAAGCCCAAGCGCATGTACATGCCAGAGGAGTACGTCTTCACTGGCGCGTCGATGAACTCCTCGAGCTCCGCAAACGTCACAATCTCGTCGAACCGCCGCGAAATCTCTCGCCGTGAGAGACCGAGCATCAAGCCGTTGATGAACACGTTCTCGCGTCCGGAGATCTCCGGATGGAAGCCGGCGCCCAGCTCGATCAGAGCAGACACGCGCCCCCGGACCTGCACCGTGCCGCGCGTCGGCTTTCCAATCCCAGCGATCAGCTTGAGCAGCGTGCTCTTGCCCGATCCGTTCCGGCCGACGACGCCAAACGTTCGTCCAGCGATAACGTCCACGCTGACGCCGTTCAAGGCCTCAAAGGATTCGTCTGGCCGCAGATCGCGCAGCACCGAGCGTGAGAGGAGCGCGCTTTTCAGCGTTGCAAAGTGCTTCCTCCGCGCATAACGCCGGTAGGTCTTGTGGACGCCGCGAACCTCTATCGCATTCATCGTGTGTTTCTAAACCACGAAATGCACGAAAATCGCGAAATTGGTCATCCCCAAGCGGCGAACCGTCATGCCTTCGTGCTTTTCGTGTCTTTCGTGGTTTCTTGGAGCGGTCATTACACCTCTTCTGCGAAGGTGTCGCGCAGCCGATCGAAGAGCAAGTATCCGAGGAAGAACACCCCTATGGACGCGGCGCCGACGAGTAGGAGCCGCGGCCATTCGGCGAATCGGCCGGGCCGAAACAGCACTTCCTGATACGCCACGGCCAAGTGGGTAAACGGATTGAGATTCAACACGCGCTGCACCGCCGCCGGGGCTTGTGAGATTGGATAGATGATGGGCGTGGCAAAGAACCACAGGGTCAGAAGATTCGCGAGCAGGTCGCGGATGTCGCGGAAATGCACGGTGAGCGCAGAGACGATGAGCGCGAGGCCCAATGTCAGAAGCAGCTGGATCAGTACGATTACGGGGAACCAGGCGAGGTCAGTGGCGGCGATATCCGCGCGATAGTAGATGAGAAAGGCGGCAAGGATCGGCAGTCCCAGGAAGAAGTGCGCCAGGCCCGCCAGCACGGTCGTGATCGGCAGCACCTCTGCAGGGAAGAGCACCTTCTTGATCAGGTTTCCGCCCGCAATCAGCACATTCGACGACTCGAGGAGCGACGAGCTGAACCACGACCACGGCAAAATCCCGCAGAACATGAACAGCGCGAACGGCTCGAGCTCGGGTGGCCGCGCTCCCGGAAGGACCACGGTGAACACGAATGTGTAGATCAGGAGAAGAAGCAGGGGGTTGATGAAAGACCAGACCACTCCGAGGAGAGAGCCGCGGTACCGGGCTTTCAGCTCGCGAGCGGTGAGGCTCTGGATAAGGGCGCGATAGCGAAAGAGACGTCGGAGATTGGTCAGCACATTATGACGGCACGTAGGCCGGGTCCTGATTTTTTGGACCCGGCGTCCGTAGGTTCCGGCGGGTCTACAAGCAAGACCCGCCCTACGTACCCGCCGAATCAGGCGCGCGTTCTCGCGCGCGACGCCACCTGCAGGCGGATAAGCGATTTCATCATGGCGATGCGGGCACGCTCGAAGTCGAGATTCACCACCGGCGTGGCGATCCGCTCTTCGGCCCGCTTTTTCGCGGTCTCAGCCCTTGAGACGTCGATGTCCTCTGGCCGTTCGGCGATCTGTGCGAGGATCGTGACTCGGTCCGGCAGCACCTCCACGAATCCGAACGCGACGTGCAAGTAGAACTTCTCCTGCCCCTTGCGATACCAGAGCTCGCCGACCTTCATCGTCGCCAACAGCGGTGTGTGGCCGGGCAGGACGCCAAAGTAGCCTTCGGCCCCTGGCACCTGCACCTCGTCGACCTCCTCGCGCACAAGGGCGCGGTCGGGGGTCACGATTTCAAGGGTGAGCTTTGTCGGTAGTGCCATTGTCAGTGTCAGTGCCAGGTGCTAAGTGCCGGGTGCCTGAGTGTGCCTGGTTCCTGGTGCGGAGCGGCTCCTGGTGCGTCACGAAGCACGAGGTACTTCGCACACCCAAGCACTCGGCACCAACCACTAGGCACTCTTCATGGCCCTCGCTTTGTCAACGGCCTCTTCAATAGTGCCGACCATGTAGAACGCCTGCTCCGGCAGATCGTCGTGCTTGCCGTCGACGATCTCGCGGAAGCCGCGCACGGTCTCGGCGATCGGCACGTACTTGCCCTTGAAGCCGGTGAACTGCTCGGCCACGAAGAACGGCTGCGACAGGAACCGCTGGAGCTTCCGTGCCCGCGTGACGGTCAACTTGTCGTCCTCCGAGAGCTCGTCAATGCCAAGGATGGCAATGATGTCCTGCAGGTCCTTGTAGCGCTGCAGGATCTGCTTCACGGCCCGGGCCGTCTCGTAATGGTCGTTGCCGAGACCGCGCGGAGCGAGAATGCGCGACGTCGAGGCGAGCGGATCGACGGCCGGGTAGATGCCGAGCTCGGCGATCTGGCGCGACAGGTTCGTTGTGGCATCGAGGTGCGCGAACGTGG
>ORMF011384927.1_pt1 | contig 18256 bp, 19 predicted proteins | sample 1779871 | NCBI WGS metagenome assembly ORMF01 (sample SAMEA104232316, study PRJEB22302) | groundwater metagenome | biome: forest; feature: aquifer; material: groundwater | place: USA | collected 2011-08-07 | depth 5.4 m | reverse complement strand
TTTCAAAGGTGGTACGCGAGCTTGGCGGCCCCACGCGGGCCTACGCGCTGCTCGGCGGCAGAACCGGAGGGTTGTTGCAGGATCTCTTGGCTGGGCTGGACACGCAGGTCAGCGCTTTTCCCGTGAAAGGCGCCACGCGTGTGAACGCGATCATTACCGACACCAAGGACGGCACTCAGACGCGCGTTAGCGCGCCCGGTCCGTGGGTGTCGCGCCGCCTCGTGCGCCAATTCGAGAGGCGCCTGTGGGGGATACGGCCCAAGCCGTTTGTCTGGGCGCTGGGCGGCAGCCTGTCGGCCGGCATGCCCGATGCCACTTACTACGAAATTATCCTGGCCCTTCAGCGAAGGGGCGTGCCCTGTATTTTGGACACCGACGGCGCGGCGCTCAAATGGGGTCTCAAGGCCAGGCCGTTCATGATCAAGCCCAACGAATTTGAAATCTCCCGGCTTTTGGGCTGCAGCTTTCGCGGCCTGATGGATTATCTTCGCGCCGGCAGGGAGTTGGTGCGTCAAGGTGTGCGCGTCGTGGTGATATCGCTGGCGGCCGAAGGCGCCTTGTTCGTCACCGAACAGGCGTCGTTTCACGTGGCTGTCCCCCAGGTTGCCGTGAACAGCAAAGTCGGCGCCGGCGACTCACTGATCGGGGGTTTCGCGCTAGGCCTCTACAGGAAATACACCCTCAAGGACGCGGCGCGCCTGGGCGTGGCCGCCAGCGTTTCGTCGGTGCTACGCGAGTCCCCGCGCCTGTGCCGGCGCTCCGACATCCCCCGCCTTCTTCCGAAGCTGAAAATAAAAGACTTATCTTGACGGGCCCGGCTGCTGGCTTTCAGCATTGCTTATTGACGGGATATGCAGGCGAGGTATAATTGGTGTCCCAGTCAATTAAAACGTAGAAGGAGAGAGAGTTATGTCAGTCGTCGATTACGAGAAGTTCCAGGTAGGACAGAAGGTGCAGGATTTTCATGCCCAGGCGCTTTTGCCTGACGGCAGTTTTAAAGAAGTGAGCCTAGCCGACTACAAAGGTAAATGGGTGGTGCTGTTTTTTTATCCGCTGGATTTCACTTTTGTTTGTCCGACAGAGATACAGAGCTTCAACAAGCATTATGACGAATTCAAAAAGCTCGGCGCCGAGGTGGTCGCGGCCAGCACGGACAGCGTTTATTCTCACCAGGCCTGGGTGGCAAACGGCCTCGGCAAGGTGAAGTTCCCAATACTGGGCGACACCAGCCATCAGGTATCCAAGACGTTCAATGTGCTGCTGGAGGACAAGGGCATCGCTCTGCGCGGGACGTTCATCATCGATCCGGCCGGCATTTTAAAGTCCGCCGTCGTCAATGACCTTCCCGTCGGAAGAAGCGTTGAGGAAACACTGCGCACGGTGCAGGCGCTTCAGACCGGGAAGCTCACCGGCTGCGGTTGGAAGCCGGGCGAAAAGACGCTCAATTAATCCCCGTGGTAAATAAGAAAAAAGAGCAAGACAGTTGCCTTGCTCTTTTTTCTTTTGCCCGCTTACCGTTTACTACGCGTCCATGACCGCTTATGCCATCGAAACACTCCCTCGCCCTTAAGATTATTCGAACCCTTCGCGAAAAAGGCCACCAGGCCTATTTTGTGGGCGGCTCGGTGCGCGATCTATTGCTCAAAAAGAACGCTAAGGACTATGACATCGCCACCGACGCGGTGCCGGACCAGGTCGCCAGGATATTCCCCAAGACCGTGCCCGTCGGCGCTCAGTTCGGCGTGATGCTTGTGGTGACGGACGGTGAGCCGTTCGAGGTGGCGACATTCCGCGCTGATAAAGGCTATCAAGATGGCAGGCACCCGACAGGCGTGCGATTTACCAACGCCAAGGAAGACGCGCTGCGCCGCGATTTTACGGTGAACGGCCTTTTTTACGACCCGCTGGGAAGGAAAGTGCTGGACTGGGTCGGCGGCCAGAAGGACTTGAAGAAAAAAGTCATACGCGCCATCGGCGACCCGCGCCAGCGTTTCACAGAGGACAAACTGCGTATGCTGAGGGCCGTGCGTTTTGCCAGTGTGCTAGGCTTCAAGATAGAGCCCAAGACTTTCGCGGCGGTAAAAAAACTGGCTAAGGGTATCACGGCGGTGAGCAATGAGCGCGTGCGTGACGAGTTGGTAAAGATGTTCACGGGGCCGCGGCCGGCGCTGGCGCTTTCGCTGCTGGACAAGTCAGGCCTCCTGAAAGAGGTGCTCCCCGAGATCCACCGCATGAAAGGCGTGGCCCAGCCGCGCGCCTATCACCCCGAGGGCGACGTTTTCGTGCACACGCGCCTGCTTTTGGAACAGCTCAAGAACCCGCCGCTGGTGCTTGTGTTCGGATGCCTTCTGCATGACGTCGGCAAGCCCCCGACGTTCAAGCGCGCGGACCGCATACGCTTCAACGGGCACGACCGCGTCGGCGCGCGCATGACCGAGCGCATCCTCGAGAAACTGCGCTTTCCCAACGACCAGAAAAGCAAAATCGTGGCCTGCGTTGAAGGCCATATGCGCTTTAAAGACGTGAAGGCCATGCGCGAAAGCACGTTGAAGCGCTTCATGCAGCGCGAGACTTTCGAGACCGAGCTCCAGCAGCACCGTCTGGACTGCCTGGCCAGCCACGGCGATCTCAGTAATTGGCGTTTTCTGAAGAAGAAGATGAGGACGTTCTCGAAAGAGGACATCCGACCCACACCGCTGGTGACCGGACGCGACGTGTTGGCCGAGGGATACCGCGAAGGGCCGCTCATAGGCAAGATTTTAAGGGCCGTTGAAGAGGCCCAGCTCGAAAGAAGGCTCACGCGCAAGGACCAGGCCATCGAATGGCTGAAAAAAGAGTTCCCCCGACCCACTCCCGAGGCCCCCAAGCCCTAAAAAAGCCCACTCCAGGCCTCTGTAATTTTTGATTAAAATTAGTTTAAATTTTATAAAATATGTGGTAGAATTAAAGCGTCTTGAGAAATAGGGAAGATTCTGTAACCTTATTTTACCGAAACCTGAAAAAAGGAACAGCCTTTATGTCCGATGAGAAAAGACCGCAGCGTACGCAGATCATGACGCTTAAGGAAGTCGCAAAGTACCTGGGCGTGCACTCCATGACCGTGTACCGCCTTCTGAAAGAGAAAAAACTGCCCGGCTTTAAAGTGGGCGGGCAGTGGCGGACGAAGAAAGAAGTGCTCGACAACTATCTGTTAAAAGAAATCGATAGAAGCACCCCCGAAGCCAGAAGAAAATAAGCACCGGCCCCAACATGACTGTGCAGCGGCAGTCAGCCCTTTCACCCGTGGAGAGGGCGCGGAAAATCGCGGCGGTTCTTTGGTTGACTCTCTTTCTTAATTGGTCGGTGGCGTTGCTTAAACTCGCCTTGGGGTTTACGACGCACTGCATGGTGATCATCGCCGATGGATTCCACTCCTTATCAGACGGACTCTCCAACATCGTAGGTCTGGCCGGTATACGGATCTCAGCGCATCCGGCGGACGTGGACCATCCTTACGGACATCAGAAATACGAAACGCTGGCCTCGACGGTCATCGCTTTTTTCCTGTTCGTCGTGTCTTACGGCATCCTGAGCCACTCTGTCCAGGCGTTCCTGTCACCGCGCGTTCCCGAGGTGACGCCTCTCAGTTTTGGTGTGATGGCTCTTACGCTGGTGATCAACGCGTTCGTCGCGCGTTACGAGCGCAGGAAGGCCAGAGAGCTCAAGAGCGACCTTTTGTCCAGCGATGCCTGGCATACGCTGAGTGACGTTTTTATCACGCTGTCGGTGTTCGTGGCGCTGGTTTGTATCTACTTTAAAATCCGCAATCTGGACGCGGTCTTTTCGTTCGGTATCGGGGCATTCATCGCAGTGACGGCTATCGGTATCCTGAAGCGCGGTTCGGACATCCTCTGCGACAAGGCCGTGATTGACACGCGGCGGATCGAAGAGATTGTAATGCGCGTTGACGGCGTGCGCGATTGTCACGAGATACGCACGCGCGGGAGGCAGGAGGAGGTCTATGTGGACCTTCACGTGCTGGTGGACTCGGACATGACGGTGCAGGAGTCGCACAAGCTTGCGAACATCATCGAGAACAACATCCGTAAAGGGATCCTGGGCGTGCATGACGTTGTAGTGCACATCGAGCCCGTATCGCACGGGCACGAGGAGATCGAGGACACCGGCAATGGGAAAAAATAAAATTCTTGTCATAGATGACGAGCCCGGTTTTTCTCAAATGCTGGTCAACTATTTCAAGAGTCATGATTACGATGTGAACGCCGCCGGAAATCTGGAAGAAGCGGTCGTGTCCTGCCGCCGGCAGCGGCCGAAGGTGGTGCTCTTGGATTTCAATATGCCAGTTGTCACGGGCGAAAAGTTTTTGCCGATACTACAGGGCATCGATCCGGAGATACGCGTGATTGTCATCAGCGGATGTCTGGAGCAGGAGGTAGAGGAAAAGTTCAGGGGGCTGGGCTATTTCGCGTTTTTTGAGAAGGGCAATCTTTTGTTGGAGAAGGTCAAAGAAAAAGTCGATGAAGCGTTTTTATATTAAAGCGTTAGTGCCGCTGGTTTTGGTTTGGGCAAGCCTTGCGGCAGGGACTGTGTCCGCGGCGGAGATGGCGTCACCGCCGCCTCCGGCGTCCGCGGCCCCGGACGCCGCGCAAAGCCCTGTTCCCGAGGTGTCCCCTACACCGCTCACACCCGGAGACAAAGAGTATGAGGCCACGGTGCTTCTGATAGACCATGAGGCGGGCCTTTTGGGCGTCAACGTGCTGTATTATGAAACCCAAAAAGAAGAGAAAAGAAGTTTCAAAGTGGATAAACACGACGTTTTCATCGGTAACCCGCTCAACCAACAGCTCGAATTTGACGATATCGCCGCGGGCGACATGCTCGACATCTACACGCGCGTTGACTCGGACGGGCGGGAGGCGGTGTTGGAGATCATGGATTACAGCCATTTCAAAGAATCGGAATAAACGCAACAAGCCCCGGCCCGGATTTCCCCTGATATGAGCAAAGCCACGCGCGACCCCGTCTGCGGCATGACCGTCAGCCCCGATAAATCATTCCATCTCACCGTCGGGTACTACACCGAGTTTTTTTGCAGCCGCCGCTGTCTGGAGACCTACGCCAAGGAACATGATCTGCCGGCCGATCGGGACGATTGCGCGCCCGCGCGTCCGCGCGCCTGGTATCTGGACAAGACGCTGGTTGTCTGCGCGGCGCTGGCGGTCCTGGTCGTCGTGTCCTATGCGTGGTCGCCGCTGGTGCCGTTTCGCGTCACGCTGTTGATGTATCTGAGCATGATTTTTTGGTCAGTGCTGCTGGGGCTTTTGATAGGCGGCCTGCTCGAGCGCTTTGTGCCGCGCGAATATATCTCTCTGCTTCTGTCCCAAAGGCGAAAGCGCACCATCCTGTCCTCGGTGTTCCTGGGTTTCCTGATGAGCGCCTGCAGCCACGGCGTCCTCGCGCTGGCCATTGAGCTTTATAAAAAGGGGGCCTCGACGCCGGTGGTGGTGAGCTTTCTTTTGGCCAGCCCCTGGGCCAATCTGCCCATTACATTTTTGTTGTTCGGATTTTTTGGGCTAAAAGCGCTTTATATCGTCCTGGGGGCGCTGCTGGTGGCGCTGACTACAGGTATCGTATTTCAATTTTTGGAAAGAAAAGGCCTGGTCGAGTCCAACCCCCATACGCTCAAAACAGCGCCCGATTTCTCCATCCTGAAAGACATACGTGCCCGTGCCCGCGGTTATCGCCCGACTTGGGCCGGCGTGCTGAGTGATCTGGGTGCGGTGCTGCGCGGGGCGCTGGACCTGGCGAGGATGACGCTGTGGTGGATACTGCTGGGCATCGCGCTGTCCAGCCTGGTCGCCGCGTTCGTGCCACCTGAGTTTTTGAGACAGCACCTGACGCCCACTTTATGGGGCCTCTTGATCACTTTACTCTTCGCAACGATAATTGAGGTCTGCTCTGAAGGCACCGCGCCGCTGGCGTTTGAGATTTTCAAGCAGACCGGGGCCTTCGGCAATTCATTCGTTTTTTTGATGGCCGGCGTGGTGACTGATTATACCGAGATTGGGCTGCTCTGGTCCAATATAGGAAAAAGAACGGCTTTGTGGCTGCCGGTGGTGGCTGTGCCGCAGGTGATGGCTCTGGGATATCTGGCAAACAGGCTTTTCTGACAGGAACTTATTCGTGATCAAACTCAATATAAAAAGCGCGCTTAAAATACTGACGGCCGCCGCCCTGGTTTTCGTGCTTTTGGGGATGCTAAAAAACGGCATCGTGCAGGGCATCCTGTCGGCTTCGCTCTCGAAAGTGATGCATGTGTCCGTCAAGATCGGCGGCGCCAAGGTGAGTTTTCTGGCAAGTTCTATGAATCTGAGGAATGTCCGCGTCTATAACCCCCGAGGTTTTCCCGAAAAGCTCATGGTGGAGGCGCCGCAGGTAGCCATCGATTTTGAACCTCAGGCGCTGCTTAAAGGAGTTTTCCATTTTAAAGAAGTGAAGCTCAATCTGAAGCAAGTGACGGTGATCAAGGACAAACACGGCAGGCTCAACGTCAACGCGCTCAAGCCCACGGAAAAGGAAAAAGAGAAGGTTGCCCCGCGCGTCAAGGAGGGGGAGAATAAGCCCAAAACCAAGCTGCAGATTGACAGGCTGCAACTGACCGTCGGTCGGGTGGTGTATAAGGACTATAGCCGGGGCGGAGAGCCCCAAGTCCAGCAGTTCGACGTGAACATCAACAACCGGGTGTACACTCATATCGACAACCCCACGGCGTTGGTCAGTCTGATCATGGTCGAGACGCTGACACGGACCACGTTGGGACGGCTAGCGGAGCTGGATCTGGGAGTGTTCCGAGACACCGCTACGAAGGCCCTGGGTGGCGGCCTGTCGCTGGTGGAGGGGGGTGCCGGTACGCTGGAAGACACGGCCAAGGGGCTATTCGATTTATTTAAATGAGAGAAGCGGTTTTCCCTCTGAAAAGCGCCCCAAATAACCTCTGTGATTATTTTATTAAATTGATTAATTTTACTTAAATAAGTTGACAAATAGTAATTATTATATTATACTTTCTCCAGACCATGAAGAGGCCTCGCTTTTGGGGCCAATGACCAGGAGAAACTCGATGACGAATAACGGTTCGGAACCAAAGTTCAAAGAACCAGGAAGACCCGAGCGTACACAGATCATGACCACCAAGGAGATAGCCAAGTACTTGGGTGTGCATGAAATGACGGTGTACCGCTGGCTGAAAAAGGGCGTACTTCCCGGTTTTAAGATCGGTGGCAGGTGGAGAAGCAAAAAGGACTTGCTGGACTCGTACCTTGTCCAGAAAATGGAAGAAAAATAAGTCTCTGCCGAAGATCCTCTTGCCGGGCGCCTGAAGCGCCCGCTATCCACGCCCGCCTACCGCTCACCCAAGGACACCCATGCCGGAAGAATGGTTGATCGACGGCTACAACCTGCTTTACGATCTGAAAAAATCGCGGACGTCCCCGGCTGTCTCGCGTGAGCAACTTTTCGGCCTTTTGGCCAGTTTCGCGTCGATGGGAGAGCGGCGGGTACTGATGGTGCTTGACGGCGTGGGCAATGACGCCGAGTTCGAGTCCTGCCGTACCGCCGCCTTCCAAATAATCTACTCCCAGTCCGTGTCCGCGGACAGCTACATCGAAAAATATTTGTACGACAAAAAAGGGAAGGTCCGTTTCGTAGTAGTGACTCGCGACCGTGCCATTGCCAACATCGCTTCCGGTACCGGCGCCCGTGTCATGGACCCGCGCGTTTTCATGGAAACGATGGCCGAGGGCCAAAAAGACGGAGCCGACATTCTATTTCAGCACAAGGTCAAGGCGCACGGCTTCAACCGGCCATTCGACGGGAAACTCTGACATGCCTCAAGAAGTGGTGTTGAAAAAGTCGCGCCGGGACGCGGGCAGGCCAGGCCATCCGTGGGTGTACCGCAGTCAGATCCAGGGCGTTTCGGACGGGTTGGCGCCCGGCGATCTGACCGAGATACGCACCGAGAGCGGCCGCTTTTTGGGCATAGGCTATTTTAACGACAATTCAGAAATCACGGTGCGGTTTTTATCGCGTGAGAAGACCAGCATCGACAAGGACTTTTTCAAGACCAGGATAGAAAAGGCGTTGGCGTTCAGGCGGAGGTTTGTCACCGATACCAACGCCTACCGCGTGGTTTACAGCGAGGCCGACGGCCTTCCGGGCTTGGTGCTGGACCTCTACGGCGACGTGCTGGTCGCGCAGTTTTTGACGCTGGGCATGGACCGCTTAAAACCCGTGGTCCTCGAAGCGGCGCGTGAGGTGATCCCCTGCAGCGGTATCTATGAAAGAAGCGACTCGCCGTCGCGACGGCTGGAGGGGCTTGAGGAAAGCGTTGGATGGGTGGATCGCTCCTGTGGCGCCGAGGTTGAGGTGCATGAGGGCAGTGTCCGTTACCGCGTGCATTTCGAGCAGGGGCATAAAACCGGTTTTTATCTCGACCAGAGGGAAAACCGCAGGCTTTTGGCGTCGCTGGGGGTCCAGGGCTCAGCGCTGGATGTGTTCTGTTACGAAGGCGGTTTCGCGCTGCATCTGGCGGCGCAGGGCGTGAACGTGCTGGGTATCGACGTGCAAAAAGAGGTGCTGCTGCGCGCCGAGGAAAACCGCAAGTTAAACGGCATCCCTGCGGAGCGTCTGGAATTCAGGGCCGCCAACGCCTTCGACGAGCTCAAAGCGCTGGAGAAGCAGGGTCGCAAGTTCGACCTGGTGGTGCTGGACCCTCCTTCATTCGTTAAGAAAAAGGCCGCGCTGGAAGGTGCGATGGCCGGATACAAGGAGCTTTTGCTGCGTGGCATGAAGCTGTTGAATGACCAGGGCCTCTTGGCGGTGTTCTCATGCTCCTATCACGTGGACGAGAACCTGCTGATGCAGGCGTCGCTGGGCGCGGCCTGGGACGTCCGGAAAAACCTCAAACTCATCAAGTTCCTTAAGCAGTCCGTTGACCATCCTATCAATCCTTTCATCCCCGAGACCTATTATCTCAAAGGCTTCCTGTTTACGGTCAGTGACTAATCCTGTTATAATCAGCTCATGAAAAAATTATTCATTCTTTCATGGGTTTTTTTTATTTATTCGGCGCCGGCTCATGCCTTCACGCTGTCGAATTTTGAGACGCCCGAGAGCATGATCGTGGATCCTGAGGACGGCTCGTATTATGTGTCCAACGTCAACGGCGGCATGACTACCAAGGACGCCAACGGCTATATTTCCAGGATCAGCCCCAGAGGAAACCTCGTGATACAGAAATTTCTCGGTGGGAAAAGCGGCTCGCTGGACGCGCCCAAGGGCCTGGCGCTGATAGGCAAAGAGATTTATGTGACGGATATCGACACGGTGAAGGTGTTCGACAAAAAATCGAGAAAGCTCTTACGCGTGATAGACTTCACGCCGTTTAACGCCAAATTTTTGAACGACATCACCCACGATTTCGCCGGCACTCTGTACGTGAGCGATACTACGGGTAACCAGATTTTCAAAATCGACTCCAAGAAAAATTACCAGCCGTCGTTATTCAAACAAGGGGAAGAGCTGGGGCATCCGAACGGCCTGCTTTTTAACCCCAAAAGCAAAAACCTAATGGTCGCTTCCTGGGAGCCGGGCCGGTTACTCGAGATCGACCGGTCGGGGCGGGTTCACGTGTTAAAGAAGGGGTTCAATCATCTCGATGGCATGGACTTCGACGCCCAGAGCAACCTTTATGTATCGAATTTCGACAAGGGCGAGATCTACCGCATCCCATTTTTTGGCCGCGGCCAGCTCTCCACCTACATCTCCGGCCTCAAGACCCCGGCCGACATTTCCTTCGACCAGAAGAAAAACGAGCTTTTGGTCCCTTCATTCACCGGCAACACGGTCTCCACGTTTAATAAAAGCAAGAACCACGAAGTCTGACGGGCGAGCGGATCAGCGGGGAAGGGCTTGGACGAGTGCCTCGCGCGCGGACACCTGCGCGATGGCCCCTTGTGTGAACTGGATCACGGGGTTGGGGAATATTCCAAGAAATACCATCGCCAAGATTAGCAGCAGGCCGAACGCCTTCATCGGCAGCGGTACCGTGATGGGCCGGTCGCTGCGCGGTTTTTCAAGATAGGCATGCTTCACCAGTGTCAGGTAGTAAAACAGCGAGACCACGCTGTTTAACACGGCCCACAGCACCAGAAACCAGTGGCCCTGGTCCATCGCCGCGGAAAACAGTATCCATTTGCCCGTGAATCCCACCAGCGGCGGGATGCCCGCAAGCGACAACAGGCTCAGCAGCAAGATCAACGCCAAAAACGGGGAACGTTCGGCCAGGCCGTCGAAGTGCGAAAGTTGGGGATTGTCCTGGCTCTCGTCCTTGGCCACGAACACGGTGACAAAAAAAGCAGCCGTGTTCATCAAAACGTAAGCGATGGCGTAAAAAAAGCTCGATGACAGCCCCTCAAAACTGCCGGTGAGCAGGCCGATCAAAAGATACCCCGCTTGCGCGATGCTGGAATAGGCCAAGAGGCGTTTGACGTCCTTCTGCACCAGCGCCACGCAGTTACCCAGTGTCATAGAGACAAACGCCAGCGCTGCCAGCAAGGCCGCGATGTCCCCGGTGGGAGGGACCAACAGGAACACGCGTATCAAAATGGCCACAGCGGCCGCCTTCGACGCGGTGGCGATGAAGTTGACCACAGGCGTCGCCGCGCTTTCATAGACGTCCGGTGCCCAAAAATGCATGGGAAAGCCCGAGAGTTTGAAAAGAAAGGCGAAAGATACGAAGGCCATCGCTAGCAAAAAGACCGGGGAGGTCATGAGCGCGGGGTGGGCGCTCAAACCCAAGAGCGATGTCGTTCCCGAAAGGCCCACCACGAGGCTCACCCCCCATAAAAAGACGCCACTACCCGCGGCCCCCAAGATCAGGTATTTAACGCTGCCCTCGGCGCTTTTTTTATCGTTTCTGAGCGCGGCCAGAAGATAAAGCGAGTACGATGAGAGCTCCATGGAGATATAAAGCGCCAGCCAATCGACGGCACTGGTCATCATCATCATCCCTAAAAGCGACGTGGAGAGAAACAGGTAGTACTCGGTTTGCCGGGACCGCTCAATAGCCACCGGTGATCGGGACAAAAATACCGTGAACAAAAAAGCTAGAGACAGCAGCAGTTTGAAGCCCTGCGACAGGCCGTCCACCCGGTAGGTGGAGTAAAACAAATCTCCCGACAACCTCAAAGCCGCCAGGCAAGAGGCGACAAGCGTCACGCTCGATATTACCAGGAACGGATATAAAACTTTTTTGACAGTCTCGCGGGGCGCCAGCGTCAGGCAAAGCAAAAGTACCGAGATGGTCAAAAGCAGCGTTTCGGGCAAGAACAGTCTCAGTTCCATTTAGAGCCCCAACAGGGTTTTGGTCGATACCGACACCCAGTTGATGAAGACCTGGGGGAAGATACCGAAGAAAATGAGGCAGCCCACCAGCACCGCGCGCGGGATGAACTGAAGCCAGCCGATGTCTTTCATGTGGGCGACCTTGGGGCTTGGCGGCCCATAAAAAACTTTTTGTATCGCGGTAAGTACGTAGTAAGCGGTGATGAGCAGCGCGATGATCGAGGCCACTCCTATGAACGGATAAACACGTATCGCCTCGAAAGTGACCAGAAACTCCGCCACGAAGCTGCCCATGCCCGGTAGCCCCAGCCCGCAGAGCCCCGCGATGATAAAGAACGCCGAGATCTTGGGCGCCTGCTTGGAAAGGCCGCCCAGCTCGTCCAGCATGCGCGTGTGAGTGCCGTCGTAGATAAAGCCCACGCAGGCGAAGAAAAGCGCTGTCATGATGCCGTGCGCGAACATCTGAAACAGCGCGCCGTTGACCCCAATGGGAGTCATCGTCGCGATGCCGAGCAGTACCACGCCCATGTGGCTGACGCTGGAATAGCCGATGATGTATTTCAAGTCCTTCTGCTGTGTAGCCACCATGGCGCCATAGACGATGTTGCAAAGCGCCAGCCACGCGATCAGCGGCGCCCAGTGTCTGGCGCCATCAGGCAACAGGTACACGCCCACGCGCAAAATACCGAAAGCGCCCAACTTCATCAACACCCCCGCGTGCAGCATGCTAGCCGCTGTGGGCGCGGCGACGTGGCCGTCCGGTGACCAGACATGGAACGGGAAGCAGGCGGCCAGAACACCAAAGCCGATGAACAGACCCAGGAAAAGCACGTTCTGCACCTGGGGCGAGAAGACCACGTTCTGCTTGAGCGCCACCAGGTCGAATGTGCGCGCGCCGGGAAGCGAATACATGTAAAGGAAGCCGGCGAACATCAGCGCGCTACCGAGTAGAAGATAAAGTGTCAGCTTCATCGCCGCGTACTGCTTGTTGGTGGACCCCCAAATAACAATCAACAGGTACATCGGGATCACGGCGATCTCATAAAATAGGAAGAAGAAAAAAAGATTGGTGGTCATGAACACGCCAAAAACGCCGGAGACCAGGAACAGCATGTTCGCGAAAAAGTCCTTCACGCGGTAGGTTACCGTCCACGACACGAGGATGCCGCAGAAAATCACCAGGGATGTGAGCAGTATCATGGAGACGTTGAGGCCGTCCACCGCGTTGGAATAGTGTATGCCGTAGCTTTTGATCCACTCCACATGCTCGACCAGTTGAAACGAGGCGTCCTGGGTGTTGAAGGCCAGGCAAAGCTTGATGGAGAGCACCACGGTCGCCGCCGCGGCCGCCAGTGACACCCCCTTGATGAAGTTCACGTATTTGCCGGGAGTTAGGAGCACGAGGATTAGCCCGGCCACGGGACACAGCAGTATAGAAGTTAATAGAGGAAAGCTCATAGCGTCCTTTTATAGCATGAAGAAGAAGATGACCAGCGCGCCCGCCAGAAGCGCCAGCGACAAATAATCCTGTAACGCCCCATCCTGCAACCGCGATGTCAGGCGGCCCAGCTTCAAAATATTATAAGAAGTCCCGTTCACGAGAAACTCGTTGATCACGTGGCGGTCGAACCAGTCCAGCACGGCCGCCAGCACCAGGCCCACACGCTTGGTGAAGAAATAATAGATGTCGTCGACAAAAAATTTTCTCTCCAGAAGCACGCTGACCGGGTTTTTGGAAGCGGCCAGCCTTTTTTCGGCGGCCTCGGGGTCTTTGAACTGCAGATAGGCCAGCGCCACGCCGGCGGCGATCAGCGCCAGCGTGATGGCAGTAAGCATCAGGTCAAAATGCGCGGGGTGCTCGGCGCCCAGCCAGGCCAAAATGCCTGGCGCAGAGCCGGCCGGCCTATGGCCGGAGACACTGTAACCCGCAGCCAGAGGCGAGCCGAGAAATCCCATCACCAGCGATATTGCGGCCAAGCACACCAGCGGCAACGCCCGCGCCCATCTGGAAGCTGCCGACGCGTGAGCGTGCGTCTGGTGCGACGGGAGGGTTTTTGAGAATAGAATGATGAAAATCATGCGGCAGGAGTAATAAACCGTCAAAAAGCTGACGAAAACGGCTAGGCCGAAAAAGAAAAGGCTTCTTTCCTTAAGCGTCTCGAGGATGAGATCCTTGGAAAAGAACCCGGCGAACGGGGGAAGGCCGCTCAGCGAGGCCAGGCCGAAGAGCAGCATGGCGAAGGCCAGCTTATCGTTCTTGCCGCCTTTGCGCCCGATCTCCCAGATGTCGTTGGTGTGATAGCGGTGTATGAAAGCGCCGGCCGTGAGAAATAGAAGGGACTTGAAAAAAGCGTGTGTGGACAGGTGGAACATGCCCGCCACGTGGGAACCGGCGCCGATGGCCATCACCATGAGGCCAAGTTGGCTGATGGTCGAGTAGGCCATGATTTTTTTGATGTCGCGCTGCGCTGTAGCCAGCGCCGCGCCCACGAAAGCGGTGACCGCACCCACCGAAAGGATGACGACCAGGGTCTGTGCCGACGCGGCGAAAAGAGGGAACGCGCGCGCCAAGAGGAACACACCCGCCGCGACCATGGTGGCCGAATGGATCAGCGCGCTTACCGGTGTCGGGCCTTCCATCGCGTCTGGCAGCCAGTTATGGAAAGGAAACTGCGCCGATTTGCCCATCACTCCGCAGAACACCAAAAGAGACGCCAGCGTCAACGCTTCAGGCGTCAATTGGGCGCGCAGTGTCTCGGAATTCAAGTCCGTGAAGTTCAGCGTACGCAGTTGTATGAACAAAAGGATGATACCCAGATAAAACCCAAGGTCCGCCAGGCGGTTGATCACGAATGCCTTACGGGCGGCCGTCGCTGCGCTGGGCTTTTCGAACCAGAAGCCTATTAACAGATAAGAGGTGAGGCCCACCAGCTCCCAAAAAAGAAAGGTCTGCAGCAGGTTGTTGGAAAGCACAAGGCCCGTCATGGAAAACGAGAAAAAGCTGAGAAAGGCGAAATAGCGCGCGCGTGACCTATCCTCTTCCATATAATAGGCCGAAAATACCTGCACGAAAAACGCAATCACGGTAACCAGCCAGATCATGAGCAGGTTCAGGCGGTCCAAGAGAAATCCCACCACCAGTACGTAGTTGGCGTCCAGTACCAGCCACCGCGATACAAACTGCAGGTTCAGCGCGTCCGCGGAGGCGTGCCTGGCGATAAGCGCCGAGGCCGAGGCGGCCGCTGCCAGGGCGCCCAAAATGCCCACCAGCGGCGCTGTTTTTTTAAGCGAAGCAGGCAAAAGCTGTATGAAGAGGAACGCCGCCAGCGGCGCCAGCTGTATCAGCCACAACAGTTTCAAATCCATCGGACCGCTCATCCTCTCAGATCCCTGGCTTCTTCGATGTTGATGGAGCCGTTTTTACGGTAAAGCAAAAGTACCAGGCTCAGGCCGATGCACACCTCGGCCGCCGCCGCCGCGATGATGAAGATGACAAACACCTGCCCCGAGGCCTTGTCGGCAAGGCTGAATTTATTGAAGGCCAGGAAGTTTATGCTGGCCGAGTTCAGTATGAGCTCCAGAGAAATCAGCATGGCGACCAGGTTACGGCGCATCAAAAGGCCGACGACGCCGATGGAGAAAAGCGCCGAGGAAATGACAAGATAGCTTAGAAGAGATTCGCTCACGCCGTGCAGTAGGGCCATTTAGCGCGTCTCCTTGGAGGACAAAAGCAGGGCGCCGATGATGGCGACCAAGAGCACCACCGACACGGCCTCGAAAGGCAGCGCGTTCACGGTGAGTATGTTTTTACCCATCGCGGCCAGGCTGTAGTCGCCGGCGACGCCGGCCTGAGGCCAGGGCGCGGAGGTCAGCGTCTTTATGAGGCCCCCGAAAAGAAGCGCGCCGATAGCCAACGCCTTGAACACTTTGGATGGCCGCCGTTTTTCACGCGAGGCCATGCCGGGCTGGGAAAGCATGATAGCGAAGATGATAGCGACAGAGATAGCGCCGATGTAGATGATGACCTCCATGATGGCCAGGAATTCGCTGTTCAGGTAGATGAACAGGCAGGCCACGCCGAAAAGAGAGAGGATCAGGGAAAGCGCGTTGTGAAAAACGTTTTTGAGGCTTACGGCCAGTACGGCGCCCAGAAGCGTTATCGAGGTTATGACCAGAAACACCGCGTCTTGTAACATCATATCTTTTTTTCCTCGCCAGCCGGCTGGCTTGGGGTCGGGGGTGCGGCGGGTTTGGCGGCCGCAGGAGACACGGTCAGGATTTTCGTAAGGGGTGTGCCTTTTTTCCTGAATGGCTCAAGCAGGTCCATCACCAGCTCCCGCTGATTCAGCGAGACCATGTCGTAGTTGGGGTCGTCGTGCTTGAGCGCGTCTGTGGGGCAGACATCGATGCAGAGGCTGCAAAGGCTGCAGAGCATGTAGTTGACCTTGAAATCGGTGAGCACGCGCTTGCCGTCGAGGGCGCTTTTTTGCGCCTCCAGGGACATGCAGCGCGAAGGGCAGATTTTGATGCAGGCATTGCAGGAGATGCATTTGTGGTCGCCGTTTTTTTCATCTTCGGTGAAAGCGATAGGCCCTTTGAAACGCTTCATCGGTATGCGCTCTTTCGGGTAGATCACTGTCACCGGCTTTTTGAACGCGTAGCGCAGTGTCACCGTCATGCCATGCAGGAGGCCGATAAGTCCGTTGAACACTGCCTTCAAGTAGTTAAGCATTGAGCGTCAGCACCAAAGCGGTTAAAAACACGTTCACCATCGCAAAAGGGATCAGAACCTTCCAGGCGAAGGCCATGAGCTGGTCGCTGCGCAGTCTCGGAAACGTCCAGCGCACCCACATCACGACAAACACGATGCCGTAAGTCTTGAGCAAAAACCATACCGGCCCAGGCAAAAGAGGCCCACGCCAGCCGCCTAAAAAAAGCGTCGTTGCGATGGCCGACGAAATAAAAATGGCCGTGTATTCGCCGAGGAAAAAAAGCGCGAAGCGCATGCCCGAGTATTCGGTGTGGAAACCGGCCACCAGTTCCGACTCCGCCTCGGGGATGTCGAAAGGCGCGCGGTTGGCCTCGGCGAGGCTGGCGACCACAAAGATGAAAAACGCCGGCAGCTGCCACACCACGAACCAGACCCTGTCCTGCGCGGCCACGATCTCGGACATCTTCAGTGTCTGCGCGATCAGCACGACGCCCATCGTGGACAAAAGCAGAGGGATCTCATAGGAGATGTTCTGCGCCACGGCGCGCATCGAGCCGAGCATGGCGTATTTGCTGTTCGATGCCCAGCCGGCCATAAAAATGCCGATGAAAGAAATATTGGTCAAGGAGAACACGAACAAAAACCCCACGTTCAGATCACGTATAATCAGCCCCGGCCCCAGCGGCAGGATGATGAAGGCCGCCAGCACGGGCGCGAACACCAGCGCTGGTGCCAGCATATAGAGGAAATGGTTCGATTCCTTGGGCAGCACCAGCTCCTTGGAGATCAGCTTGATCGCGTCGGCCAGCGTCTGCAAAAGTCCCTGCCAGCCCACGTGCAGAGGCCCCTGCCTGAGCTGTATGCGCGCCGACACCTTTCTTTCCATCCAAATCAGAAACAGCGCGTTCACCGAGATGAATAGCACCACCAGCGTGCCGAATAGGATGATTCTTAAAATCTCTTGGAAAATAAAATTCATTATTATCTGTCGATCTCCGGCAAAACAATATCAATGCTTCCGAGTATCGCGATCACGTCCGAGATCAGGCAGCCCGGCAGCATCTCGACGATGGAGCTCAGGTTCGAAAAAGACGGCGTCCGGGCCTTGATGCGATACGGATTTAAAGAGCCGTCGCTGACCAGATAGAGGGAGAAAACGCCGCGCGCCGATTCTACGGCCGAATAATATTCGCCTTTGGCCACGTTTTTGGGCAGTTTGCCCAGCTTGAAGTCGCCGGCCGGGATCTTGTCCAGGATCTGCTCGACGATTTTGAGGCTTTCATGCATTTCCCGCACGCGCACCTTGTAGCGGGAATACACGTCGCCGTCCCGCTCCGTGGGCACGTCGAAGTCCAGCTGCGGATAAAGCGAATACGGTTCCTGCCGCCTCAGGTCATAAGATACACCGCTGGCGCGCAGTGTAGGGCCTGTGACGCCGTAAGTCAGCGCCTGATCTTTGCTCAATAGGCCCAGGCCGCGCGTCCTGTTCTCGAAGATCACATTTTTGGTGATCAGCACGTCGTAGTCTTTGAGGCGCTGCCTGAAACCGGCGGTGAAATGCTTGGTCGCGGGGACCATTTCCTCCGGGATATCGCGGTCCACGCCTCCGAAGCGGAAATAATCATAGGTCAGGCGCTCGCCCGTGGCCATCTCCAGGATGTCGAGGATTTGCTCGCGGTCGTCGAAGCAATAAAAGAAAGGCGTGAACGCCCCCAGATCTAAAAGGAAAGTGCCCATCCACAAAAGATGGCTGGCGATGCGGTTGAGCTCCGTGGCCAGCACGCGGATATACTCAACGCGCGGCGGTGGCTGTATGCCCATGGCCCGCTCGACCAGAAGCGCGTAGCCCAGGTTGTAGCTCATCGCGCCGACATAGTCCATGCGGCCGAAATTGGGCCAGCAGCCCAGGTAAGTCTGCACCTCCATCATTTTTTCATGATGACGGTGCGAATAGCCTATCACCGGCTCGCCGTCCAGCACGCGCTCGCCGGCCAGATGCAGTAGCACGCGCAAGACGCCGTGAGTGCTGGGGTGCTGCGGCCCCAGGTTCAGATAATAATCTTTGGATTCTTTGGTCGGCTGTTGCAGCACGGCGGTCTTGTACTGCGCGTTAAAGCCCTGGGTGTCTTCCTCGATGAGCTT
>ORMF012661668.1_pt1 | contig 18261 bp, 19 predicted proteins | sample 1779871 | NCBI WGS metagenome assembly ORMF01 (sample SAMEA104232316, study PRJEB22302) | groundwater metagenome | biome: forest; feature: aquifer; material: groundwater | place: USA | collected 2011-08-07 | depth 5.4 m | reverse complement strand
GGACAACGTCCACGGGTGATCAAGAGTGGCGACCTCGTCCAAGCAGAAATCTTCTCTCGCTATGGAAGCATGGAAGCACAACTTCAGATGTCCATCGCCGTTGAGCCCGTAGACGCTGCGATCAAAGAATGCGCGGCCATCGCTTATCTGCCGCCACCGATGGAGATTGAGGGCGTCCCAACCCGTGCCAAATCCATCGCGTCGGCCTTGATGCGGCGTAAAGTGTGGTCCGCAGTCGGTGGATTTCCCGAAGAGCTGCGATCGGCTGAGGATCTGTTGTTCATGCAGAGAATCGAAGCACAGGGATTTCGCGAGCTGCGTGCTCCTGAAGCCATGGTGCACTGGGATATCCAGGCGAATCTGTGGCGCACTTTCAAACGCTTTGTGACTTATGCGCGCAATAACATTCGCGCGGGCTTGTGGCGTCAATGGCAAGCGACGATCTTTTTGCGTTATGCGCTGCTGGCGATCATTACTCTGCCAGTAATTGCTTTCGGAGCGCGATGGTTGGTAGTGCCGCTGGGGTGTTGGCTGGGATTGCTCCTGGCGCGCGCGACTAAGGCGTTGGTCAAACATCGCATGGTCTACCGGGCCGGAATTTGGCGCAACCTTTTCAGGCTCCTTATGCTGGTGCCGATCATTGCCACGTTGGATCTGGCGGCGTTTGCCGGCAGCATTAACTGGCTGCTTCAGGATAAACTTCACCTTACGGGAGCTCGAAGAGTCCATGGCCCTCAGTAACCGGCGGGTGCTTTACATTTCCTACAACGGAATGCTCGATGCTCTGGGACAGACGCAGGTCATTCCGTATTTGAAGGAACTGAGCCGCGCCGGGATTCAGTTCACTCTGCTTAGTTTTGAGCGGCCTCCGGCTTTCACTCGGGCCGGAGTTGCAGGGTGCTTAGCATTGCAGCGCGAGTTAGCGGAGAGTGGGATTGACTGGCACTGGCTACGTTATCACCAGACACCTTCGTTGCCGGCGACCTCCTATGACGTGTGGGCTGGAACCAGATATGCGAGCCGGCTGGTGCGCAATAAAAAGATTGAAATGGTTCATGCTCGCAGCCACATCCCGGCCACAATTGCGCTGCGGCTAAAGCGACGTTTTGGCGTGAAAATGATCTTCGATGTGCGCGGGCTGATGGCCGAGGAATATGCCGATGCCGGCCATTGGCGCAAAGATTCGATCCCTTACCGGCTCACCAAGTCGGTGGAGGGCCGCGCACTCGCGGCTGCCGATGGCATAGTAACCTTGACTGAACGAATCTGGCCGGTGATTAAACAATGGGACAGCTTGCGTAATCATGAAGTCGCTCATGAGGTGATCCCGTGCTGTGCCGACCTGGAATTGTTCAGTTTTAGTCAGAACGATCGCAGCCGCCGGCGCGATGAACTCGCGCTCCATGATCGCTTCGTCCTGGTTTACAGTGGATCGATCGACGGTTGGTATCTGACGGACAGCATGGCGGACTTTTGCGTGACGATGCGAAAGCAAATGAGCAACGCCCACTTTCTTTGGCTGACTCCGTTCCGGCATGAGCGCGTGCATGATCTGATGAGAACGCGTGGGTTGGGCGAATCGGATTACACGGTGTTGGCCTCGACCCCCCGAGACATGCCTTCGTATTTGTCGGCAAGCGACGCCGGCCTGGCATTTATCAAACCCTGCTTCTCGAAGCAGGCCTCGTCGCCCACCAAGTACGCGGAATACCTCGGTTGTGGGCTCCCCTTAGTGATTAACGCCGGCGTAGGAGATTCGGATGTCTTGATCACGCGCGAGCAGGTCGGCGCCCTGGTTCGTGATTTTGATGAGGCCGATTACGCTAAAGCCGCCGCCGTTATCGCGGGCATGGCCGCTTATCCGGATCAGATCCGGCGGCGAACGCGTGAGGTGGCTGAGAGATTATTTGATGTTCGCGGGATCGGGGTGGAGCGATATGCCCGGTTGTACGGGGAGGTGTTGGATAATCCAAATTAGGAGAGGTTGACTGACATCGAACCGCTAACTAAAAAAGCAGATGAGGCTAGAGATACACACTATAAGACCGTGGTCGGTGCTTTTCTGGGAATTGATATCATAGCCGCGCTTCAGTTCCTTACAATTAACAGTCTTGACAAGCGCCTTACGGTCGCACTTTACTGCTTCATGATTTTGATTCCGCTACTAGCTTTGAGGCTTCGCGCCATACTTCTACACGCTGGACTTGAAAACTATGTTCTCACTTGGTATTTGCCGGTCACCACGACCCTTGGGATATTACTTTCGGTAGCCGCCATGGCCGCAATGTTCTTTCACTTTTCCATTAGAGCCGGATACGTGTTTTGCGGATTGGTGGTTTTTGGGTTTTTGGCCTCTCACCACTACGGTTCGAAATTACTGAAAGCTAACGGACTGTAAACTAGCTGTGTCAAATATATTGTTACCAAAATTAGATTGTGCTGGAATGTCCGCTTTCCCCTCCCTCTGGGAGGGGTGAGGGGAGGGTGCAAAGCTTGAGGCGGACACGCCCTCTCCCCAGCCCTCTCCCAAAGGGAGAGGGAGAAAAGCCATTAATATTTTGGTCCGACCCGAAAAGATTAGATTGCATGTCACTCTCAAGAGAAAAATTGCTGGAAACACTTCGCTGTCCTCAATGTCACGGGATCCTCTGTGAAAACGACGAGCAGGCGAAGCATAACGGCGACCTCGGCCTGGAATGCGTGACTTGCAGAGAGCAGTTTCCGATTATCAGAGAGGTTCCGCGTTTGTTGCTCTCTCCTTTGCGTGAAGCGCTGCTTGATAATAAATCGACCGCCGGCAATGAGGAGCCGCAGGTTAAGACGGCTTTGAGCTTTGGGTTTGAGTGGACCCGATTTCCGGAGATGTATAAAGAATGGAATCAGAGCTTCCTCGATTACATGCAGCCACACGATCCGGAATTTTTTCGCGGCAAGAAGGTTTTGGATGCTGGCTGCGGCAACGGCCGCTTCGCGTACTACGCCGCCAAATACGGGGCTGAAGTTTGGGCCATCGATCTGGGACCGGCGGTGGAAGTGGCGCGGCGCAATACCGAACGGGCAGGTGAGGTGCAGGTGGTTCAGGCCGATTTACACCGGCCGCCGTTCGCTCTGGAAAGTTTTGATTTCATTTACTCGATCGGCGTGCTGCATCATCTCCCCGATCCCGAGCAGGCTTTTCAGAATCTCTTGCGCTATCTGAAGCGGGAAGGCGAAATTCAAATTTATTTGTACTGGGAACCGGAGGGACAACCCATCAAGCGTGCTTTGCTGGCGATGGTCAAGGCCGCGCGAAAGGTCACGACCCGCCTGTCGCACCGAGCGGTCTACGGGCTGGCATTTCCGGCGGCAGTCGCCGCCTTTGGCTTGTTTGTATGGCCTTACCGGTTGCTGAAAAGAATTCCCGGGCTCAAGTCGCTGGCGGAAAAGATTCCCATGAAGCAATATGCCAACTTTCCTTTCCGCGTCTGCGTTAATGATCAACTCGATCGCTTCTCGGCGCCGATTGAAAATCGTTACACGAAACAGCAAGTGGCTGACTGGCTGAACCGTGCGAACCTGGAGAGCCCGAAAGTCAACGCCGCCCATGGCTGGGTGGGAACCGGTCGCAAACCTGCCACTCCTGTTATGGCCCGGTAACCAGTCGAATGAAAGTCTTAGCGTTAGCGTCTTATCCGGTTGAAGCGGCAGCAACGCGCTTTCGCCTCCAACAGTTTGTCGGGCCGCTCGCCGAGCGCGGCATCGAGTTAACGATTCACCCATTCCTTAACTCGCGCCTCTTCAAAAACCTCTATCATCAGGGATCGTTTCCGCGGACCGCCGCGGGACTTGTTAAGTCCGCATGCCTGCGGCTGGCGGACGTGATGGCCGCCCGGCGGGCCGATGTGATCCTGGTTCAGCGCGAAGCCATGATGTTTGGGCCGCCGTTAATCGAGTGGTTGATTTCGCGGGCGCTAAAGCGGCCGATGGTGCTCGATTTGGATGACGCAACCTACGTCTCATATACTAGCCCGACCTATGGTGGTCTCGGTAAAGCTTTGAAATGGTTCAGCAAGACGGACGACTTGATCAGATGGGCCGCCATCGTCACTTGTGGCAACCGCTCGATTGCCGAATACGTCTCCAGCCGAGGAGTTCAAGCGCGAATTATTCCAACCGTGGTAGACACCGATGTCTTTCGGCCCGCTAGACGCGAGGCGCCAGACGGTCCAGTGGCGCTCGGATGGATCGGGACTCATTCGACATTTCCGTATCTGGAATCGATTTTTCCCGCCTTGCGCAGCCTGGCTAGCAAGCACGAGATTCGATTGAAGGTCGTCGGGGCAGGGAAAGATGAGGTCAGTCTCCCCGGTGTTAAAGTTGAAAGCCTGCCGTGGAAAATGGAGCGCGAGGTTGAAGACTTTCAATTCATCGACGTGGGGCTTTATCCACTCGATGTTTCGATGTATGCCGGTTGGGCGGCGGGCAAATCGGGCTTCAAAGCAATTCAGTATATGAGCGTCGGCGTCCCTTATGTGGCCACACCGGTGGGCGCCTCGGCTGAAATTGGCGAAGCCGGCGTGACTCATCTTTTCGCTTCGACGCAGGACGAATGGTATGGTGCTTTGGAAACGCTGATCGTCGACGCGGGGCGACGCCGAGAGATGGGTGCGGCCGGACGTCGTCACGCAGTTGCCCACTACGGGTTACCGGCCCAGGCTGACAAGCTCAGCGAAGCATTGCGCGAAGCGGCTAAACGAGCATGAGCGGTCGAAGACTTTGATGCATCGAACAAGCAAATTCCGGCTCTTGCTGCTCGCGTGTATCGCGCTGTTGCCTTCGATGCTTAAGCGTCCCTGTTACCGGCTGTTCTTTGGTTATCGAATTGGCCGGCACGTGCGGGTTGGGCTCAGCATAATTGACGCCCGCGCGTGCCAGATTGATGACGATTCACGAATAGGGCATCTGAACATAGTTATCGGGGTAGCTAACTTGAAACTGGGTGATCACGTGAAGATAGGCCACCTGAACATTATCCGGGGCGGTGAAGAGGTTAATCTGGGACGCTATTCTGAACTGATGCGGATGAACGAAATAAATTCCATTCCCGAGCCCGATGTCGTGAATCAGGTCGATCCGAAGTTTACGCTTGGCAATGGCAGCATCATGACTACTGGTCATAAAATCGACTTCACGGATCGAGTTGAAATCGGCCGGCGCACAATTATCGGCGGACGCAACTCTTCGATCTGGACGCACAACCGGCAGCGCACCCTCCCCATCAGAATTGGCGAACTTGCTTACGTAGGCTCGGAGGTTCGGATGGCCCCCGGAAGTGAGTTGCCTTCGCGCTGTGTCGTGGGAATCGGCGCGGTAATTACCAAAAAGATTGAGGCCGAAGGATTCTTGATTGCTGGTGTACCCGCCAAACCGATCAAAAAGTTGACCGAGGAAGATCAGTTCCTGATCGAGCGGAAGACCCGCCCCGATCTTCCGGATGATATATAGATCGCAACCTCATAACGGAAAGAAATGAACGGATTACTACTGGCTCTCGCGCTGGCGATGTTTGCTGTCGTCCTGATCGTTGCCCCTGCGGATGGCGGTGCGGCGAGCTTGCTCATCGTTCCGATCGCCGTTTTGGCGAGCTGGATTATTCTTCAGGCAAAGACTGACTCCAGGTTTCTCTTTCGATTATTTGCTACCGGTCTCCTGGCCCGGATTCTCGTCGGGACTCTCATCTACGTTTTTCAATGGCAGGATTTTTTTGGAGGCGACGCTCTCACCTACGATTTTTTCGGGTTCGCATTGTTGAGGGTTTGGGAAGGGAACACGGACTACCAGTACGCCGTAGACGTGTTTTCCGGCGGAGGAGCCTCCAGCGGATGGGGCATGCTTTATTTGGTCGCGGCCATTTACAAAATTGTTGGCCGAAACATGCTCGCCGTCCAATATGTGAATGCCATATTGGGTGCGGCCAGCGCGCCCATCGCTTACTTGATATCGATGGAGCTATTTCCCAACAAGCGGGTGGCCCGTTTGTGCGCGCTTCTTTCAGCGTTCTTCCCATCGTTGGTGCTTTGGTCGTCTCAAGGGCTTAAGGACGGACCGATCGTTTTCCTTTTGGTGTTGTCGATGCTGGCCACCTTGAAGTTGGGAAACCGATTTAGTGTTAAATATCTTGCCGCCCTGGCATTGTCGCTCTGCTGTCTGATTACGCTGCGCTTTTATGTTTTCTATATTGTGGTGCTGGCTGTAACTGTAGCCTTTATTCTTGGCAGACGTCGCCTCACAGCGCAGAGCTTTGCGCGCCAATTGCTAATCATGATCGTCATTGGGATGGCGCTGGCTTATTTTGGAGTAAGTCGTTATGCCACCCAACAGTTAGACGTCTACGGCAACTTCCGGCAGTTGCAGCTAATGAGAATGGACGCCTCTCAATCGGCCGCGTCCGGTTTTGGACAGGACATTGACATCTCGTCACCTGAGGGAGCTCTGAGCGCCCTTCCGCTGGGACTTAGTTATTTGATTCTCGCGCCCTTCCCCTGGCAGATGGCTTCCCCTCGACAGATAATAACGTTGCCTGAAATGGTGGTGTGGTGGCTATCTCTTCCTATGCTCGTGGTCGGCCTGTGGTTCACGATCAAATACCGGCTCAGGGAAGTAGCGCCCATTATTATTTTCACGACCTTGCTCACGCTGACGTATGCGATTCTTCAGGGCAACGTCGGCACGGCGTACCGGCAGCGGGCCCAGCTACTAGTCTTTTATTTCGTGTTTGTGGCTATTGGTTTTGTGCTCGGGAAAGAGAAGCGGGAAGAGAAGGCTCGGCGACGAATGGAAGAACAGCAAACCCTATTGAGCCCGCGAGCGCCGGGGAGCAGCGGCGAGAGAGGGCCGAAAAATATGACGGAGCCGCCGATGAAACGATTCCGGCAAAGCCGGTTTTGATTTGACCGGTGATGGCTTTTCCCGGCTGATTGAAATTGTCAGGCTTTTAAGATCAACGCCCGCGCGGTGACCTTTTCCAAAATTATTAGTTGCAGCATGAAGTTCACGATCAGATGGACGCTGGTGGCGATTGCCAGGCCAAGTAACCCGTAGTGAAGAAATACCAGCACCTTGATCGGTATGTAAATCGCGATAATCAACTCGCGGAATCCCGGCGCTAATGAATTCAGATCCATTGGAAACTGAACCGTCACCGGTTCCTGCGCTTTTGGACATGGATGCAAGCGTCCGCTAATATTAAGACCAGCGCGGTCGAAAGTCATTCTTAGAAAGATAGTACAGAGAAGGTAACTGGTTTTGTTCTCCGAATTCCTCCGGTCTCTACTTTCATCATCCGCTTAACAAAGTGTGTGGCATAGCAGGCATTGTTCGCAGTGACGGCGCTCCGGTTGATCGCGAGCTGGTCGCGCGCATGAACGAGGCCATTCGTCACCGGGGTCCCGACGAAGATGGCTTTTATTTCAGCGCCGGCGTTGGTTTGGCTATGCGCCGGTTGGCGATCATCGATCTAAAAAGCGGCCAACAGCCGATTCACAATCAGGACCGCTCTGCCTGGATCGTCTTCAACGGCGAAATCTACAACTATCGCGAGTTGCGCGAGCAATTGGAAAAGCTCGGGCACGTGTTCTACACGGACAGCGACACTGAAGCGATAGTTCACGCCTACGATCAATACGGCACCGACTGTCCAAAGTACTTGCGTGGCATGTTCGCTTTCGCGATCTGGGACGAGCGAGCGCAATCGCTTTTCCTGGCGCGGGATCGCGTGGGAAAGAAACCGCTGCTCTACGCCCAGCTCGATGGTCAACTGGTTTTCGGTTCCGAATTCACTGCGTTGCTCCAGCACCCGAGCGTCAGCCGCGACGTCGATTTCGAGGCGATTCATCATTACCTGTCATTTATTTGCGTTCCCGCGCCGCTGACTGCTTATCGGGCGATCCGAAAGCTCGAGCCTGGTCATTGGCTGCTGTGGCGCGCAGGCGAAATCAAGACCGAGCGTTACTGGCTGCTCGACTTTTCAAAAAAAATCAGCATCGGCGAGGAAGAGGCCGGCGCCCGCGTGGTCGAGTTATTGCGCGACGCGGTGCGGGTGCGGCTGATGTCAGAAGTCCCCCTCGGCGCGTTTCTCTCCGGTGGGATCGATTCGAGCGCCGTCGTGGCCCTGATGGCCCAGGAGTCGTCGGAGCGAATCAAAACCTTCTCGATCGGCTTTGACGAACAGGACTTCAGCGAGTTGCATCACGCGCGCCGCGTAGCCGAACACGTGGGCGCCGACCATCACGAGTTCATCGTTCGGCCGGACGCCATGGAAATACTGCCGACATTGGTCGAGCACTATGGGGAACCCTTTGCGGATTCGTCCGCGATTCCCAGTTACTATGTTTCCAAAGAAACCCGGGCCTTTGTGACGGTGGCTCTGAACGGCGACGGCGGCGATGAGTGCTTCGCCGGTTACGAGCGCTATGCAGCGATGAGTATCGCCGAGAAGTATGCGAACGTGCCGGGCGCTTTGCGCAACGGTGTGATCTCGAATGTCGTCAATGCCCTTCCGGGATTTGAGACGCGTCAGAATCCGCTGCGGAAGGCCAAGCGATTTCTTGCAGCCGCGTCATTGCCTCCGGTTGAACGCTACCTGCGTTGGGTTAGCGCGTTTGATGACGCAGCTAAACAGAGCCTTTATGCTGACGATTTCCGTCACGATACGGCGAAGTTCCGGACCGCTTCGATCCTGGAACCGTGGTTCGCCAAAGCTAATGGCGCCGGAATAGTTGACGCGGCCCTGCTTACCGACACGATGACTTATCTGCCCAACGATTTGCTGGTGAAGATGGACATCGCGAGTATGACGGTATCGCTCGAGGCTCGTTCGCCCTTTCTCGATCATCACCTGATGGAATTTGCCGCCAGCTTGCCTGAAAAGCTAAAACTGCGGCGGTTGACGACAAAATATTTGCTCAAGCGAGTGCTGAAGAAGCTGGTGCCGGCAGAGAATCTAAACCGCAGTAAGATGGGATTCGGCGTTCCCATCGGTCACTGGTTCCGGGGCGCTATGCAGCCGTTCCTGCGCGAGACTTTGCTTTCTGACAAAGCGCTCGCACGCGGTTTGTTCAAGCCGGACATGCTGCACGGCATTATCGACCAGCACGTCGAGAGCAAGGCCGATCATTCGCATCGCTTGTGGTCGTTGCTGATGCTCGAACTGTGGTTCGAGAGATTTATTGACTAGATCGTCAGTGGTCCTTTGTCAGTAGTCAGTGGTTCGCTGTGCATGCCGCCACTGACAACTGACCGCTAACAACTGACTGTTTGGGAGGTTCTTAACTTGAAAGGCGTCGTACTGGCAGGAGGTTTAGGCAGTCGCTTGCGGCCGCTGACCGCGGTAACCAACAAGCATCTGCTGCCCATTTACGATCAGCCGATGATCTATTACCCGATTCAAACGCTGGTCGGCGCCGGCATCAACGACATCATGATCGTGACCGGCGGAAACTCGGCGGGCGACTTTCTGAAACTGCTGGGAAACGGAAAAGCCTTCGGACTAAAGCATCTCAACTACACTTATCAGGAAGGCGAAGGCGGCATCGCGGCGGCCCTGGCGCTGGTCGAACACTTCGCCGCCGGCGAGCCGGTTTGTGTCATCCTCGGCGACAATATTATTCAGGGAAACATTCGCGCGGCTGCCGACTCTTATCGCCAACAAAGCAAAGGTGCGAAAATCCTCTTGAAGAAAGTTCCTGACCCGCAGCGCTTTGGCGTGCCTGAACTCGACGACCGGCGCGTGCTGCGAATAGAAGAAAAGCCTTCGCAGCCAAAGTCGGAATACGCCGTGATCGGAATTTACATGTACGACGCGCGCGTTTTCGAAATCATTCGCACGCTGAAGCCGTCGGGCCGTGGCGAGCTGGAAATCACCGACGTCAATAACGCGTATATTAAGCGCAATGAAATGACTTGGGACGAACTCGAAGGCTGGTGGAGCGATGCGGGAACTTTTGAAAGTTTGCTCAACGCTTCAAATCTGGTCGCCGAAACCGGCGCCAACAAAGTGAACATGAAACATGCTAACAGCGGTTAGCCTTTGAACTTTGCCCCTGCTTACTATCTTCATCAGTTATCATTTTTGATTTCAGCCGCAACGGGTGACGGCCGCTCAGTTTGCGCCTGGATTGTGCGAACTATTACCTGTCGCGGTTGCGGGACCTGATGGAACCTGGAGAACCGACGCCTTTTCGCGCTGATGCTTCACCTCTCGATGAACGAGCGGGAATTCTGTCTTCATCGAGGCTTTCGGCTCGGCTGGTATCCGCGGTATCGCTGACAGGAATTGGTGCGGTCATGACTATGGCGGCGAGTTCCCTAGCGGGAATTATCGTTGCGCGAAACGGCGGGCCTTCGGGGTATGGCGTCTTTGTCGCAGCTAATATGTTGGTTTTCGTGCCCGCGGTTCTCTGCTCATTTGGACTTCCTTTGGCCCTAGCGAAGCATGCCGCTGCCGAGGAAGAATTGGGTCGTCACGAGGCTTTGAGGCATTCCCAGACAACTGCTCTTATTTGTTTGCTCTTGATTACATTATTGGCCGGTCTCGCGATTGGACTTAATCTACCGCGCTTTGAAGAACACCTTAACGTCTCGATCGGCCGCGGTTTTGCTCTCACCTTTCCTTGCGTCATTCTGTGTGCTGTGGTTTCAGATTTCGCGCAGGGGATCTACATTGGCCTCCTGCGTCCGCGCCCGTCGATCATTATTACCATGTCCGGGCCGGTGGTGGTGATAGTTTACAGCTTATCACGCACCGCGGGAGCGGCTTTACCGATTTGGGGATCCGTGGCCCTCCTGTATGTGACCTCTGGAGTTGTGGCCGGCTACTGCCTACTGCGCGATCGATTGTTGGGGACTCCATCGGCTCTAAGGGAAATAAAACCGGTCCTAAAAGACCTGCTTCCGGCGGCGGCCTTCACGTTCTTCACGATCTTTTCTGTCTGGAGCGACCGTTGGATTGTCGGGAGCCGGTTGGGAGAGATGGCCATAGGTTCATACGCGGCCGCAGTCGTCGTGATCCAAGCAGCGCTCAGAGTTCCCAAGCACATTGCTTACCTGCTTGTGCCCGCATCGACACGGGTGGCCCTGAAAGGCCCGGAGAGGAGTAAGAGTCTTAATAAGACAACGATCAGTCTCTTTGGACTCTTCGCAACGCTGATCACTGTGATCATAATGCTTGCGTCAGGGAGCATCGTACGGCTGCTGTTCGGTCCGGGATTTTTGCCGGCAGGCCCAGTGCTGCTAATCATGGCGCCGGGCTTGTTGGCATCGGCCGTGAGTATTCCGTTCGTCTCAGTGCTCACTGGTTCTACGAAAAACCGTCTCGTGACCTACTTATTGGGCCTGACGATCATACCCCGCATCCTCCTTCTATTATTTTTCACCAAGTGGTGGGGTCTGCAGGGCACAGCGCTCGCCACTGTATCGGCAGACAGCATACTGGCCCTATGTTGCATTCTATTGGCGCGAAAGTTGGGAATGGGATCCCCTCTGAGCGCGTTAGGTCAACCCCTTCTGATTGGCATAATCGCCTATGGAGTTGGCTTTGCAGCGCTGTTGTTGGGAGCGCCTCAGCTTGTTGCGGCTACGCTGGCAGTTCTCATTTTTGCTCGGCATTTATGGAAGTCCCTGCGGGCCGTTTACGCAGGCAATGCGCTACGGCAATGACCGGAACGATGCCGGAGGAGTTTGGAATAGACTCTGATGATCAACGGGCTAGACGTTATTTGCATTTCAAGTATTGAGTGGGACTTTCTGTGGCAAGGCCATCAGGAGATCGCGTCGCGCCTGGCACAAGCCGGCAATCGCGTTCTCTATATCGAGAACACTGGCGTGCGGTCACCGGGGCTGAGAGATGCGGAACGCGTAGCCTCGCGTCTCAAAAAGTGGATGCGTTCTCTGCGAAGAGGAGGAGTCCGCGAAGTTGCTCCCAAGGTCTACGTCTCTTCGCCACTCGTGCTGCCGCCCTTTGGTGCGCGTTGGCAGCGCCAGATCAACCGCCGGTTCCTACTGCCTCTTGTGCGCCGCACGGCGCGCGCTCTTGGCATGCGCGATGTTTTGATCTGGACATACTTGCCAACCGACACTGCGCTTGATCTAATTCAGCTCTTGCGCACTCCGCGAAGCGCCGTCGTCTATTATTGCATTGCCGACTTTGGGCAATTGACGACTCACATACGCAAGTTGAGAAGAAGTGAGCAATCGCTTATCGAATCAAGCGATCTTATCTTTGCGCAAGGACCAGAGTTAGCCACGCATTGCAGAGAATGGAGCAATCGAGTGCACATATTTCCGTTCGGCGTGGACCTCGATAAATTTCCGTCTGAAAGAGCCGGAGCAGTCGCAGCCTCAGCGGTAAATGAATCTCTTGAGGATATTCCGCTAATCAGTTCGCTGCGCCGACCTCTGATTGGATACGTCGGTGGTATGCATCGCCATGTTGACTTTGACCTGCTAATAGAGATGGCGCGCGCCAGAAGAGAGTGGTCATGGGTTTTCGTAGGTCCCGTTCAAACCGCAGTCGGCGAGCTGAAGGAGTTGCCCAACGTACATCTGCTTGGTCAGAAGCCGCATAGCAATTTGTTCTCCTACATACGCGCTTTTGACGTCTGCATAGTTCCGTATGTGAATAGTCTTTACACCGCGACTGTAGTACCAACCAAGATCAATGAATATTTGGCTGTCGGTAAGCCGGTTGTTTCCACCAATCTTCCGGCAGTGTGTAAATTCAATAACGAACACAGGATTCTGCAGACTGCGGCCAATCAGCCGGGTGATTTTCTGTTGGCTATTGAACGGGCTCTGCTTTCGCGTACCGATGAGGCTACGGTCTCACGGCGACGAGAAGTGGCTATGTTGGGAAGCTGGGAAACGCGTCTGGAAGCGATGAGCAAACTGATCGAGGTCGGGCTCCACGCGCGAGGCATAGGTCAGACATAAGTCGGAAGACAGCACAGTGTGTGAGCCAGTTTGTATGCTAAAGGAGCGCGGCGCCTTCAACAGTCATTGAGGTTTGATAACGGCTTCGGACATTGACTCGCCTTCCTCTCCGTACAAGCGTATATGAAAACCTCTGTAAAAGAAGCTTTGCGGCGACGAGACCTTTGGGGAGTAGCTTTTTGTATTTACTGGTTAGCAATGCCGCGCGTCATTTATCACAATATCCCATATTTGTTCAGAGGAGCAGAAGATGGTCTCCCCATACCGCCTTTGAGATTGTGTTCATTAGTTTGGGGCGAATATGTTGACCTCCGCAATTTCTTTAAAGAACAGGGACAGTTGGACTATTTATTTGACGTGCTAGCTGGGAAGAGAGCAAATGTCGAGGAGTTTCGGGCGATTCTTGACTTCGGGTGCGGAGCGGGACGTGCGATTCGACAGGTACCTTATTTAAAAAGATCTTTGGAAAAAGCGAGGTTCCCCGGCACAGACATTTACCCTAAACAAATTGATTGGTGCAAACGGAACCTTCCCTTCGCTCAGTTTGAGATCAATACGGCGACCCCGCCGCTGTCCTACAGCAAGGAAGAATTTGACTTCATCTACACCTTCTCGGTGTTTACGCATTTGTCCGAGGCTCAACAGTTCGCACGGATGGGTGAACTTTCAAACGTGCTGAAACCGGGCGGGTATTTGCTGATAACTAACTCAAGATGTTCCACGGTCTATTGTCTTGGTCGGACGTACGGTTTTACCGCCCGCGCCGTAATCACAATCTCATAGTCAGGATCGTGATAATCGAGTTCATCGGGCCGGAGGTCCTGGACCGCCAGTCCGTCAAGGTATGAAACTGCCACCAATACATTGCCGTAGCCTTCGACCTTGAGATCTTCTGTCGGGAAGTTCTCTTTGCAGAGGCGCTCAGTTGATAGTGTGGTGAAACGCCAGTAATCACCCCAACGCTCCATATCATAGCGGCTGATCTGGCAGATGCCAGGGAAAGTTGCGAGTAACACGCCCCCAGGTTTGAGTGCAGCGTAGCAATTCGCAATTGCGCTCTTGATATCGTAAATAAGCTGGAACGTTTGGGTCACTATCAAGCAATCAAACGCCTCTGGTTGAATGCCTTGTCCTGTGGCCAGATCTCCCACGATCGTTGCTTCGCGATTACCGGGCATGACATGAAGCACATCGCTCTGGGTTACGCGGTCTCTGCCGAACTTGCGAGTATACTGGTCGTCTAAGATTTCGAGCACACGGCCCTGGATATCTGCGCTATGGCGGTGAAGAAAAGCTTCAATGTAGTAACGGTCGATGCAGAGACCGCGATCGAAGCCAAAGTTGCGACCGATTGGGGTCAAACGGCGCCTGTGATCGTCCCTGACCGGTTGTTGCCGTCGCCACCAAGTTTTCACGGGCCGATAAAACGCTCGAGGCACCAGTTTTTTGACAGCGCCTTTTAAGCTGGGTAAAAAAGTCTCGAGAAATAAGAACCTTGACATATGTCAAATCAGTTGAAAAAATCGCGCCATAGGCTCATGCGTTTGAAAAGATTCACCTCCAGAGTCCTCTCGGAAACTTGCTCATCGGGCCGAAAACACGCTGGATTGCGTCCGGGATTGCGCATCTTACTCTATCATTCGGTGGGCTCACGGCTATCCCATGATTCATATGGAATTAGTATCCAGCCCAAGTTGTTTGAGCGCCACATGAAAGTCCTAACAGAAAGCGAGGGCGTGACCATTGCAAATCTTTGTCTCGGACGTGGCACCGCCCCGGGCCTTCGAGTGGCGGTGACGTTCGATGATGGATACAAAGACAATCTGTACACCGCCGCTCCCATTCTCCTTAAGTTTCAGATTCCGTTTACCGTATTTGTTACGACGTCATTCATACAAAACGGCTCTCGCGATTATCTCGCTGAGCGTGAGCTAAAAGAATTGGCTTCTCTACCAGGAGTAAACATTGGGTCCCACGGAAAAACTCATTCGCCTCTGGTCCACTGCGATGATTTGGCACTGTGGCAAGAGCTATTTGAAAGTCGGTGTCGCATTGAAGATGTCATAGGACGGCAGGTGAAAGCAATTGCCTACCCTCATGGTTCTGTCAACCAGCGAGTGCGCCATGTTGCCGAGCGGGCTGGTTACGTCGTGGGTGTCTGTAGCCGGTTTGATATCAATGATGAAAATCGTGATCCTCTTTTACTTTGCCGCTCTGAAGTGCTTGCGGCAGATTCGGAAAGAGTATTTCGTCAAAAGATAAGCGGCGCCTGGGACTGGTATCGATGGCGCTCAAAGGACCCCCGCTTCATCTAAGCCGCTTGCCTTTGCTAACGGTTTTTACCAAATGATTCAAGGCGAAGAAGGCAACAGATTGCGACTCAGGACGATTGCTAGCTGGCATGGCAAACTCCGCCGGCTCTGGGCCGCTCGCCACCACTATGCTGAAACGAGTGACTGGCTCTTCAGTTTCTATCATCGGTTGCTGTTGTATTTTCCGTGGCTGCCATTACCATGGCGCAACGCCACACGACGAGTGCGTCTGCATGGTATGCGTGAGCCGCTTAATGTTCGGCTGGGGACCACTGATTGGTACGTATTAGAAGAGGTTTTCTTGGACAAAGTCTATGAACCTTTGAATCATCGACGGTTAACGAACGTGCACAATGTCCTGGACCTGGGGGCGAACACGGGGTTTACCATTCGTCTTTGGCAGATTCTCTACCCCGCGGCTCGGATTGTCGCCGTGGAACCGGATGGAGCGAACCTGACGATGTGCAAATATAATGCTCTGAAAAATGCCGGCGGCGAGCAGTTGAAGTTTGTGCAAGCTTGCGTAGCGGGAAGAGCGCGATCTGTTTTTCTGGACAGATCGACTGGGGCATGGCGGTTTTCTTTGAGCGATGTTGGTGGCCCCGGGGCAAAACCGTTACCGGCGATCACGCTGCCTCAGATTCTCGAATCGTGCGCGATTGATGGTCCTATCGACTTGCTCAAGTGTGACATTGAGGGATCGGAGGAAGAAGTGTTCGCTGACTGTCGCGCTTGGATCGCTAATGTTAGAAACCTGGTGGTCGAGCTGCACCAGCCATATTCCTCAGAGCGGTTTTTTGAAGATCTGCGCCGCGCTGGCGGACGGTTTGACGTCTATCATCAAGTCACATCGGATGGAAACTCCGAGTTATTATTTCTAGAACAAACGAAATCAGCTTGAGCGAGTATTGTTAACCAAAGGAACTCTTCTCTCGGTGTAGCGCGACCAGATTCGCACTGCTCCTTCCACTCCCAGAATGATCAGCAAGAGCCAGAAGGTATAGCGCAGTCGGTATAGCGTGCTGATATTGACTACGACCAAGCCGAGGGCAATCACGCCGAGAGCAATAATGACCAGCCACAGCCAGGCTGCCAGAGATCGAGCCTGCCACAAACCTACGACGGCAAGAAATTCAAAGACATAAATGATCAGCGTCTCAAGACCCGCAAGCAGCCGACCGGCTAGTCCGGCTTGAGCCCCAACGACAAACCACATATTTGGAAAGGGTGAAAAAACCCAATGACCGCAGCCCGCGGGAGATAGTACGCAATGTCTTTCATATTGTTTATCTCAACGTCGATATCCAGATTCGAGCCAGCCTCGGGATACGTCATGACAAATGTTTTCCGTAATAGTCCGATTCGTTCCGGCGGGCGCGACCACAGGTGCCTTAACGGCCCTGCGGTCGCCGCAACCGGCTCGGACTTTTCCGCGGCGCCGCGAATCGACTGTTGTGTGACTTGGGCTCTTCTCAAGAGTTCGGACAGGGAGTGGTCTGACTGCCGGTACGTCTCAAGTATCCGGGGAGCACTCAAGACGACCGCGAGCAACAGAGTCGCGCTCACCATATTCCACGCTAACAGTTTCCTTTCGCGAAGCTGCTGTACGATAAGGAATCCGCACTCCAGAAACACGATCGCGACCACAACTTCCCAGATATCGCCTCTAATCAGCCACAGAACAATGCATGCTATTCCTCCAACAGCTCCCCAAACTATGCCACAACCGGCCGATAATATGAATTCCGATAGCGAGCACGAGATGTAGCGCTATTGCCAAAGCAATAAGATGTACAAGCCTCCATCGGAAGAGGGGGGTCCGCCGCTTGAAGATTGATGTAATCGTGAGTTTGCGCACGGAGGAGTAGTATCAAAGAAAAGTGTGTCGATGGCAAATACTTGGTTGACCATTTGTTCCTTTTTCGGTTTCTTAAATGATGCACTCAATTCACTGAGCGTGAGGTAGGAGAGGTTTTGTTGTATCTTAATGAACAAGAAGTCGTATCTGAATGATCGGGACTAGACATTAAGGAGTGGCTGACGCGGAAACTCATCAACGCGGCGTCGGCCCTCGGAGAGGAATTTTGTAGCGTGCTCTGGGATCAACGCAAATGTCTGAAGAGTTCAGGATCGGTGAAATCAAGGATGTAGTTATTCGTGATCTGCGCAAGTTCGACGACCGTCGCGGCTGGCTGAGCGAGTTGTTTCGGCAAGACCAACTCGCCAGTGAGTTCCGCCCCGTCATGGCTTACATCTCGTCGACCAACCCGGGCATCACGCGCGGGCCGCACGAGCATTTGGACCAGGCCGATCTCTTCTGTTTCCTCGGACCTTCGAATTTCAAACTCCGCATGTGGGACAATCGTTCTGACTCGCCAACCTTCAGAAAGATAATGACGCTGGTGGTGGGCGCGGATGATCCGAAAGTCGTGATAGTTCCCAAGGGCGTCGTTCATGCCTACCAGAATATCGGAGATGTAGAAGGCATAGTGATCAATTGCCCGAACCGGCTTTATATGGGCGAGGGACGCCGCGAGGCGGTGGACGAGATTCGACATGAGAGCGACCCCGACACGATCTTTAGAATGGACTAGCCCGGCGCCAAATGAAAATCCTCCGCATCATCGCCCGCCTCAACGTCGGTGGCCCGGCGCGCCACGTCATCTGGCTTACCGAAGGCTTTCAGAGCGCCGGTTATGAAACGCTGCTGGCAGCCGGGGTTGTGCCGCCGGGCGAAGATGACATGAGTTACCTCGCGACAGCCGCGGGCGTGACGCCTTTCATCATTCCAGAGATGAGCCGAGAGATCTCTCTGAAGGATGCGCTCACCACCTGGAAGCTTTTTCGCCTGATGTTGCGGCAACGTCCTGACCTGGTTCACACGCACACGGCAAAAGCCGGCACCGTTGGCCGCGTGGCGGGACTGATGTACCGCTGGCTGACACCGGCCGCGCTAATCGGGAAACCGCGGTCGTGTCGCTTT
>ORMF011315236.1_pt1 | contig 18271 bp, 28 predicted proteins | sample 1779871 | NCBI WGS metagenome assembly ORMF01 (sample SAMEA104232316, study PRJEB22302) | groundwater metagenome | biome: forest; feature: aquifer; material: groundwater | place: USA | collected 2011-08-07 | depth 5.4 m | reverse complement strand
TGGGCGAGTTCAGCCCGACCAAGAAGTTCATCCGCCACGGAGGCAAGATGCAGAAGGAGATGGAGACCAAAGCCAAGGAGGCCGAGATTGCATCCGCGCAGGCCGCCAAGGCCGCCGCTGATGTCGCCGGCGCCAAAAAGGCCGCCGCAAAATAATCCATTCGACTACGCTCAGGATAAATTAAGAAATTTACATGACTGCCTCAACCGCTACACTTTCAAACTATCGCCAAGCGCCGCGCAAAGTGCGGCTCATCGCCGACCTCGTGCGTGGCAAGTCGGTACAGCATGCGCTCGCGCTCCTGACCATGCTCCCCAAACGCGGCAGCGAGCCCATGAGCAAGCTCATCAAGTCGGCGATCAGCAATGCTAAGGATATGAAGCCTGCCGACCTCTATATTTCGAAAATAGAAGTCAACGGTGGGATGGTCTTTAAGCGCATGATGCCGCGCGCGCGCGGCAAGGGCGCGCAGATACTCAAGCGCACCAGCCACATCACTCTTTCGCTTGCCAAACGAGACACCAATCCACGAATGCGTGCGAATGACACGAATAAAAATTCGCATGCGCCTATTCGTTAAGGTTATTCGCATACATTTATGTCCAAAGTCGTACATCCATTTGCACACCGCCTCGGCATCTTGCGCGACTGGCGCCACCGCTGGTTTGCCACCGGCCCCGCTTACTTGGACAATCTCAAGACGGGCGTTTTACTGCGCGAATTTTTGATAAAAGAGCTCCGCGGCATGTATGTCGGCGGCATTGAGCTCGAACGCGGCAAGGTGTTGCGCGTCATCATCAAGACCAGCCGCCCGGGGCTCATCATCGGCCGCAGCGGCGAGGGCTCGACCAAACTGCGCAACTCTATCGCCAAGTTTTTGGCGCAGAAGAAGCTCGCGGTCCCCGAGATCAAACTCGATATCGAAGAGATCCGCAGCCCCGAGTCCAACGCCGCCATCGTTTCGTACATGGTTGCCGAGAGTCTCGAAAAGCGCCTCCCATTTCGCCGTGTGCTTAAGCAGACGATAGAAAAAGTGATGGCCAACCGCGATGTTAAAGGCGTGCGCATCACGCTCTCCGGCATGCTTGGCGGCGGCTCCATGTCGCGTACCGAGACGCTCAAGAAGGGCCGCGTGCCGCTCCAAACTCTGCGCGCCGACGTCGACTTCCACCGCGAGCGCGCCAACCTGCCGCTCGGCGTGCTGGGCATCAAGGTATGGGTGTACAAGGGCGACGTCTTTGCCAAGACAGATAAGGACAAATAATTTTTTTATGCTGTTTCCAAAAAAAGTAAAATTTCGCAAGTCGCACACCATGCGCAAGAATCCAAAAACAATCAAACTCGCTTCGCGTGGCGTTACCGTTGCCTTCGGTTCGCATGGTCTCAAAGCCATCACCGAAGCGCGCGTGCGCTCCAATCAGATAGAGTCCGCGCGCAAGGTTATTGCCCGCTCGCTTGGCAAGACCGGCAAGCTGTGGGTGCGCATCTTCCCTGACAAGCCTTTTACCCAAAAGCCGCCGGAAGTTAAGCTCGGCAAAGGCAAGGGCGATCCGGTCGGCTACGAGGTGCAGGTGTGGCCCGGCCGCGTCATGTTCGAGGTAGACGGGGTAGGGGACGCGATGGCTATAGCCACGCTCAAAAAGGCCGCCGCGAAGCTTCCGCTTAAGGCAAAAGTGGTAGCGCGTAGCCACTAGCCAATAGTTATATGAAAAAACTCAACCTAAAAAATCACACGGAAGTCGAACTCACAAAACTTGCAAATGACAAGCGCGAGGAGCTCCGGACCTTGCGTTTTAACGTCGCAGGTAGTAAAAACCGTGATGTGAAGCAGGCTCAGAAGTTGCGCAAAGATATCGCGCGCGCATTGACCGCGCTTAATAAACCGACCCTTCGACAGGCTCAGGGTAAAAAATAAGAATTTTTTATGGAAAAGACTAAACAAATACAAAAGAAAGAGCTCCGCGGCAAAGTTGTCTCGGACAAAATGCAGGAGACCGCGGTGGTGGCGGTTTCGCGTTTTGTCTTGCACCCCAAGTACAAAAAGTTTATGAAGAAGACCGCAAAGTTCTCCGCGCACAACCCAGGCAACAAGGCCAAAGAGGGCGATATGGTCACCATCCGCTCGTGCCGGCCGCTTTCCAAAACCAAACACTTTGAGATAGTGTTTGAGTAAGATTTGGCGTTTTTTGTGGTATCATGCTTGCATGACTACAGTGGCATTTATAAAAAAAATGGAGAAAGAAGATCTTATACTAATTCCCCGTAAAAAATACGAGGAACTTCTTTTTCGTGAGCCGCGTGTGGTGGATGAAGTGCCAATGACCGCAAGTGAAAAACGCGCACTTACCCATGCGCGTAAAGAACTTAAACAAGGTAAGACACTTTCTTTCGATGAATTCTCAAGGAAATTGGGACTTAGAAATAGGAACTAAAGCTCTCAAGGCTTTGAAAAAGTTTCCGCGCAAAGATACTGCGATAATTGAGCGCGCCATAGAACTTCTTCCAGCCAACCCATATGCTGGCGATATACAAAAACTTGGTGGAGAAAAAGACACTTGGCGGAGGAGGATCGGTTCCTATAGGGTTTCCTACGAGCTTCATCCTGATCGAAAGTTAATTCTGGTGTTCGAAATAAAAAGGCGCACCTCCAATACCTACTGATATTGCATTTGCAATCCCCTCAAAACCGTGTATTCTGATGGCTAACGCACTTTTGGCGTTTTATTTTTGCCATATGATCCAAGACCGCTCATTCGTAGTTGTTGCAGACAATTCCGGCGCTAAAATCGGACGCGTTTTCAAAATACCCGGCTCTTCCAGAAAGCGTTACGCCGAAATAGGAGAGCTGGTTATTTTTTCCGTCCAAACGGCAGAACCGCGCAAGGCGGTCAAGAAAAAGGATGTTTTGACGGGCGTTGTCGTGCGCCAGCGCAAGCCGTTCCGCCGCAAAGACGGCAGCTATATCCGCTTTGACGAAAACGCGGTCGTGGTGTTGGAAACCGGCGGCAAAGACAAAAAAGAGCCCAAGGCAGGACGCATCTTCGGCCCTATCCCGCGCGAACTGCAGGACCTCGGGTATAAAACAATCATCTCCCGCGCGCCTGAGGTTGTTTAGCAATCCTTCGACTACGCTCAGGATAAATTTTAAGAAAAATTTATGAACACTATTCACGTTAAAAAAGGCGACACGGTGACGGTCATCTCCGGAGTTGACAAAGGAAAGACCGGCAAGGTGACGCGCACCTTCCCTAAAAAGAATATGGTTCTTGTCGAGGGGGTAGGCAAGCGCATCAAGCACCAAAAGCCGCGTAAGTCTGGACAGCAGGGCCAGATTATCGAGAAGTTCCACCCAATCAACGCGAGCAAAGTTGTGCTCAAGAAATAATCTTTATGCCTAAACTTATTACAGAACAACAGAAAACCGCTTTTGAAACTCTCAAAAAAGATTTTGGGTGGACTAACCGCATGCAGGCGCCGCACATTGGAAAAGTGGTTATCTCGGTCGGTGTGGGTAAAATGCTCAAAGACAAAGGCAAAGTGGAGCTGGTCGCCGACCGCCTCGCCAAAATAACCGGCCAAAAGCCGGCTTCCCGCGGCGCCAAGAAAGCCATTTCCACCTACAAGACGCGCATCGGAGACAAGATAGGCTACCAGATTACCTTGCGCGGTAAGCGCGCGGAGGATTTCCTTAACCGCTTGGTGCATATCGCGCTCCCGCGTACCAAGGACTTTAAAGGCCTGGTCGCTTCCGCTATCGACGAAATGGGCAACTACACGCTCGGCATCAAAGAGCACTCGGTCTTCCCCGAAACAGCCGACGAGGACATTAAAGATATCTTCGGCATGGCGGTCACCGTGGTAACCACCGCTAAAAATAAAAAAATGGCGGAAGCCTACCTCCGCCACCTCGGCTTCCCGTTTAAGAAGTCTTAGTTACAAAAAATAAAAGCCCGGATGATCCCGGGCTTTTTCGTGTCGCTTTTGGTAGCTTAGTCTTCGCCGCCTTCGAGCTCCCAGACCGTGGTTTTGGTACAACCTGGCACACTGCATTTGTATTGATTTGTGAGAACGTGCCGGTTGCGCTGGCCTTCCTGCGGCCGCAAGTGCTCGAGGTTCTTGTCGTACACCATCGGCTGCATGTGGATGGGGCAGGGAGGCTTGAAGAGGTATTCGTTCGAATCGGCGTCGCACTTTTCGCAATGCCGGTGCATGATCCACTGATGGAGCATGTCGTAATCGCTGCGCGACACGATGGTAGTGTATTTGTACTTCCACTCGTGTTTGCAGGTCTGTTGCAGGCGGAAGATTTCTGCCTCCGCCGTCCGCGCCTCATCTTGAGAGATCCTAATTTTACGCTTTCGTTCACGAACTTCCTCAAGCAGTGACATCCCGCTGTCCTCCGAGTTGATCCATTGCTTATAACTATGCGAGATAATAGCAGGTTCCGTATTTTTTGCAAAGCATCCTTCAGAGAAAGGTATTTAAAACTCCCAGCGTGTTTTTCCGGAACAACTGCCAAGAAATAATTTTGTGTGTTATACTGGTTCATATGAGCTACACGTACCGCATTATTCTTGAGCCAGACGAGGGAGGGTATCACGCCTCTGTCCCCGCGTTACCTGGTTGCCATACTTGGGGCAAGACCATTGATAAGGCGCGCGCGATGGCACGGGATGCTATTGATGTTTATATACGCAGTTTGGTTGCTGATGGGGAAGAAGTGCCACACGATACTGGTTTTGAAATGTTTGAAACGGTATCTGCGCCAAAAAATGTTAGGCGCGTAGCAGTGCATGGCTAGGTTGCCCAGAGTTTCCGCGCAAAAGTTAGTTCGTGTATTGCGCAAGCTTGGATTTTTGCAACATCCGGAGCGCGGTACATCGCATATCGTTTTTTCTCATCCCGACGGAAGACGCACTGTTGTTTCGCGGCACAGTGGAGACATCAAAAAAGGAACGCTCGCAAGCATCTTGCGTGACCTAAAAATCTCCCAAGACGAATTTCGCAAACTACTCTAACCACCTCGGCTTCCCGTTTAAAAAATAACCCCGCTGGATGGCGGGGCTTTTTACTTATGGTGCAGTGAATGTTTGGCGAAATACTCTTCGGCAAGTCGCCGCAGTTCATTAGGCAGGGGAATAGGCTCCCCCTTGGCTTGTAACTGCGCTTTTATCTTTTTCTCAATTTCCTCCAAGGCCATGGCTTTGGAGGCACTGTGTCGGTCATTGGTACGCATGACATCTCCTCCTGTTGGCCGACTTCCGTCTTTACTACTACCCTATGGGTAGGAAAGTGTCAATTTGCATTCCCGGCTCTCCTGGGTTATATTCCTGTGAGCCCAACAGGGGCTCCTTTTTTCTGTAAGGTCCTCCTACAACTGATATATTTAGTTGGGGGATACCCTCAGAATCATAGCCGAAAGGCAAATATGGCAAAAAAATCCACAATTGCACGCTCAAACAAACCCCCGAAATTCAAATCACGGGTGGTTCGCCGTTGCTTCCGCTGTGGGCGCAAGCGCGCTTTTATGCGCGATTTTGGCATGTGTCGCGCGTGCTTTAGAGAGGCCGCCAACGAAGGCCTTATCCCGGGTGTCAAAAAATCTTCATGGTAAATGACCCTATCGCAGATTTGCTCATACGCATCCAAAACGCTTCCCACGTAGGGAAGGCTTCCGTGTCGGTGCCTTTTTCTAAAATGAAGCTCGCTATTGCGACTGTCCTTTCAAAGGAGGGGTATGTAGGCGCTCCCGATAAAAAGAACTACGCGCTCACTATCCCGCTCTCGTACAAAAACGGCCGCCCGGTCATTACCGGCGTCAAGCGCCTCTCTAAGCTCTCGCGCCGCACCTATATGGGCGTGCGCGATGTCCGCCCCGTCCGCCACGGCCACGGCCTCCTCGTACTCTCCACACCCAAAGGCATCATGACGGGCGCGCAAGCTAGGGCAAATCGCGTCGGCGGAGAGGCGCTGTTCGAAATCTGGTAGAGACGCCAATCCACGAATGCATGCGAATGACACGAATATAAACCCATGAGTAGACTTGCTAAAAGACCAATAACAATACCTGCGAAGACGGAAGTTACCGTCTCCGGTAACTTCGTCATGGTCAAAGGACCAAAAGGCTCGCTGCAGCGGCCGTTGCACCGCCTTGTGACAATCGAGGTGGGGAAGGACGGCGTGCAGGTTTCGCCTAAGGGCGAGTCGCTTCAATCTCGTGCGCTCATCGGCACCTACGCGAGCCATGTCAAAAACATGATGCTCGGCGTCAACAGCGGCTTCAGCAAGAAACTGTTTATCGATGGCGTCGGATACAAGTGGGATGTGCAGGGCAAAACACTCAACCTTAGCTTAGGTTTTTCTCATCCGGTCAAGGTCGCCATTCCTGATGGTCTCATGGTTAAGGCTGACAAGGGTGCACTCGATATTTCGGGCTTTGACAAAGAGTTGGTCGGGCAGTTTGCCGCGGACATTCGCGCGATGAAGAAGCCCGAGCCGTATAAAGGCAAAGGCATCCGCTACGACGGGGAGGTTATCCGCCGCAAACAAGGCAAGAAGGCAGCGTAAGATATTTAAAGATTTAAAAATATGAAAACTAACCGCGAACGCCGCCACAACCGAATACGCGCTAAAGTAGCGGGGACACCCACACGCCCGCGCCTGTGCGTATACAAATCTAACCGCTATATGGAAGCGCAGATAATAGACGATACTGTTGGAAAAACGCTTGTATCAGGAAAAATGGATGATGCGGGAAAGTTGGGGAAAGAGATCGCTCTTCGCGCGAAAGAAAAAGGAATCACCGCCGTAGTATTTGACCGCGGAGGTTTCCGTTATACTGGCCGGATCGCTGAACTTGCCGATGCGGCGCGCAAAGGCGGTTTACAATTTTAAATGTATGAATGATGAACAAGAAATAATTACAACACCGGAGGTATCCGAGCCGTCTTCGGATGTATCGACGGAGCTGACACCTGATCTGGTTGTTGCACCTGCAGCTGCTGTGCCGACGCGCGACGCGCGCCTGCCTGCCGGCAGGCAGGGACGCGGCGGCCGTGGCCAGCGCAGTGGTTCAGGCGGCCGCCGGACCGGGGGGCGTTCTCCTCGTGCCAAGAGCGAGTACGACCAAAAGATGATCACCATCCGCCGCGTCGCGCGCACCGTCGCCGGCGGCCGCCGCTTTTCCTTCTCCGTGGCGCTTATTATAGGCAACAAAAAGGGCAAAGTGGGAGTTGGTCTGGGCAAAGCGGGCGACACGACGTTGGCAATAGATAAGGCCGTCCGCGACGCCAAAAAGAATATGATTACCGTTAACCTCACCAAAGATAACTCGATCGCCCACCAGGTGTCGGCAAAGTACACCGCCTCGCGCGTAGAACTCATGCCGGTGCGCGGTCGCGGTCTTGTCGCCGGTTCCTCGGTCAGACCGGTACTCGAGCTTGCCGGAATTACCAACATCGTCGCCAAAATCCACTCGGGCAGCAAGAACGGCCTTAACAACGCGCGCGCCGCCATCGAGGCACTAAAATCATTAAAGGCTTAGCCATTAGCGACTAGCCACTAGTGGCCAAACCCTAAACCCTAAACCCTAAACAATATGCAACTCCACAATCTACAACGTAAAACAACGAACAAGAGCGTCAAACGCGTCGGCCGCGGTGGCGGCCGTGGCAAAACATCCGGCCGCGGCACCAAGGGTCAAAAAGCCCGCGCCGGCCACCGCATCCGCCCGGATGTCCGCGAGAAGCTGAAGAAGCTCCCCAAACTGCGCGGTTACGCGTTCAACAGCATCGAGCTCAAGCCCGCGGTTATAAACCTCTCGGTGCTCGAGAGCATGTTTGCCGCCGGTGATGCCGTAAACCCGGTTACACTGCGCGAGCGCGGCGCCGTGCGCGGACGCAAGGGTGTTGCACGCGCGGTCAAAATCCTCGGCGACGGCGAACTGACAAAAAAGTTGGCCGTTACCGGATGTGCGATATCGGCCTCGGCAAAGGCCAAAATAGAAAAAGCGGGCGGGACGACAAACTAGCATGAACTCGTTCACACAAAAACTAACGCTCCTTCTTTCGGACAAGGCGCTCCGCAACCGGCTGTTGTTTGTGGTCGGCGCTTTGGCAGTCTTCCGCGTCCTTGCCAATATTCCAATACCGGGCATCAACGCCGCCCAGCTTGCGCTGTTTTTTAATAACAATCAATTCTTCGGCCTGCTCAACCTGTTTTCCGGCGGGGGCTTAAGCAACCTCTCGCTCGTCATGCTCGGTGTCGGCCCATACATCACCGCCAGCATCGTCATGCAACTCCTAACGCTGATGGTGCCGTCGCTCAAGCAGCTGTATCAGGAGGAGGGCGAGGCCGGCCGCGCCAAGTTCAGCATGTACTCGCGCTTTCTTACCCTGCCTATCGCTCTAGTGCAGGGCATTTCCTTTCTTATCATATTGGAGAGGCAGGGAGTTTTGCCGTCGCTCGGGCTCTTTCCGTTTGTTGTCAACCTCATTACTGTGGTTGCGGGCTCGTTTTTGCTGATGTGGATAGGAGAGCTTATTTCGGAGTACGGGCTCGGCAATGGCGTGTCACTTATCATCTTCGCTGGCATTGTCGCCAGCTTGCCGCAGACTATCAGCCAGACACTCTTTACTTTTGACTCGTCGCAAATACCGCTGTACCTCTCGTTTATCGTTGCTTCGCTCGTGGTTATTTCATCGGTGGTCGTGGTGACCGAGGCCGAGCGGCCGGTGCCGGTCACCTACGCCAAGCGCGTCCGCGGGATGAAGTTCTTCGGTGGTTCCTCGACCTACCTGCCGCTGCGCCTCAACCAGGCGGGTGTTATTCCGATTATCTTTGCGCTCTCCTTTTTGCTCATACCGCAGATGTTCGCGAGCTTCTTCCAAACCAGCTCGGTAGCACTGCTCGCCAATATATCAAACTGGATGCTCGGCGTTCTGCAAAATCTTTCCATCTACGGGGCGCTCTACTTTATACTGGTGTTCCTCTTTACTTACTTCTACACCGCGGTTACCTTTGACCCAAAGCAGATTGCGGAGAACCTGCAAAAGAACGGCGCTTTCATCCCCGGCGTGCGCCCGGGGCCTTCGACCGAGCAGTACTTGGGCAATGTCATTACGCGCATCACTTTTGTCGGCGCGTTCTTCCTCGGCGTTATTGCCGTGCTACCGATAGTGGTGCAGTCCCTGACCGGCATCGCCAGCCTCGCCTTGGGCGGCACGGCGCTCCTCATCGTTGTGCAGGTCATCCTCGACCTCACCCGCCGCATCGACGCGCAGATTTCTATACGGGAGTACTAAACTTTGGTGTTTGTAGCACTAATCGCTATTTGGTATACTGGGGCGTATGGCAACGAAGGAACTCAAAAGTAAGCATATAAGCCCAGAGCTAAAGACATACATTGCGGAAACGGTGTATGAAGTTTTGCATGATCCAGACTTTGGATTGGAGCTTACTGAATACGCTAAAAAAAGACTCCGAGCTTCCATGAAAAAAAATCAAAAAACCATTCCATGGGAAGAGGTTGTTCGCAAGTACGGTTAATTTATGAGCGAGTGGAGTGTTGAATCGACAGTAGAAGCATCTCACCAATTTGTAAAACTCGATAAAATTGTTCGCGGTCAAATTGATGCCCGTATCAGATGGCTATCAAAAAATTTTGATAATACCAAAACATCTTCTCTGCATCAGGATTTTAAGGGCTACTTTAAATTACGCGCTGGTGATTGGCGCATTGCATACACTTTCGATTCTATAAAAAGGAAAATAACTATACGAATGATCAACCACCGGAGCAAAATTTACAAACGCCGCAAATAAATGCTATTGTGCTTTGGATGGGAGATACAAACACTTTTGTGATGATGGGGCGGCCTGGAAGCGGGAAGGGTACGCAGGCTAAATTGCTTGCCAAAAAAATAGGCGCGGAGGTGTACTCCTCCGGCAACCGCCTGCGCGAGATGGCAAAGGGGCAGGGATTCGCAAATCAGAAAATTAAAAAAGTGATGGAAAGAGGCGACCTTTTGCCTGCATGGATTTCCTCTCACTTGTTTGTGGATGCGCTGCTCGGCCTCTCCCATGCCGAGGCAATAGTGTTTGAAGGCGCTTGCAGAACTCTGCCGGAGGCGGAAGCATTTGACGAAACATCAGCTTGGCTTGAGCGCCCGTACCAAGCGGTCTTTCTTATGATATCGGATGCAGAGGTCGAAAAACGATTGTCTTTGCGTAATGGCGTAGAAGGGCGCGCGGATGATGCGTCAGATGCAGTAGGAAATCGCATCAAGGAGTATGAGGAAAAGACCGCCGCCGCAGTCGGCTTTTTTAAATCACGCGGCGTGCTGCTCGAGATAAACGGCGAACAGACGATAGAGGTGGTGCATCACGACGTGCTCAATGCCCTCAAAATTTTGTGATAGCGACTACGGAAGAACAAATAAAAGCTCTGCGCGCCGGAGGAAAGATCCTCGCCGGTGTGCTTACAGATGTCGCGGCACTGTGCAAAGAAGGGGTAAACACTGCCGAGCTCGACTTGGCGTGCGAGCACGCCATCCGCGCGCGCGGAGCCACTCCGGCATTCCTCAACTACCAACCTGACGGTGCCTCCTACCCGTTTCCCGCGTCGCTGTGCGTCGCTATCAACGACGAGGTGGTGCGCGGCATCCCCAACGAAAAGCGGATTTTGCGCAACGGCGACATTGTCTCTGTCGACGCGGGACTACGTTATCAAGGCTACTTTGTCGACGCGGCGCGCACTCTTATCGTCGGCGACTCGACCAACACGTATGTCGGCGGCGAGCGCTCGCTCGTTGTCCGCGGCATCGGCGACCTTAAGGCGCACCAGCTCATCAACGCCACGCGCGAAGCTATGCAGGCCGCTATCGCGGTCGTTCGCCCCGGTAAACGCCTGGGCGACATCGGGGCGGCGGTGATGCGGGTCGCGGCCAATCGCGGTTTTTCAGTCGTCGAAGACCTCGGCGGACACGCGGTCGGCGAGGCGGGGCATGAAAAGCCTTTTATCGCCAATGAGGGCCGCGAGGGGGAAGGCGAGGAAATCGTGCTCGGCATGGTGCTCGCCATCGAGCCGATGCTCGCCGAGGGCAAGGGCGCGATTATGTTGGATGACGACGAGTGGACCTACCGCATGAAGGACGGCAAGCGCGCCGCGCATTTTGAGGACACGGTGCTGGTAACAGAAAGCGGCACCGAAGTCCTAACCGCATAGTGTCTATAATTCACGCTATCGCTGATTTTATAAACACTTGTACAAAAATTAGAATCACTGTAGAGTAGTGCGAACCTGTATGCATCCGAAAGAGGAAAAGACTTTCATCATCATCAAGCCGGACGGAGTGCGCAAAGGTCTGGTCGGCGAGATTATCAACCGTTTTGAGCGTCGCGACCTCAAGATTGTGGCGCTGGAGATGTTTCATCCCGGCCGCAAGGAGATGGATAACCACTACCCTAAAGACGACAAGTGGATACGCCGTCTGGGAGAGAAGACCATGGCGACGTACGCCAAGTACGGACATGACGTCAAAAAAGACTTCGGCACCTCCGACCTCATGCGCGTCGGCAAGACGGTGCGCGGCTGGTTGCTCGACTTTATGTCAAGCGCTCCGCTGGTCAAAATGGTGGTGCAAGGAGTACACGCGGTCGATATGGTCCGCAAGATTGTGGGCCCCACCATGCCGTATCTCGCCGAGATGGGTACTATCCGCGGCGACTTCTCCAACGACTCACCGCTCAATGCCAATGTTGAGCGCCGGTCGGTCTACAATCTCGTGCACGCCTCCGAGACTCCCGAGGAAGCCAAGCACGAAATACAGCACTGGTTCGGCAAGAAAAGCCCTATCTACAAATACAAACGCTTCGGGGTGGACGAGTAAAAAGGTTTGATATACTAGAGGCAGGAGTCCGAAGGCAAAATCCTTACTTACACACAGGGAGCTCGAGGTGAGTGACTTAACGGTCATCCATAGGGCACCCACCTAGTGAAAACTAGGATACGCCTTCGGAATCCTGCAGAGCGTCCCCTATGGGGGACTTTCTGTTACAATCCAAGGCGACACCTTCCAAAGCTAAGGAGTCGCCTTTAACTCGATGCAATCTAATTTATATTTTTGTGGCGCGGCTGGCATGGTGACAGGTTCGAACTTTTTGCTCGAAACCGGTACAAACAAACTGCTCGTCGATTGTGGTCTTATGCAGGGGATGGGGGAGGAAAAAAATTGGGAGCCGTTTGCCTATAACCCAGCGGACATATCACACCTTATCGTCACGCACGCGCATCTCGACCACATCGGGCGCATTCCGCGTTTGGTGCGCATGGGATTTAAGGGTAAAATTACTTCAACCAAGGCGACGATGGCGCTCGCTGAGCCGCTCTTGCTCGACGCGATGGAGATATTGGGCAACTTTGCGGAGCGTCGCGGCCGCGAGGAGCTATTTAACGAGCACGATATCAGCGCGACCATGGCTTTGTGGGCAGGCATCGGGTACGGCGAAAAGACGGATCTTCCGGATGGCATACAGCTCGAACTCTTGGATGCCGGCCACATTTTAGGCTCGGCGATGGCACGGCTGACGCGCGACGGAAGAAACATTGTTTTTACCGGCGACCTCGGCGGCGGGAACTCTCCGCTCTTGCCGCCGACACAGGAAGTGATCGGCGCCACGTATCTGGTGATGGAGGGCACGTATGGCGACAAAACCCGGCCGGAGGACAAAGACCGCCGCGAGCAATTGGAGAATGTCATAGAAGATACGGTCGCGCGCGGCGGCACTCTGCTGATACCGGCCTTTTCGACTGAGCGCACGCAGGATTTAATGTATGAAATTCGCACCTTAATGGTGGAAAAACGGGTACCGTCTTTGCCGGTCTTTATCGACTCGCCGCTCGCCCTGCGGGTAACCCGCGCGTTTGTCGCGCATCCGGAATATTTTTCTACCGCCATGCGGCATAGGATAGAGGGGGGTGAGGATATATTTACGTTCCCCGAACTGCATTTTGTCGAGAGCGTCGAAGCGTCGCGTAAAATCAAAGAGAACGCTGGCCCGAAAATAATCCTTGCCGGTTCGGGGATGAGCGGTGGCGGACGGGTGCTCGCGCACGAGCGCGAATACTTGCCGGATATAAATTCAACATTGCTTATTGTCGGGTATCAGGCCGCCGGCACTATGGGCCGCCGTTTAATAGAAGGGGCAAAGCATATCGAGTATCACAAGGAAAAAATCCCCGTGCGCGCCAAAGTAGAGACATTGTACGGTTACTCGGCGCACCGCGACGGGGAGTCGCTATTGGAGTTTGCCAACAAAGCCGCGCAGGATGCCGAGGAAGTGTTTGTAGTGCATGCCGAGCCTTCGGCCGCGCTCTTTCTCTGCCAGCGCATCCGCGACTATTTGGGCGTAAAAGCAACAGCGCCGGAAGAGGGGGAGATGGCCACGCTTAAATTTTAAATAACAAATAAAATGTATGAATAAAAGTCCTATAGGAGAACTATTCATACGGACGAGCTAATTCAAGAATACACCGAACTCCTCCGCATCTTCAGCGCGATGATTACAAAGTTTTAATTAGTCCATTTGTGTTGTCTTGTGTTAAGGTATTATTTGTGTTACGGTAAAAAGTAGACGCACAGGCTAGTTTGAGGAGATAATCAATGAGTGTTCTTCCGAACATTAAGCAACACGCCGCTACCGCAGCGCAGGAGCTTGCTACTAGGCCTTGGCTCGCAGAGTTCCCTGGGTTGAGCCAACTCGCCGACTTTATGAGCCACTCCATTGCGGACATAGAGACTTACCCGTATATCAGGGAGTTTTGGTTCGGCGTTGACCTAACATTACACGGGCCAACTTCGGATCCGACCGGTGTTTATAAGCGCACGGGCGAGGAACGCGAGAATATCACGGAGCTCGCTGGAATGATTCCGATTTGGGATCAAAAAAAGCAGATCCTTGCACGTGCGACAATCGTTGACAATTACAAGAAAATTCAACGGGCACAGAAGTTGTGCCAAGCAGTCTCGCAGCAACCTGCTGAATAATCTCGCCACCCGCAACTCCTTGTGTCGGGTGGTTTTTTCTTTTTGTATTTTGAATTTGTTTGTGGTTTGAGACTTGGAATTTGAGATTTTCCAGTGGTACACTGGTCTAATGGACCCGAAGCATACGCACTTGCGGCTCAAGTTTGCCGTTTCCGGCGCAGCGGAGACCGGGCATTGCGGCATTGATGCCTACGAAAAAGGGCTGGAGCTCGGCCGGCAGGTTGCCAAGCACGATGTGGTAACCATCAACGGCGCGACCACCGGTTTTCCTCTGTGGGCGGTTATGGGTGCCAAAGAGGCCGGCGGATATACCATCGGTTTTTCTCCGGCGGGCTCGGAGCGCGAACATATCGAGCAATTTAATCTCCCGGTCGAATACCTAGATCTCATAATTTATACAGGCTTCGGCTACCCGGGGCGCGACCTCATACTAACGCGCTCCTCCGACGCTGTGCTCTTCGGCTGCGGGCGCATCGGTACCATACACGAGTTCACCATCGCGTTTGAGGACCAAAAGCCGATAGGTATTTTGGAATCCGCCGGATGGGAAACCGACGAAGAATTGAGAAATATAATCGAACTGGGCCACCGCCCGAACAACCGCATCGTTTTTGACAGCGATGCAAAAGCACTGGTGGAGCGCGTCATCGAGTTGGTTAACAAAGACAAAATAAACCGCGCTTCTTTTAGATTTGAGCTACCAACCGCGCAAATACCTCCGGGTGCTCCTGTGCAAGCGTAGCGAGCATTTTTGAGTTGAGCTCGAGGCCTTTTTTGTTGGCGACACCTATAAATTTTGAGTAGGAAAGTTTTGAGTCTATCGCGCGCAGAGCCGCGTTGATGCGGACGTTCCACAGCCGGCGGAAGTCGTTCTTTTTGTCGCGGCGGTGGGCGAAGGCGTACTTGCCTGCGTGGAAGATGGCCTCGCGCGCCTGACGCTTTTTGGTCGAGCGGCCGAAGCGGTAGCCCTTGGTCATCGCAAGAATATTCTTGCGGCGTTTATTTGATGTTACTCCTCCTTTTACGCGTGCCATAAAATTAGTTGTTAGTTATTAGCCACTAGTTGTTAGTTAAGAGGGTTGCCGATGTATCGTTGCATGACCTTTGGGGTCATGGTGCGGCGCGAAAGGCTTTCGGTGCGGTTGCTGGACATCTGCTTGGAGCGGCCCTCCTTGGCGTTAAAGTGATTCTTGCCCGGCTTGCGCGCAATAATCTTCCCCGTGCGGGTGACTTTGAGCCTCTTTGAAAATGACTTGTTTGTTTTCATGCGAATTCTGATTCGTCCCGAGTTCTACGAGGGATTTGTTATTATTGCTTCTTTGCTTTCTCCAGCACCGTCGCCAAACCCTTGGGGCTTTTGGCTATCGGGTCCGCCAGTTTGTAGTCCGCCGGAATTAGTTTGAGGAACCGCTCCAACCGCTCCTTAAGGAAGCCAAACTCCATGTACTTGTACCGCCCCCACAAAAACAGGTCCACTTTGACGCGATGGCCTTCTTGCAGCCACGCGGCCGCCTTTTTGGCCTTCAACTGCATATCGTGGTCGCCGGTGCCTATCTTGACCTGGACCGACTTGGTCTCGGTGGTATGGGATTTTGCCTTCATTTCCCGGCGTTTTTTTTGCTGTTCGTATTGGAGTTTACCATATTCCATTACTTTTGCAACCGGCGGGATGGCGTTGGGGCTTATCTCTATAAGGTCGAGGCCAAACTCGGCCGCCTTGGCAATGGCGTCAGAGAGGGGTAAAACTCCGAAATTTTCGCCCTGGGGCCCCAGTACGCGTACCTCCTTTGCCCGTATTTGATGATTAACTCGAGTAGTATCCAAAGTAATTTTATTGTGCGGATACTATAGCATATGATTTATCCGACAGCCACCATCGCGCGGTCACCGTACGCGGGCGTATTGTTGCCGTGCCAGCGCTCCAAAAACTCTGGTATAGGAACCTCGCGCCGCTCGCCAAAAAAAGGGTCGGCCAATATAATTTCTGTGTCTGTCAGCGACAAAGCTATGGCATAGTGGGGTTCGTTGTGCGACTGCCCGGTATAGCAAACAATAACGATTTTATTTTCGCGCAGCGCCCTCGCGATATCATCCAGCGACGCGCCGTCTTTTTGGTCGGCACTAAATCCGTTAGACAAAAGTACGCTCACCATGCTGGCAAGATGAGTTCCAATTTCCTCGGTTGTTTTGAGTTCTTTGGCAAGCTGTGTTTGAGTAACAACCACTCCTTTTTTTGCCAGCAACATCTGCACGATGGCCGGGCCGCAATAAAAATCTTTTTCTTGTTTTAGGTAAGGCATGTTTGCTTCCATACTGCGCCAGTATACCGTTTGTCGCCACTAGTTGTATAATAATAGTCTTCTATGAACCATACTCAAACTTACAAAATCAAAGGGATGCATTGCGCATCGTGCGCCAGCATCATCGAAAAGACGTTCAAGAAAAAAGAGGGCGTGCACAGCGTCGAAGTAAATTACGCGACCGAAACGGCAAAAGTCGCACACGATGCACAAAAAGTGAGCGCACAGGAGTTGTCGAAATCGATAGAACCGCTCGGCTACTCTTTGGTGCTTGACGAGCATCACAATAAAAAAGGTGCCGGACTCGCCGCAATGAAGCGGCAACTTATAGTGGCTCTGCCGCTGGCGGGAGTTTCGGCAATCTCCATGGTCTTGGAAGTTGTTCCGCAGACCATTCTGTTGGTAATGGCGACCTACATGCTGTTTGTCGTCGGCAAGCCGTATCTTATGGGCTTCTACCGCTTTTTGCGCTACGGCAAGGCAAACATGGACACGCTCATAGGCATCGGTACTTCGGCCGCGTATCTCTACAGTGTTGCCGTAACTGTGTTTGCGGAGCCGCTTAAAACATACATCAACGTGAGCAATACGTACTTCGATGTGACTATCATCGTCATCGCGTTCATTACGCTCGGCAAATACTTGGAGAGCCGGTCAAAACTAAAAACCGGCGACGCGATAGAAAAACTCTTAAACCTGCAGGCCAAGGTGGCGCTGGTTATCAGAGGAGGAAAAGAAATTGAGATACCGATAAGCGAAATAGTTCATGGCGACCTGTTAGTGGTAAAACCCGCCGGCAGGATACCCGTTGACGGCGTTGTTACCGAGGGTTCCTCCTATATCGACGAGGCGATGATTACCGGCGAACCGATGCCGGTGCAAAAGAGCGAGGGGAGCGCGGTGGTCGGCGGCACGCTTAACACTACGGGCTCGTTTACGTTTCGGGCAACCAAAGTCGGTTCAGAAACAATGCTCGCGCGCATTATCAAGATGGTTGAGGAGGCGCAAGGCAGCCGCGCGCCTATACAGGCATTAGTCGACAAAATCTCAAGCGTCTTTGTGCCGGTGGTGCTAGTGCTTGCGTTTCTATCGCTCGGCGCGTGGCTCCTTGTCGGTACTTCGTACTTGGGGTTTGCCCAAGCGCTCTCACTCGGGCTCGTGTCGTTCGTCAGTATACTGGTCATTGCGTGCCCGTGCGCGCTCGGGCTCGCCACCCCCACGGCGATTATTGTCGGGGTTGGGAAGGGGGCAAAGGAAGGCATCTTGATAAAAGACGCCGCAACGCTTGAAAAACTGCACAAAGTAAACGTGGTCGTGCTGGACAAGACAGGAACTATTACGAATGGCAAGCCGGAGCTGGTGTCGCTCAAAAATATGTCCGATAAAAGCGACGCCGACATTGTCGCGATACTGGCGTCGCTCGAACATAAATCGGAGCACCCGATTGCGCACGCGATTGTCTCGTACGCTAAAGAAAAAAATATCTCTCTTCTGTTTGTAGAAAAGTTCGAGAGCATAAAAGGCAAAGGGCTCGCAGGCACTGTTAACGGCGTGCAATATCACGCCGGCAGCGAAAAGCTTGTTACAGAGCTTGGCGCGCCGCCGCAGTCTCCCCAAAAAGAGACGCTTGCCGGCAATACGCCGGGGTTTCTTGCCGCGGGAGGCAAGGTGCTCGCGACGGTCATGGTCGCCGACGCGCTGAAAGAAAACGCAAAGGAGTCTGTCGCGCGCTTGCATGAATTAGGAATTAAAGTGGTGATGCTTACCGGCGACGACAAAAACACCGCCGAGTATATTGCGCAAAAAGTTGGTATTGATGAGGTAGTCGCCGAAGTCATGCCGGAGGATAAACTCAAGGTAATTAAAAAACTGCAGGCGCAAGGGCAGGTGGTCGCCATGGCGGGGGGCGGGGGCAACACAGGCCGC
>ORMF010210468.1_pt1 | contig 18295 bp, 12 predicted proteins | sample 1779871 | NCBI WGS metagenome assembly ORMF01 (sample SAMEA104232316, study PRJEB22302) | groundwater metagenome | biome: forest; feature: aquifer; material: groundwater | place: USA | collected 2011-08-07 | depth 5.4 m | reverse complement strand
GGTTTGGGCCCGGCGGGTTTGGCCCCCCCCGCCACATACATGATGCCGTTGATCGAACCGGCAGCCGCGCCATACACCGGTGTCGGCATCGGCGCCATCGTCGTCCAGGATGGCACAACCGGCGCCGCAACAACGGTGATGTTCTGCGTCACCTGAGCAGCCGCGTTGTAGGTGGCGTTGCCCGCCTGATCGGCGGCAATGGTGCAGGTGCCTGCCGCAACACCGTTGACAGTGCTGCCACTGACCGTGCAGATACTCGGTGTCGTACTGCTAAAGCTCACCGCAAGACCGGAGGTGGCGGTGGCGCTTGCCGTGCTGGTGCCGCCCACTGTCAATGTGGTTGGTGAGAAGCTGATCGTGCCGATGGTCTGGCTAGTCAGCAGCACCACACCCGTTCCGCTCAAGCTAACAGTGTTGGGACTGCTTGCTGCATCGCTGGTGATCGTTATCGCGCCAGTTCGTGTACCTGCTGCTGTCGGCGTAAAGGTCACGCTGACCGTGCAGTTTGCCCCCGCCGCCAAGGTGGCTCCGCAAGTCGTGGTTCGCGCGTAATCGCCACTCGCCGCAATGCTGCCGATATTTAGCGTTGCGTTGCCGGTGTTGCTAAAGGTCACCGTCTGCGCCGTGCTTGCCGTTCCCACATTCTGATTGGTAAAGGTCAGTGATGCCGGAGAAAGTAAGACCACTGGCGCAGGCGCATTCACCGTCAAGGTCGTGTTGCCGCTAATGCTGCCGGAGGTGGCAGCGATCATGCTGGTACCGGGGTTCACGCCCGTTGCTAAACCACTCGCATTAATCGTGGCCACAGCCGTATTACTGCTGTTCCAGGTCACTTCGCCTATGGTAAAGGCCTCCAGCGTCTGAAGGGCAGGGAAGCAGCTACCACAGCCTCCCACGGCATAAAGAGTCCCGTTGATTACTCCAACAGCCAAGTCGTTACGCGCCGTCGGCATGGAAGGGGCGGACGTCCAGGTGTTGGTCACAGGATCATATACCTGTACCGTTGCGAGGGTGCCACCGCTTTGACTGTAACCTCCTACCGCATAAAGCTTCCCGTTGACTTCCCCCACTGCGAGGCAGCATGTGGCTGTCGGCAGCGAAGCCTTAGTTGACCAAGTGTTGGTTGCAGGATCATAGGCCTCGACTGCTCCTGAGAACGCACCTCCGACGACGTACAATTTTCCACCGACTACCCCCACTGCAAAGCTGTTCCGGGCTGTCGGCATGGAAGCTAAGGTCGTCCAGGTGTCGGTGACAGGGTTGTACGCTTCCAGCGTGGTGTAATTGATTGTCTGTGGACCATTCTGCCCGCCTACCGCATAGAGAATCCCGTTAATGACTCCCACCCCAAGATCGAACCGCGCAGTCGGCATCGGGGCTCTGGACGTCCAGGTGTTGGCCACGGGGTCATAGACATCCATTTGAGCCAGCGTGTTCGTCGCACACCCCCCAGCACACCCACCCACCACATACAGTTTCCCGTTGATCACTCCGACACCCGCATCATAGCGGGCTGTCGGCGTGGAAGGCTTCGTGCTCCAAGAATTTGTGACAGGATCGTAGGCTTCTACCGTAGCAATGGAGCTTCCATTCCCGTTTCCCCCTACAGCATAGAGCTGGTCGTTGAGTACTGTTGCAGCAAACCAAGCGCGCCCTGTGGGCATGGGTGCCTTTGTGGTCCATGCGTTCGTGCCAGAGGTCAAGGCCCGAGTCGTGCCGTCACTAAACGTCCCTGTCGCCGTGAACGGCTGTGTCTGGCCGACATTGATGGTGGGATTGGCTGGCGTGACGGTGATGGAGGTCAAGGTCGGTACCGCAACCACATTGATCGAGAACACTTTGGTAAAGACCGCGCTGGCTGCATCGGTCACGCTCGCGCTGAAACCAGTCAGACCCACGGTAGTCGGTGTGCCGGAAATAACGCCCGTGCTGGCGTTAAGGCTCAAGCCTGTGGGCAAGGAACCGCTAGCCCAAGTATAGGGAGCCGTGCCGCCCGTCGCTGCAAGCGTCTGGCTGTAGGCCGTTCCCACAATGCCATCGGGCAATGTGGCGGTGGAGATAGTCAGGTTCGATACTGTGATGTTCTGCGTCACCTGCGTTGCCGCGTTGTAGATGGCATCGCCCGCCTGATTGGCGGCAATGGTGCAGGTGCCATTAGCAACACCGGTGACGGTGCTGCCGCTGACCGTGCAGACGCTCGGTGTCGTGCTGCTGAAGCTCACCGCAAGACCGGAGGTGGCAGTAGCGCTCGCCGTAGTGGTGCCGCCCACTGCCAATGTGGTCGGTGAGAAGCTGATCGTGCCGATGGTCTGGCTGGCCGTACCCCCGAATCCCAATACACCCACCGGACTCAAGCGATTCGTCGTAGTTCCATCGCCCAGTTGGCCGTTGGCGTTAACTCCCCACACCACCACCGTGCCGTCGGATTTAAGCGCCACGTTGTAACTAGTACCAGCCTTCACCGCCACCACGCCGCTGAGTCCCAGCACTGCTACCGGGCTTGAACGATTAGTCGTCGTTCCATCGCCCAGTTGGCCGCTGGAGTTAAATCCCCACGCGACAACCGTGCCGTCGGCCTTGAGCGCTACTGTGTGATTACCAGCCGCAGATACCGCAACCACCCCGGTGAGGCCCGGCACTGCTACCGGGCTTAAGCGAGTCGTCGTGGTGCCATCGCCCAGTTGACCGTACCAATTTCCCCCCCACGCTACCACCGTACCATCCGCCTTGAGCGCCACGGTATGTTGAGTATCTCCAGACACAGCCACCACACCAGTAAGTCCCGGCACCGCTACCGGACTCAAGCGATCTGTCGTGGTTCCATCGCCCAGTTGACCCGTTCCGTTATTTCCCCAAGCCACCACCGTGCCGTCGGATTTGAGTACCTTGCTATGATCAATACCCGCCGCTACCGCCACCACTCCGCTGAGTCCGGGCACAGCCACCGGACTCGTTCGAATCGCTGTCGTGGTTCCATCGCCTAGTTGCCCATTTCCCCAAGCCACCACCGTGCCGTCGGATTTGAGTGCCATGCTGTGACTACCAGCCGCAGATACCGCCACTACCCCGGTGAGCCCGGACACCGATACCGGACTCAATCGAAACGCTGTCGTAGTTCCATCGCCCAGTTGTCCATATTGGTTGAATCCCCAACCTACCACCGTTCCATCCGATTTGAGTGCTATGGTGTAAAATTCTCCCCCATCCATCGCCACCACCCCAGTGAGGCTCGGTACTGCCACCGGGCTTAAGCGATTCGTCTGTGTTCCATCTCCCAACTGGCCTGCGTTATTTAATCCCCATGACATCACTGTGCCATCTGCTTTGAGTACCACAGTGTGTCCATCACCCGCCTCGACCGTAGTCACCGCATTCGCCGCAGCCACTCCCGGGGGTCCAAGCACCGGCACCGGGCTTGAGCGTTGCGTTCTGGTTCCATCGCCCAATTGGCCAGTGTTGTTATATCCCCACGCAGCCACCGTGCCGTCGGATTTGAGCGCCACAGTGTGATATTCACCCGCCACCACCGCCGCCACCCCATTGAGTCCCGGCACTGCAACCGGGCTCAAGCGATTCGTGGTAGTGCCATCACCCAGTTCGCCGAAGCCGTTATATCCCCACGCCACCGCTGTGCCGTCGGATATTAAGGCTAAAGAAAAATTCCATCCCGCCTCCACCGCCGCCACGCCGGTGAGTCCCAGCACTGCAACCGGGCTCAAGTGATTCGTCGTGGTTCCATCACCCAATGCGCCGTAGTAGTTCTGCCCCCACGCCATCACCGTGCCGTCCGCTTTGAGCGCCACAGTGTGATATCCACCCGCCGCCACCGCCACCACGCCGGTGAGGCCCGGCAATACCACCGGACTCAAGCGCTGTGTCGTGGTTCCATCTCCCAATTGCCCAGTGGCGTTATATCCCCACGCCACCACCGTGCCGTCAGATTTGAGTGCCACGTTGTAAATGAATCCCGCCGCCACCGCCACTATGCCGGTGAGTCCCGGCACCGCCACCGGACTATTGTGTTGCATCGTGGTTCCATCACCCAGTTGGCCGTTGCCGTTAAATCCCCACGCCACCACCGTGCCGTCGGCTTTGAGCGCCACGGTGTAAACTTCACCCGCCGCCACCGCCACCACGCCGGTGAGTCCCGGCACCGCTACCGGGCTCAAGCGATCCGTCGTGGTTCCATCACCCAGTTGACCGTATGTGTTATTTCCCCACGCCAGCACCGTGCCATCCGCCTGGAGCGCTACGGTATGATAAACAGCTGCCGCCACCATCGGCGTAACCGCCGCGGCGAGCGCGGGAAAAAACAATCCCAACAGGATGAATAAACGGATGGTGAGTGAACGCATGGCAACCTCTTTAAGAAACTTTATGGTTTTGTCATTCCGGCCCTTCGTCAAGCTCAGGATAAACTGGCTTTCAGCCAAGCCGGAATCCAGTGTTCTTAATCAACTGGACACCGGCCTTCGCCGGTGTGACGGGTTTAATGTTTTTGTTCGTTTTTGCTGTTTGTTTCGTTGTTGCTATCACAAACTTGCGCCGCCAACTGCATCTGCTGATAATTGCAAACACAGCCTCAAGCCGCGCCAATAAACGCAGGCAATTATTTATTTCTCAGCCTGAAACAGCGGAATTTTTACGACATAGATTTTGCGACACAGATTAGACCTGCATCGTTATGATCTAACTCGTGGTACACAAGACATCCCGGATCATCGTGCCATCATGGGCGGTAATGTCCAGGTTATATATTTTGTAGAGAGGCAGCAAACTGCCCGACACCATTGCGGTGTATGTTCCCGATTGATGATACACGCAATTCTTATACCATCAATATTGGCTTAGCTCGCTTCGTGTAGAAACAAATAATTAGCAGTCGCAATTAAAAAATATGTATTCCCAAACAATGGAAATTCGACGGCGATTCCCAATTTGGGGAACATGTGAGGTGTTGCGTACAAAAATCAGCTTGTTTCGTATCGCGATCAACACGCGATGGATGGATTTTTTCACCTCTGGGGTGAGGTTATCCGGATCGCTGGTTTTGCTATCTTTACCAGCCCAGACGTGAGCTATTGAGAGTTACATAATTAAAGATGGTGACGCATCATCCAGAATGGAAATTTGAGAAACAATAAAACTACCACGTCATTCCGGCGCAGGCCGGAATGACGGCATGTGTGTCGTGAATTATGTAAAGGTCAATAGTTGCCATAGGTTTGATAATCGTCGCCATCTGGATACATTCGATTATCAACATCCCGTTATGCGGCCAGCGGCACGACCTCATGGTCAATTTTGTCGCGCAATTCTTGCTCTGCGACTTCGAGATCATATTGCGCTTGAAGATTCATCCATGTTTGGGCATCCATGCCGAAAAGGCGCGCAAGGCGCATGGCTGTGTCGGCAGTGATGGCGCGCTTGCCGGCACAAATCTCATCTATGCGGCGCTGCGGGACGCTGATCGACTTGGCGACTTTGTAGCGAGTAAGCCCCATCGGCTCGATGAAGTCATGCAGCAAGACTTCACCGGGGTGGACGGGAGCGAGTTTCTTCCCGGTAACGACGTTACCCCACCGGATATTGCCCAATTTTTCGCGCTGTATGCTCATGCCAGTTTCCTAGTGATAGTCCACGATTTCTGCATCCCAAGCGTGACCGTCCTCCCATTTGAAGCATATCCGCCACTGCTCGTTGATGCGGATGCTCCATTGTCCGGCACGGTCACCACCTAATAGTTCCAGCCTGTTTCCAGGTGGTATCTTGAGTTGGCCGACCTGAGAGGCGGCATCGATTAATTTCAGTTTTCGCCGTGCAGCGCCTTGAATCGTATGGGGCAGCTTCCGTACTTGCAGGCCAGCAAATACCGCTGCGGTGGCCTTGTCAGCAAAGGACTTAATCATTTTATTAATAGTATTGCTGTGCGTTAGTATTGTCAACCGTTACTATTTTTGCCCTGATTTTGCGGCGTTTGCCAGAATAGGAAGTTCTACGGTCTCTGCGGATGGTTTCACGCCAATGCACTTATTCATCTTTACATAATTCACGACACACATGCTGTCATTCCGGCCTGCGCCGGAATGACGTGGTAGTTTTATTGTTTCTCAAATTTCCATTCTGGATGATGCGGCACTATCTTCAATTGTGTAAACCCCAATAAGCAATTGGTCAGTGATCTTCTGCATGGGGATGCGCAGCCGCTCCGCATCGATAATGATGTGTCCTGCCGTGACATCGTTGCTTAATTTTGTGATTCAGAAGGCGCTTTAAGGCGTAGGCTGAAATATCCAGACTTTCGGCAATCGTGATGAAGGTACGCCGTAGATCATGAATGGTGAATTTAACGCCGGATTCTTGTGTAACCCTGTCCATTTGCTTGCGTTGCTCGGTGCCGGGTCAACAGGTTTATTTTGTTGTGGCAGGCAATGCCACGAACTGCCATTCAGAGTATTTTGTCTTGCCTTCAAAATCCTTATCCGCCAGCGTGAAACCAGCAGTCTTTAATGGCGTGTTATCGGAGAGGCTGTACACGGCGATGATGCCGTTATCCGGCCCGCGCGCAAATCCCCAGTCTTTTTTGCCGGTGATCGGGTCGGGGTAAATTTTTCTGAGGTAGCGCACGGTGGCGGGTTGGCGCGGGTCTTTCAGCAAATCTTCGAGCCTTTTCGGATATTGTCCACCCGTCTGGTAATACTGTTTTATCGCTCGACGGAATTCGCCGCCGATGAATAACAGTTCGGTTTCTTTTTCGCGCCTGACTTCCGTGTGCCAGACCGTTCCGGTCAGGGCGAGCCCCGCTCCCATGATGGCGATGGTGAGCAACACGACAAGATAGGTGAAGCCTTCCTGGGTCTGCTTGTATTTGCAAAAGCCTGATTTATACATGGCGACATAAATACTGCCGCATAAACAACCGTTCGCCCTGATAACCAGCGACTTGCCCGCTTGCGGGCTTAGTCGAATGACTAGTAGTTCCATCAGCCTGTCGAAGGGTGAACAGCTTTTCCGGAAGCCATTCATGGTTCGACAAAGCCTTTAGTCCTGAGCGAAGTCGAAGGGTCACCACGAACGGCCCCAAAGGTTGGCACTTTATTATTGAGCATTACATAATTCATTACACCGTTCACCCTGAGGTATCGAAGGGTAAATCTGTATGTAGCCTTGGGCTTCGATACCTCAGCCCGAACGGAATGGTTGTTGCAAATTATGTAATGCTCAATATTTACGTTATGTTTAATAAAGGCACTGGATTCCGGCTCGCAGACCGGAATGACTGCCCTTCTCAAAGTTATTACAAGAATTCTCACCATGCCGAATATGCCGTGCCATCCGGTGCGTTGCCCGGTGCGCCGCTGTATATGTCATAGACATTGCCCTTGACGCCTGCTTCTGGCGCGACGGTTTGCCAGGTTTTATCGCTTTCCGAAATCGGGTCAACCGGAATTTTGCGCAAGTATTTCTCGCTCACCAAATCGTCAATTCTTTCCGGATATTTGCCCTTGTCGCCGTAATATTTTTGCAGCGCATCGCGCATGAGGAATAAATCCTCTTTCAGAATGGTTTCCCTGGAACGATCCACGCTGCCGAAATAACGCGGCACGGCAAGCGACAGCAACAAGGCGATGATCGCCATGACCACCAGCAATTCGACAAGAGTGAAGCCGGATTTACGCATCGCTACCATTCCCGGTAAGGAACACCATTTATACCCACGCCATCCTGCAACGAATACACGTCGAATACGTCATCACCTTCTTTCGGATCGTCCGGCGGGCTGGCATAGCTGCGTTTGCCCCAGGTCGCAGCCGCAGCAAGGCTGACGTCGGTTGCGAAAGGGTCGCGCGGAATACGGCGCAGAAAGTAAATGCGCGCCTTGTTCGGGCTCTTCACATCTTCCACGCCTTCCACCAGTTCATCCAGTGATGCCGGGTAGCCAGTTTTGCCCATGATCTTGTTGATGCGCCCTTCGTCCACGGCCTGCTTGTAGGCATCTATCGCAGTGCGGATTTCGCGCAGGTTGCGGCGCAAATCCTGTTCATGGCCGCGCTTGACGGTGAGTTCGGCAAGCGGCATGACCATCGAGGCCAGCAAGACAACAATCGCCAGGGTGATCAACACTTCAATCAGGGTGAAGCCACGCTGCGCGTGAAAATCGCGGGTCGTTCCAAGTCTGCTTAAACGGGTAGCCCGAATGAAACATAGAGGAACCCGGGAAATATCCTGCAAATGCCCCGCATTTAGGCCTTCGGTCTTCATACGGGCTACAATCTGCGTCGGTATAAAGTCCGACCTACGATAATCTGAAGGCGCCTCTAAAAATTCGCCACACCGGCGAAGGCCGGTGTCCAGCCTATTGAAGTGGGGTAAGTAGGCAATTCGCGAAGCGGATGCTCGCAAAATACTGGATTCCGGCCTTCGCCGGAATGACGAAATCTGAATTTTTAGAGGCTCCCTTGAAAATGGAATAACCACAATTCGGCAATATTGCTCAAGGTGCAGCCGGAGCCGGCACGGGTGCCGGTGCAGTAGGTATTGGTGGCATCGGTTGGCCTGGTAATGAAGGGCGTGGCGCGGCATTTATCTCCGCCGGCACAACACTCCCGCCAGTTGCCAGTCCTTGCCCCATAACAGCCTCCGTTCCCGACAGGAACTCGGTCTTTTCTGCATCTGGCCGCATGATGTTGCGCACCACATGCGGGGTGATCAGCAGGACGATTTCTGTTTTGTTCTTGGTGTCATTGTGGCTGGAAAACAATCTCCCAAGCAATGGAAAATCACCCAAACCCGGTACTTTGTTCGCACTGTTGCGATCTTCGTTGCTGATCAATCCCGCCAGAATTTGCGTTTCGCCATCGTGCAGCCGAAGTACCGTATTGGCATTGCGCGTACCGATTTGATAGGTGAGCGTGTTGCTGCTGGTCTTCCCTACTACTTCCTTCACGATGTTGCTGACTTCCAACCCCACCTTGATCCCGACATCGCCCTCCAGATAAATGGCCGGTTCCACATCGAGCTTCAACCCCACATCCAGATAACTGACCGACTCGGAGACAAAGCCCCCTCCGGTCGCTGCAGTGGTGGTGATCACCGGCACGCGATCACCGATGTGTATCTTGGCCTTCTCGCGGTTCTTGACGCGGATGCGCGGATTGGCGAGCAGCTTGGTATCGCCGTCCTGCTGCTGCAGATTCAGCACCAACGCAGGGTCTGGCAGATTGAGTGAGATCAGGTTTGACACATTATTTCTCAATTCCGGCAGTTTCACGCTACCCGCCGTTCCAGCCGCTCCCTTGATTCCATAACTCACCTGCGCGGGATAGTTGATGCCGAGACTGAGCAGGCGATTGCTGCTGATCTCCAACACTTCTACTTCCAGCATCACCTCCGGTTCAGACTTGTCCTGCATCGCCACCAACTGCTCAGCAAAACGCACCGCTTCCGCCGTGTCGCGCATGATGACCAGATTCAGTTTTTCATCCACGAATACATCCCTGGTTTTGACCATGGTTTTGATCATGGTGGAGACTTGCTTGACATCGGCATTTTCCAGATAAAAACTCTTGAGCACCAGGTCCTGGTACTCGCGCTTCTTTTCAGGGGTCGCCGGGTAAATCAGGATGGAATTTTCATTCAATATTTTCTTCTCAAGATGGTTGGTGGTAAGCAACATCTCCATCACCTCATCCAGTGTAGTGTTGCGTACCACAATGGATGCACGAAGATCCGCCCGCATATCGCGATCCATAATGAAATTGATATTGGATGATTGTGCCAGCACATCAAAAATTGACTTCACCGGTGCATCGCGAAATTCCAACGTAATTGGTTTTTTGAATTTGGTGTGCAGCAAAGGCGATGCCTGTTTTTTTTGTTGCGCACTTTGTTCGATTTCTTTTTGCAACTTCAGCGCGCCCGGATGCTGCGGATTTTCCGCAAGAATAGAATGCAGTTTTTCACGCGCATCCGATGTCTGGCCCGATTTGAACATTGCTTCTGCTTGGCTCAACCTGATTGCCTGGCGAAGCTCTTGATCCAGCTCCGCCAAACTCAACTCTGCTCGCACGTTGCCTTTATCAATCTCCAGTACGTGCCGGTAAATCCTTGCGGCATCATTATGGCGTCCGGCACGGCGTACATCATCGGCCTGAATCAACAAAGCATTCACCGCAGCCTCGCGCTGCCTGAAGTAATAAGAACGATACTCCGCGTTTTTGGGATCTTTATTGGACAGCTTTTCCAATACCAGCAAACCCTCGTCTGTCTTCCCTTCGTCCAGCAAACGCTTCCCTTGAGCGAATTCCGGTGCGGTTGTGGCACAGGCGGCGAGGAGTAAAGCAACGGCCAGTGCGCCGATGATGAGGCGGATTGAGTGTGTCATTATCCAAGTCCAGTTGTTTTTCAAAATAGCGAAATCATACGTTGTAGTTGTAGTAGTTGTAGCCCGGATGCAGGCCGAAGGCCGGAATCCGGGAAGTGTACCAAAAATGCCCCGGATTTCACTTCGTTCCATCCGGGCTACGCGGTTGGATTGGGGACATCCCATTTAATTTTTCCTGTGCTACCAGTGAAATTACCCAAAATATTTCCGGATCATAGTCTTTTAGTCATACCCAAAATTATTTTTGCACTATTGATTCGGCACGAATAAAGTATGAAGCCGTTCGTGTTGAGCTTGTCGAAACATGAATGGCTTCATAGCCTTCGACAGGCTCAGGCCGAACGGAATGGGATTTCTATTCGTGCCTGATCAATAACGCACCAGATACAAAGTCAGCGCAATCCTCACCTCGAGCAAGCCGTTTGCATTCCTGGATTTCTGGAAAGACACAGCATCCAGAGCCAGCGCGGGAATTTCACTGAGTGCCGAAGACAGGAATTGGCGCACCTGAAAATAACCGCCGTTCACTGAAAAATTCAAATGCCGCGCAACCATGCGCGCCTTGTCGAGATTTTCTTCCTTGTATTCCGCTTCGCGCAAATCGATTTGCGCGGCATCGGCAAGACGATAGATGCTTGCCGCAATTTCATCGGCTTGTGTCTGCGGCGGCAAAAAATTATGCAGCGTGCGCCAATCCGCCCTGGGCACGGCCTTGGCTGACAATGCGCGTTGCTCGTCGAGCAATTGTTGCCGCTGCACCAGCTGTTGTTGCAGTGGCCGAATCGCCGCATCATAAAACGCCATGCAGGCGATGATGATGCCCACCCCCATGATGCCCGGTACGCCTAACATGGCCAGGCGCCGATTGAGGGTTCGCGCAAGGCGGCTCATACGCCCTCCGGTAAATCGGCCTGGATCACGAAACGCAGCGCGCCGTCGTCATTCTCACGGTGGCTCAACAACCGCCAGCCGCTGAGCTTGCCGTTGCCCTTGAGCCGTTCCAGATAGGCGAGCATGGCCTGGGCGTGCGGGGCCTGGGCAGCAATCTTGATCACCCGGTTGCGCCCATCGCCTTCCAGAGCGAGCAGCAATACCTGCTTGTCCGCCGCTTCTTCCACCGCAGCAAACACATCCCCCCACGGCAGGGTAAGCTGGTTGAAGGCTGCTTGCAGCGCCTGGTCGCCTTCCGGTTTCTTCTGGTTCGCCGCGCCCGATTTTTCACCCGCAGCGGTTCGCCCCAGTGTTGCATCCATCGCTGCGAGTTGACTGTTCAAATCGCGTTGCGTCAGCAGCAAGGCCAACACCGCCAGCACGGCCAGCACCAGCAGTGCCATGCCTGCCGAGGGAACCCTGCTGGCCGGGATTTGAAAATCAATGTCGAGCTTTTGCATCACGCAGCCCCTATCAAAACCGTGAGGTATTCCGCCTGTTGCTCATCGCGCAACGGCACACTCAGCGGCAGCAGCTGCACACCATCCTGCTGTGTCAAACTTTTCGCGAGTGACGACTCATGCACCGGTGCCATCCACATCTTGCGCGCATTAATTCCGGAACGCAGAGCTTCGCGCTGAACCACGCGCTGATAAGTTTCAAGCGGATTACCTTCCCAGCGCCCGCAGTGGAAAAATTCCAATTGCCCGCCGCTCATACCGGCATAGCAGTAGCCGTGCGGTTCCGACAGAAAAAATCCCTCGGCGGATTTGCCGTTGAAGTGTTTCGACCAATGATTGAAAGCCGCCACCGCATAGGGTTGGATAGAGTGCAGCTTGAGCTTTGTGGCCGCAAAGCAGTGGCGCAATTGCTCAAGTAATTCGCCATCCAGCGCGGCAGCCAGATAATTCTGCTCTCCTGCGGCGATGCGAATCTCCCAAGCTTCCGCCGGCACACCGTGGATCTTCTGAAAGTCGTGCCTTGCGAGAGCCAGCCGTTCTTCGGCATTGGATAAAGCGGTGCTGCTGTTAATTACCAAATAGCGCACAAAAGCATTGGATAACACTACCGATACCTCGGCACGCGCAACGGGGATGTTAGGCAATTCACGCTGCAAGGCTTCGAGTGTCGCTTGCCAAAGATTTCCTTCCGCCGCAACAAGAACTGGGACACTGCCTTGCGCACGAATACGCTTGCCCCAGCCGCGCGCCGGCATCACCCAAGCCAGACGGTCGGGCAGCAGCGCGATGCACAATCGCTCAGACCACAAACGTGACACGATTAATCTCCTGCAGGGTGGTTTCGCCACGGCGCACTGCTTCAATTGCCGCATCACGCAGGAAGCGCGTGCCGTTGGCATGGGCGGTTTCCTTGATGGCGCGCACCGGTTGGCGGCTGGTAATCATTTCGCGCAATTCATCGGTCAACACCAGGATTTCCGCAATTACTTTTCTGCCTTTGTAGCCGGTGCCGCGACAATGCCCGCAACCCTGCCCGATGACGAAATTGAAATCACCCACCACATCCTGATTCAATCCGGAATCCATGAGCAGCTTGGCATCCGGCTGATAGGCCGTTACGCAATGCGGGCAGACCAGCCGTACCAGGCGTTGCGCCAGCACACCGTTCAGCGCGGAAACGAAACTGTAAAAATCCACGTCCATGTACATGAAACGCCCGATTACATCGAACACATTGTTGGCATGCACGGTGGTGAACACCAGGTGCCCGGTCAGCGCGGATTGCACTGCAATGTTGGCGGTTTCCGCATCGCGAATTTCGCCGACCATGATTTTATCCGGGTCATGACGCAGGATAGAGCGCAACCCGCGCGCAAAATCCAGCCCCTTTTTTTCATTCACCGGAATCTGAAGCACGCCGGGCAACTGGTATTCTACCGGGTCTTCGATGGTGATGATTTTTTCATCACCGCGATTCACCTCGGAAATTACCGCATACAGCGTGGTGGTCTTGCCACTGCCTGTTGGCCCCGTAGTGAGGAACATGCCGTAAGGCTCGGCGGCCATGCGGCGCAGCAAGTCTATTTCCGCCGTGCGGAAGCCCAGCGTTTCCAGGCTCAGCGTATGCATCTGGTCGCGCAGGGCCTGTTTGTCAAGTATCCGCAGCACCACATCCTCGCCATGTATGCCGGGCATCACCGAGACGCGGAAATCCACTTCGCGTTCGCCTTCGCGTGCCTTGAAGCGGCCATCCTGCGGCACACGCCGCTCGGTGATGTCCAGTTGCGCAAGCACCTTGATCCGGGATACCGCCTGTTCCGCCATCCCGCGATCCTGAACGGTGCGATCCGGAACCAGCATGCCGTCCAGACGAAATTTGATTGCCATGCCGCCGGGCGTGTTTTCGAAATGGATATCGCTCACGCCCATCTTGAGTGCTTCGCGCAATGTGCCGCGCACCAGTTTCACCGCTTCGCTGGTTTCTTGCGCGACGGAACGCAGCGATAAATCTTCCATGCCACCTTCTGTGACGCCGTGCAGGCGCGCTGGATTGGCTGCCGCACCGTATAACTGCATGGATTGTTCGTGCCCGGCAAGAAACGCGGCCAGGTCGGCGCGATGCACCAGCGTCCAGACAAACTGCACCGGAATTCTTTCGTTTGCCCAGCTTTCCAATTCCGGAACAAAGGGGTCATCAAACAACAGCCGCAAGCCGCCGTCACTTGTTCGTGCAGCCACGCAGGAACGCCGCGCAGCTTCGTCATAGGGCAGCACATCAAAGGCGGGTTCGAGCCCTCTCAACCCGTCCATGCTTAGCACCGGATAACGCAATGTGCCGCCCAGCAATTGGATGAATACTTCGGGGGATTGATGCAGCTTTTGTTCCAGAACGTCCACGCAACGCTCGCCCAAGCGCGTCGCGTCGTCATCGGCTGAGCGGATCAATGTGCTTGAAATCGTCTCGTCCATAGCCTGCCCCATCAGCGCACCTCACCGACCAATTCGAATACCGGCAGATACATCGCCACCACAATCGCACCAATAACCAAGCCGATAAATACCATCAACAACGGTTCGAACAATCGTGAGAACCACTCCACCCAGCGGGCAATTTCTTCATCGTGGAAGGCCGCTGCACGCTCCATCATTTCACCCATGTTGCCGCCGCGCTCGCCTACCGAAAGCATCCTCACCACCACCGGCGTGGTCAGTTGCTGCTGTTCCAGCGATTGCGAAACGCCATGCCCCTGACGTATCGCCAGCACTACCTGTGCCAACCTGGGGCGCAGGTCCGCGTGCAGCATACCCGCGCTCATTTCAAACGTATCCACCAAAGGTATGCCGCTGCGCAACAACATGCTGGCAGTGCGATAAAAACGGGTAAGCTGATACAGTCGCAGCCGTTCGCCGATAGCGGGGATGCGCCTGATCTTCTCCATCAGCATCCGCCTGATTTGCTGCGAACGAATCGCATACACCAAGCCCGCTGCACCACAGGCCAGCACCAGCAACACCAGATAGCTTCGCCCTTCCAGCATGCTGCCCCATTGAACCAGCAGGCGTGAAGACCATGACAGCGCGCTGCCGCGGTCTTCGTAAATTTGCGCAAACTTTGGCACGACATAGGTCAGCAGAAACAGACTCACCATACCACCCACGGTAAAAAGCACAGAAGGATAGATCAGTGCATTCAGGGCTTTTTTCTTTACTTCATTGAGTTGCTGCTGGTAGGTAACGTAACGGTGTATGGCGGGGCTCATGTCGCCGGTTTTTTCACTGGCACTGATGGTTGCGACAAACAAGGATGGGAAAATCTCCGGAAATTGTTCGAGCGCGCGGGAAAATGTTTTGCCCTCGTTGACCGTTGCCACCAGTTTATCCAGCACGCGTTTGGCATCGCGACCACGTTCCTTTTCTGCCAAGGTGCGCAGTGCTTCGAGCAGTGGCAAGCCGGCATCCAGCAGGGTGCGCAACTCCTGACTGAACAGTAAAAGCGGAAAGTGCTGCGTGCCGAATATCGAGATCTGCCAAGGTTTGGCGCGTACCAGCAGCACTTCAAAACCATCGCGGCGCGCCTGGGTGGCGGCCTGCAATTCATCCAGTGCGGCGTACTCCAGCGCGACGATTTGCCGGCCTTCACGCAATGCTTTGACTTCGTATCGGCGCACAGCTACCAGCTTGTAATGTCTGCGGCCTCGCCTTCGCCGCCAGGCTGACCATCTTTGCCGTTCGAATACAGGTCATAGTCGCCATGCGTACCCGGTGCCTGATAGTGATAGGCATTGCCCCAAGGGTCCAGCGGAACAGCTTTACGCAAGTATGGCCCACCCCACTTGGCCTCATTTGCCGGACGCGTCTGCAACACTTCCAGCCCCAATTGACTTGAGGGATAGTGACCGGTATCGAGGCGGAATTGATCGAGTGCCTTGCCCAAGGCATCAATCTGCGCACGCGCCAAGGCAACTTCAGACTTGCCTATTTGCGAAAAATACTTCGGAGCCACGTAACCCACCAGCAACCCGATGATCGCAACCACTACCAGTAACTCAAGCAGAGTAAATCCGCGCGACCCCTTCGATGTCATCCGCGTAGGCTGCCGCACTATTGCCCCGCTTGCTGTGGCGTTGCGGGGACTGCCGATGCCGCTATGGTATCAGGCACAGTTTGCCCGTCTTGGGCAGGGCGCACACCCATTATTTGCATAACATCACCTTGCGGGGGCGGAGTGAATCCCATTACGTTGAGTGCGTTTCCTTCGGGTGGCGGCGGAGCAGACATTTGTTCAGGGTCGCCAATCATCTGACGGTTACTTTCAATGGGAGCATCACCCGCCATTCCCGCCGGCAAAATTGGGGGCGGGAAAACACTGCCCGATGGAACATCTGCTCGAGATAACATGACACCTGTCTTGGGGCCTGGATTTAAGGCCAACGCATCAAACGAAAGAGTCAGTTTTTGTTGATCCGGCAAATAGACTATTTCCAATTCATTACTACCCACTCGCTCAATGCGATAAACACCCTCCAGGGTATCTCCCGCCGCAACACTATATATCTGGTTGTTCCTGGAGAGGAAAACAGCATCCTTTTCCTCAGCCAGCAGCCTGCCAATAAACACATATGGAAAAGAGGGAGGTTGAGGCTGGGATATTTCAACCTCAATTGGCGCAGCTACATTTTGCGCTACGGGAACGACCTTTGAAAAAGGGTCGGATTTCGCTTCTGTCCAGGGTTGTCGTTTCATCAACAAGCTATTATTTACGACACCTTGCGGCAAGCTAAAACTTGCCTGTGCAATCGATGTTGCATTTGCATCTTGGTTTTGTGGTAGCAGCATAACCTGCTTGCCACCCCAAGCCGAGGTCAGCAAAGTTGCACCAGCACCGCACAGCACCCAGTAGATAGGACGTATATCCATAATTACCTTCCAGACGATCATTCTCCAAAACGATTATATAGCATCAACCCTTAAGCCACGCCGATGCTTTTTGCATCATTCCAAAACTTGTAGGGTTCAGCGTTTCCCTAATACACCCGCGCCTTGAGCGGGAACGATTCCACCGTGAGCGGTTTCAGCCGCACCGGCTTGTAATCCAGATGCAGCCCTTCGCTGAAATACAGCGAGTGCTTCAGCCAGTTATCATCATCGCGTTGCGGGTAGTCGTCGCGCGCATGGGCGCCGCGGCTTTCCTGGCGCGCTGCGGCGGAAATCATGGTGGCCTGCGCAACCTCGATGAGATTATCGAGTTCCAGCGCTTCCACGCGCGCGGTATTGAATACCTTGCTCCGATCGCCGATCACGGTGTTCCTGACACGCTCCGCCACTTCGCGGATTTTCGCCACGCCATCGGTGAGAAGGTCGGGAAAACGGAACACGCCGCAATGTGCCTGCATCACGCGGCGCATCTCCGCGCCGGCCTCGGCCACGCTTTCGCCATTCTTCTGTGTTTCCAGCCGCGCCAGCCGCGCCAGCGAGCGGTCTGCCGCACCGCGCGGAAAGAGTTTGGGATGCGGATTGTGTTCCAGGTCTTCGATGATCTGCCGCGCCGCCTCGCGTCCGAACACCAGCAGGTCGAGCAGCGAATTGCAGCCCAGCCGGTTCGCGCCATGCACCGACACGCAGGCGCATTCGCCCACCGCATAAAAACCCTGCACCACTTCTTCCGGCCCGCCGTGATACGGCGCGACCACCTGGCCGTGGTAGTTGGTGGGGATGCCGCCCATCATGTAATGCGCGGTGGGCACCACCGGAATGGGTTCCCTGGCTGGGTCGACATGGGCGAACTTGATGGCGATATCGCGGATGCCGGGCAGGCGCTGGCGGATCACGTCCTCGCCGATGTGATCCACCTTGAGCAGGATGTGGTCACCGTGCGGCCCGCAACCGCGCCCTTCCTTGATCTCCGTAGCAATGGCGCGCGACACCACATCGCGGCTGGCCAGGTCTTTCGCGGTCGGCGCATAACGCGGCATGAAGCGTTCGCCATCCTTGTTGATGAGATAGCCGCCCTCGCCGCGCACCCCTTCGGAAATCAGCACGCCCGCGCCGTACACGCCGGTGGGATGGAACTGGAAGAATTCCATGTCCTGCAGCGGGACACCCGCGCGCGCCGCCATGCCGAGCCCGTCGCCGGTGTTGATGTAGGCGTTGGTGCTGGCCTGGAAGATACGTCCCGCCCCGCCGGTGGCAAACAGCGTGGCGCGCGCCTGCAGGATCATCACCTCGCTGGTCTCGATTTCCATCGCCGTCACGCCGAGCACATCGCCATCCTGGTCACGGATCAAATCCAGCGCCATCCATTCCACGAAAAAGTTGGTGTTGGCCCGCACGTTGCGCTGGTACAGGGTGTGCAGCATGGCGTGGCCGGTGCGGTCGGCGGCGGCGCAGGCGCGCTGCACCGGATTCTTGCCGTATTCCTGCATGTGGCCGCCGAACGGGCGCTGGTATATCTTGCCGTTTTCCAGACGGTCGAACGGCATGCCGAAATGCTCCAGTTCATACACCACCTCGGGCGCGGCGC
>ORMF010364446.1_pt1 | contig 18299 bp, 22 predicted proteins | sample 1779871 | NCBI WGS metagenome assembly ORMF01 (sample SAMEA104232316, study PRJEB22302) | groundwater metagenome | biome: forest; feature: aquifer; material: groundwater | place: USA | collected 2011-08-07 | depth 5.4 m | reverse complement strand
TGTCGATGCTAATCCAATACACCACCAGCATGCTGCCCTGTTTTTTCTTCATGAAAAGCGCGTGTGCCTTGAACCGCCGGCCGTTCGCGTTCATTTCGAGATCACCCGCCGGCTTGACCGCGTACCCGGAGCTTCCGAAGCAAATCTGCGGGTGATGGAAATTGCTCGCATCGAGGATGATGAAAAACAGGGATTCTCCCGAATCGCTCACATACTGACGGGCGAAAACGCTATTTATAAAATTGTAGCGGGTGTCTTTCAGATCGAATGTGTCCGATACATCGCGGCTATTCCAGGACTTCACCTGAGAAGGGACTTGCAGCAGGGACAACATGTCCGTGCCGGTATACTTGACCCGGGGGAATGCGAAAGAAAGGAGCATCGTTGTTCCCAGGAGGCACGCCGCGAAAAAAAATTTTCCGGTCGTCATTTTAGCTTGGCCCCGGTCTTGATTTTTTCAAAAATTCTTTCCACACCCAGCAGCCCGCCGATCATGATACCGAACATGAGGAAACCGCTCGCGTCGTGGAATAAGTACCACCCCTTGGATTCTCCCAAATAGTAAGTGGCGATGCACACGCTCATGACGCGCATCAGATTCCCCAGGAGCGCCAACGGCACAATCGCTGCGGCCATCCCTATTTTTTTTGAAAAACTGCCTTGGGTGAGATAAATATAAGCGCTGCCCAATGAAGCCAGCGTGATCAGCGACCGGAAGCCGCTGCAGGCGGCTCCCAGGAAAACCTCATGAGGGCCGACAAACAACATAAGGCCCTGTCTTGACAGGGGGTACCCCAGCCTATTCAAAACAAATTCGGTGGCCACGGATACACCATAGCGCATCGGAACGGTGATCTCATCCAAAACACCGAGCGGCGGCGGCACGAGAAATAAAAGATAGAAAATCGGAAAGGCTGCGGCTTGAAAGACTTTTTTTCCGTAGAGATAATAAGTCAGTCCGCACAAGACGGGAATCAATGAGAGCGTGGACAAAAATAAATAATCCTGTTTCCAGGCGAAGATAAAAAGCGATAGACCGGACACCAGCCAAAAAAGCGGCCAAAAGCCCTTGGAAACGGGAATATCTGCAGCCAGAGCCGGGTATTTATGGCGATTACGCCATAGGAAGTATAGGGAAAGAGGGAGAATAAAGTAGGCGTGCGTGTAATCGATGGTTTCCCATCGGGATTGGTACAGAACGATGAAGACGGGGGCATAAAGCCCCGCCGTCAAGCTCCAAACGAACAAGCCAAAAATCAAGCGAGTTTCCACTCGGTTTATTTTTTCTTGCGCAGTTTTCTTGCAGCCAACACTCCGCCGCCTAAAAGAAATAAAACTGCGCTTATGGGTTCAGGCACGGAGGGCCCTGCTCCTGATCCCCCCCCAACGCCACCACCACCATGCCCAGCTCCGTTGCCGGCACCAGTCCCAACGCCGCCACCTGTCCCAGGCGCAATAACCACGGGTGGTTCCTCAGCTGCAGGCGGTTCTTCAGCCACAGGCGGTTCCTCAACAGGAGGCTCCTCAGCTACAGGCGGCTCCTCAACAGGAGGCTCCTCAGCTACGGGCGGCTCTTCAACAGGAGGCTCCTCAACTACAGGCGGCTCCTCAATCACAGGAACAACCAGAGGCTCAACAGCACCGCCTGCGCCAATCGTAAGGCCGCCAGAGCCACAGCCAGAACCAATACTGTTTGTGTCCAATGTCACGGCACCATTGAGCGCTATGGCTCCACCACACCCAATGTTTGCGCCGGTCGTCAGAGTGATACTCTGATTGGCAATAATATTTCCTCTAAACGAGGTCCCTGTACCGAGAGTCGCCGAGCTGCCAATCTGCCAGTACACGCCGTTATCCGAGCCTCCATTGATCAACAACACCGACGAAGCGGAGGCCGTCGTGAGCGCGCTCCCTACCTGGAAAACCCAGAACGCATTGTTGTTGCCCTGGCCGTCAAGAGTGAGCGGCCCAGTCAACTGAGCCGTCGAGTCAAAATGATAGACACCCGGCGAGAGCGTGAGGGCCCCTAGATCCTGACCCGTCAAGTTCTGCGTGAACGGCATATTTGACAGACCAAAGTACGCAGCGTTCGCATCGAGTTGAGCCTGAGCCGTAATTGCATTCGCGGCGTGTATCGTTCCAGATGCGGTCCCCGGCCCTCCCGGAATATCGAAACCAACAATCGCGCTCCCCGCGCTGACACCCACAGATCCAGTGACGCTGCTCGAACCGGTATTGGTTACCGTCGAGCTGCCTAGGACTCCGAACTCATCCGCTGTACGTAGGATCGTAGCAAATCCTGAAGCGGGGTATAAAAAAGCGACGAATGCCACGGCTGCAAAAATAATCGAATATTTGGACCTCATAGGAATCTCCTGTTCTTATGCCGCATCACCACGTTTTTACCCATACGCTTGACCGGCATGTGAAAGATGTTTTGTTCTTGTTGTAATTCGGCTCCGAGTTTCATGACGATAGGATAAGCCAGTGGCCTGCACAGCGGAGTCAGGGAGAACCCTTAATTTCTCAGGAAAAAGCCTTGATTTTCATAGGGAATCTCTGCGGAATAAGCGCTCCTAAGCACTTACTTTGGAGCCAATCACACCAGCGGCTTAGGGAAATGGAACTGCTGAAAGAGGCTTGTGAAACCAGGTAAATTCGGCTTGCTCTTGGTCTTGCTCATTTTTGTAATCAGGAGGCATTATAGTGGTGCTAGGCTTAAAATGCGTTTTGAATTACTTGTGAATGGTACCTTTTCGCGAGGAGCCGGCAGTCTTCCGGTCGCGGCGTTTAAGCCATATCATAAAAATCGTGATCGCTCCGCCAAGCGTATTGGCAACAAGATCCCAGCCCATGTTTACATATCCGCAATGCAAAATAAAAGTTTGACCCTGGGTTTACTCCAATGCCTTCGCCAGGAGATTGGCCATTTCTCCCATTGGATTCATTTGGCTTTTTTTCTCTTTTTTGCTCATGGTCGAGAGCAGGGTTTCCATTTAGAGTCCGTCTTTTATGTGTTCCTGATTTAAAAAAAATTCTTCAATACTTTCTATCGCCTGGGCTGCATCGTCACCGACTGCCACGATTTCAAGTTTTGATTTCCAGGCTGCTCCAAGAAGAAGCAACCCTAAGATGCTTTTTCCATCGACGAGGACTTTCCCTTTTCGGATGCGAATGCTCGACCGAAATCCCTGGACACATTTCAGAAAGCGCACAGCAACCAGGAAATGGAAACCCAGCCGGCCCGGCATGGTGATGTTGATCGTTCGGACTAATGGCTCACCAAGCGTTTTCATCTCTAACCTTTTCTTTCCGTCTCCTCCTTGAGACTCATGCCTATCGACTCCCGTTTGTGATGAGTATAGACTCCGAGTTTCATCGCGCTTTAAGTTTTAAGTAAATCAATTCCCACTGATTCAGAGTTTCTCTAAACCGGCGCTGGGCTTCCACCCTTTTCAAAGCAGCCTGCCGTCTTCGTTCTGAATGACGTTGAAGATGCTCGCGAAGAACAGCCTGATATTCCCTGGCTGAGCTTTCCCAATCACTCAAAGTCTGTTTGAGTTTTTCGTATTGAGATTTCAGACTCATTTGGATCGTAGTCAGATTTGGGATCTTCCTGATTTTTAAACAATCTTCCGCTCTTTGATTCTCCGCGGCCAATCTTGCGGCTAATATTCTAAATGCCGATACTCTTTTTAATTCCCACGCGAGACCTGCCCTTGCCAAGATTGCAATGAGCCATTTGCTCGGGTCCCACTGATACCAGCGCACGCCATTGCGATAATCACTGGGAAAATGATGGTGAAAATTATGGTAGCCTTCGCCATTGGTAATGAAGGCCACAAGCCAATGATCTTTGGCCGTGGAATAAATATCGTACGTGGCTTCACCAAAAGTATGGCAAATAGAATTGATGCAGAAAGTTGTTTGATGGACAATGACCATTCGCACACAAACGGCAAAGACGAATGCGCCGAGCAAATCTCCATGCCAAAATCCAATCAACAGAGGAAGGATAATTCCAGAGCCAGCAGCCCAAAAGTGATAGTACTTATGTTGATGCATCACAAGCGGGTTCTTCTGTAAATCCTTCGAGTTTTCATAGTTTTCTGGGTGTTTCCAAAACAAAAGCCATCCAATATGGGCGTAAAAAAATCCTTTTTTGATGCTATAAGGGTCTTGCTCTGTATCCACATAAAGATGATGGGTACGGTGCTGCGAAGACCAGCATAAGGCTGACTGCTCATAAGCGGCCGCGCCAAAAAAAAGGAAAAGAAACTGAAGAATAGAATTCGCCTTATAAGTCACATGCGAAAAGAGGCGGTGATAGCCAACCGTGATGCTCATGCTCGTGGCAAAGACATAGAAAACGGTGAGCCACATCATAAAAGGTTGAAAGCCAAATCGTGCGGCGTAAAGGGGCGCGCCAATTAAAGCAACAGACGTTGTCGCAGCAAAAAAAAGAATATTCGCCCACACCATTTCCCGTTTTGATACGGTCAAAGTATCCATGGCGTCCCCTTCCTCTTACGATTCTAGCGTATCAAAATCCGGCGGAAATATTAGTGACGAAAGTCACACCATGGATGGGCAGTAAAAGAGGCTATAAATAGCGATTAAATCATTACTTCGAAATCACTTCGGTACTTTGCTGGCCCGTTTGTTGGGGAAGAGCCGCGCTTTGAATTCTATCTCTATTCGCCAGAGATAGACATGATTGGTGCCCCCAAGGGGATTTCCCTACGCTCGCCACGAGTAAGGCATGGCTCGCTTTGGGCCGTCCATTTTTCCTGCCGTTCCTATAAGGGGCCATAAGGTCGGCGGAAAAACGGCTTCAAATTCCTGGAAAGGCACAAAATAAAACGCCAGGGTATTTTACCTTGGCGTTTTTAATTAGAGCGTCCCTAAGTACTTTTAATTGGGACCAATTATGCCAGTGGTTACGGGAGATGGAACTGCTAAAGGAGGCTTGTGAAACCAGGTAAATTCGGCTTACTCATTTTTGTCATCAGGAGGCATTATGGTGGTGCTAGGCTTAAAATGCGTTTGAATTACTTGTGAACGGTACCCTTCTTGCGAGGAGCCGGCAGTCTTCCGTCGCGGCGTTTAAGCCATATAATAAAAATCGTGATCGCTCCGCCAAGCGTATTGGCAACAAGATCCCAGCCCGTGTTTACATATCCGCCGACATTGGTATCTCCGGGGACCGTCTGTGTGGCCCCGAATTCCAAAACTTCGTTGAGCGCGCCAATTCCGACTCCCGCTAGAAAACAAACGATCAAAAACATGGGGCGCGCCGGAATATCCTTGATGTCCGTCTTCACAACCCCTGAAATGGAATAACGCAAAAGGTTCCAGCAAAGCCAAGTCGCAAGCGCGTTTCCATAAGCGTGGACCACTTGGTCGTATTTAAGTTTTTCAGGAATAATCCAGAAATTATAAAGAAGATGTTTCCCCTCAGTCGGCAGGTTTTCCGGAAGCGTGATCAGCCCTCCCAAACAATGAAGCAGCACCAGCACGCTTAACGCCCACAGCATAGAAATAGGCAGTTTGATCTTGATATGAAGAAGCGTAATCCCAGCCATCAAGAAAGGCGCCAGTGCGAGATAAAGTATAAATTCCTTACTTCCCATAATGATGGAGGCCACCAAGGCTGTCACCAAATAGAATCCCGTAAAGATCAAAACCGCCCAAGTTTGCTTCATGAATTTTATGCTTTCTTCAGAAAACAGGTTTTGCAGGGATCAGCACTATTTCCAAAAGGGTCTGTTGCGGAAGTCCTGGATCGGAAAGAAAAACGTCCCCAAGGGGATTTGAACCCCTGTCGCTAGAATGAAAATCTAGTGTCCTAGGCCAAGCTAGACGATGGGGACATTTAAATTTTTCAAGCCCGTAATTATACCGATTTGTCAAAAATTATAAACTACTTTTGCGGCAAATGATGTGCGCCCGGTGCCCTCATGCTTTTGCATGAGGACTGCACAGGAGAAACTTGTAGTTTCTCTCTGTGCGGGCGACACCGCCGTGACTTCCCTAGTCATGCGCCGGTGGCACACTTTTCGATAACGAAAAGCGTGAGCCCGGATGGGTTCGAACCATCGGCACCTGCCTTAAAAGGGCAGTGCTCTACCACTGAGCTACGGGCCCTTAAACTTTTCAAATGGTATGAATCTCAGTCTCTTTCGACTTTAGAGCTTCGTCGACGAGCGCAATATAATGATCCGTGGCTTTTTGGATGTCTTTTTGTGCCGTATGGGATTTATCTTCGGGAATCGCTTTTTCTTTTTCCAGTTTCTTGATTTGGTCGATCGCTTCATGACGGGCGTTGCGAACCCCGACACGGCCTTCCTCCGCCGCTTTCTTGATCACTTTGCTGAGATCGACGCGGCGCTCATCCGTTAAAGACGGAAGGTTCATGCGGATAATTTTGCCGTCATTGATCGGCGTCAATCCAAGGTCTGATTTTTGAATGGCTTTTTCGATCTCGCCGATAATCGTCACATCCCAAGGCTGAATCGAAATGGTGCGCGGATCCGGTGTTGCGATGTTGGCAACGCCCCGCAGCGGCGTCGGCGTATTGTAGTAATCCACCAGAATCCCTTCGACCAAAGCAATCGAAGCGCGGCCAGTCCGGATGTTCTTAAATTCCTTTTTCGTGACCTCGACCGCCTTTTCCATCTTTTTCTTCACTTCAGCTATAATTTTTTCAACGCTAAGCAAGTCGACCATAATTCCCTCCTCAATTTGAGGTTATCGATTTTAACTACGAAATATGCGTACCGATGTTGTCATCCAAAATAGCCCGCCGGATATTGCCCGTTTTCGTCAGATTAAAAACAACGATCGGAAGTTTATTATCCATGCAAAGCGAGATAGCCGTGGCATCCATGACTTTCAAACCCTTTTTGAGCACGTCTAAATAGGTCAGACGTTCAAACTTTTTGGCTTTCTTATCCTTGACCGGATCGCGGTTATAAACGCCGTCCACCTTAGTCGCCTTCAGGATAACGTCCGCATTAATCTCAATCGCGCGCAACGCCGCGGCGGTGTCCGTCGTAAAATAGGGATTGCCGGTTCCGGCCGCAAAAATGACGATACGCCCTTTTTCCAAGTGGCGCACGGCTCGGCGGCGGATATAAGGCTCGGCCAATTCCTTCACTTCGATAGCCGATTGCACCCGCGTGGGCACCCCGATTTTTTCGAGCTGGTCCTGCAGCACCATGGAATTGATGATCGTCGCCAGCATACCGATGTAGTCGGCCGTGGCACGATCCATACCCTGCTTGGATGCCTGCAGGCCGCGAAAGATATTGCCGGCGCCGACAACGCAGGCGACCGAGCAGCCTAGCTGGTGGATTTCCTTGACTTGCTCGGCGATGGATTTGGCAACTAGGGGGTCAATGCCGTAACCGAGGGTCCCTTGGAGGGCTTCACCGGAGAGCTTCAGAAGCACACGCTTATAAATAGGCTTCTTCATTCCATCAACGATCGCAGATTTTAAGGGTTAGACCACTTCTGAAGGAAGACGAATTAAAATTAATGACTTCCGCCGACTTCAAAACGCACAAAACGATTAATAATGATGTTTTCGCCAAGCTTTGCGATTGTCTCGTTCAAATAATCCTGCACGGTCTTGCTGTCGTCCTTCACAAACTTCTGATTCAGAAGGCAGACATCTTCAAACCGCTTGTTCAATTTCCCCTGGATAATCTTTTCCTGTACTTCCTGAGGTTTGCCCTTCACGGCATCCTCATACTGCGCCTTTTCCCGCTGCAATTCCGCGGCCGGAATCTGGCCGGGTTCGACGTAAAGCGGATGGGACGCTGCAATCTGCATGGCAACATCTTTAGCAAAAGCCTGGAAGATCTCGTTGCGCGCGACAAAGTCGCTTTCGCAATTGATCTCAACCAGGACACCTAAATTCCCGCCCGCGTGAATATAAGAAAAGATCTGGCCTTCCTTGGCCTCGCGCGACGACTTCTTCTTGGCAATGTCCAAGCCGCGCTTGCGGATGATATCCTTGGCTTTCTCAAAATCACCGTTGGATTCACGGAGCGCTTTCTGACAATCCATCATGCCGGCGCCCGTCAGTTCACGCAACTTAACTAAATCCGCCTTCGCATCTTTAACTTTATCCCCTGACATCGTATTCACTCTGTTCCTTTGAATTAATGGGCGGCTTTACCGCGTGGCTTACCGGGATGGTAAGGCCCCGTATGCGAAGGCCCGGCGACATTGGCCGCAAGATTTTTATCTTCAGCTTCCTGCGGCGCCGGAGTTTCTTCGGAACCCGTACCGGCGTCCTCTTCATTCTGATCTTTTTCCGACGCCGCTTGTGCTTCCGCCACCTTATGGAACTGGGCACGGCCTTCCTGAATGGCGGTGGAAACTAATTCGCAGAAAAGCTTGATGGCCCGAATGGCATCATCATTACCGGGCAAAGGATAGTCCACCAAATCAGGATCACAATTGGTGTCAAGCACCGAAACGATCGGGATGTTTAATTTGGCGGCTTCGTGAGTCGCGATTTCTTCTTTTTTTGAATCGATGACGAAAATGGCGCCGGGCAAACGTTTCATTTCGCAAATGCCGGTGAGGACCTTGCTGAGCTTTTCACGCTCTTTGCGTAAAGAGCTGGCTTCCTTTTTCGTGATGAATTGGAAGCTTCCATCCAGCTCCATTTTATCAATGAGTTCCAAACGTTTGATGGACTTGCGGACGGTTTCAAAATTGGTGAGCATCCCGCCGAGCCAGCGCTGATTGACAAACGGCATGGTGCACTTTTTGGCGTATTCATCGATCGCTTCCTGGGCCTGTTTCTTCGTGCCGACCCACAGAATGTCACGGCCTTGTGCCGCAATCTCCTTGAGAAATTTGAGCGCCTTCTCGATACAAGACAGCGTAATCTCAAGATTGATAATATAAATTCCGTTACGTTCTCCGAAGATATATTTCTTCATCTTCGGATTCCATCTCTGCGTTTGATGCCCGAAATGGACACCCGCTTCAAGCAATGATTTAATCGTTACCGGAGGCAAACTTTGACCTACCTTTCAAATTGACGTAAAGGGCCTGTGTGCATACCGTCCAACGGGAGCGGATATGCCACCGCAACCTTCTTAAAACCGTTATGAGCGATCCTGATAAAAATCAGGCGGCTTGAGGCCGCCGACACATAGTCAGGGATTTTGCTGAGTCAAACAGGATAGGTTGATACTGACGAACCGCAATCGCTGTTTTCTTTCCAACTCTCTACCAATCAATCACTTAAAGAGTGTTGGGGTAAAGCAGGCGGTATTATAGCAGAAACTTCTCTGGCCTCAAGTTTTTTTTAGGTCTCCTAACCCAAAGATTCAAAATGGGTTAGCTTTAGGGCATGCCTTCGATATCCTCAGGCCGCGTATCGCCTGCCCCGTCCATTGGTTGAAGAGGCTGGCGATCCTTGTAGCCCCGTTCGACTTCATGCCAATACCCAATTTCGGATTCCCCAAACTTCCAGCAGAAAAAAACCTTCCGTCCCTCGCGCATGCCATAAAAATCAATCAATCCCGAATTCGGATCTTTCAAATAACAACCTAAACTATGAATCTCATGGACGACTTCATGAAATTCCTCAACCAATTGATTATAGTCATTCAATTTTTGTTCCAGATGCGCAGGGCGGGCGTCTTTATCATCCACAATCAGCTCCAAGGCATCAATTTCAACCTCGAGCCCCAAAACCAGCTCCCTCAGGCGGTGCAGCGAGCGGATGTGGCGCGTCAGAACCGGCAGCATATGATTGGCTTCCTGCAGCGTAAAAATTTTCACAGGTTTCGGCTCTTCGTTAGCACTCATCAATTAAACCCCTGTCTCGACAGCGTAATATTCGCGGATAGCGCGCTCAATCTCACCGGGCGAACTCAAAACCTTCCGCGCCGCCTTCAACGAAGCCATTTGGATGACTTCTTCTTCCGGCCAAATTTTCATGGGATCCGCGATGGCGACCACGAGGCAGTCATCTAAAATTTCAAAAGGCATGACTTGAAACTTTTCTGCAATACTGCGCGGCAAAACCGCAACGGCCTTGGGATTGACCCGGGTGTGTCCGAGATCCACGTAATCCATGTCAAACTGTTCGGCCAATACGCGATAGAACAGCGACGACGTAATATAACCTTTGCGAATTAAAATTTGGCCGACAAAATCCTTGGTCGCGCTCTGCTCCAAAAGGCACTGCTCCAATTCCTGCCAGTTGATCAGTTTTTTCTGAATCAAAATTTCACCGATTCTCCAGATCATCGCGCTACCGTCGGCTTCCGTTTCACTTTCTAATCAACCCCAAATTCGCATGAATTTGACGGGTGGCATTGGATTTATTCAAGGTGTAAAAGTGCAATCCCGGAACATCGTTTCGCAAGAGTTCTTCACACTGGCGTGTCGCATACTCAATCCCGTAAGCCTCGACCGCTTTCTGATCCTCCCCGTAACGCTGGATCGTTTCTCTCATGATTTCGGGAATACGGGCGCCGCACATCTGCGCAAACTTTTGGATTTGCGGACCATGGGTCACCGGCATAATGCCGGGCACGATCGGCTTTTGAATACCGACTTTTCGGGCTCTTTGGACAAAATCAAAGTAATCCCGGTTATCAAAAAATAATTGCGTAATGACCGCGTCGCCGCCCGCGTCGACTTTGGCTTTCAAATGCTCCAAGTCCTTTTGCTTGTCCTTGCACTCCAAATGCCCTTCCGGATAACCGGCGACGGCCAAGGAGAAGGACTCTGACAGCGCGAGATTTTGCCGGATAAAACGGACCATTTCGGCCGCGTAGCGGAAGCCGCCGTCCACGGGACGAAACTCGGCTGCGCCCTGGGGCGGGTCGCCGCGCAGCGCCACAATATTCTCGATCCCGTGGCGTTTCAACTCACCGAGCACTTTAACAATCTCTTCTTTCGTGTGTCCCACGCAAGTGAGATGGGCCGCGGCCTCAATCCCGATCTCATTTTGGATTCGCGAGACGATGCGGAGGGTATTTTCGCGGGTCGTCCCCATGGCACCGTAGGTTACCGAAACAAAAGAAGGCTGCAGGGCTTTGAGCTGGGCAATCGTTTCAAAGAGGCGTGTTTCGCCGTCTTCGGTTTTGGGTGGAAAAAATTCAAACGAAAATGCCTGCCGGCCGGGCCGGTAAAGATCGCGGATCTTCATAATTTTGGATCATCATACCGAAAGCTCCGGATCATGCAAAGGACAAATTCAGGCCACACCGGTCAAAAGACCGGCATTTTGCAAAAAAAGGCGGAAAAATTGCCGGCCGGCGGCCTGGCAGACTTTTCCTTCCGCCAAAGAAAAGGGACGCAGCAAGGCTTCCCTATCCACACCTTTCAAATCCGGATCTTTTTGATGCCATTCGGTCAACATGGCCGGCGTCAATTCCAGATGCCCTTGAATGCCATAAGCCCGGTCGCCGCAACGGACAATTTGATGACAGCAATGACGCCCTTCCGCTAGCAAGACAGATCCCGCAGCCAAGGTTACGGTTTCACCATGCAGTTGAAAAATGGGAAAGGCCGCGGGCAAACGGGAAAGGAGCTCATCCTTTTTGCCTTCCGGCGTCAACGTGACTTCATAAAAGGAATCCGCCGCATCCCGCCATCCGATTTCTTGGACGGGATGCCGCAGCACTTGACCGCCCATGGCTTTGACTAAAATCTGCATACCAAGGCAAATACCCAGATAAGGCTGTCCGGAGCGCACCCAGTCCTGCACGAACGCAAGCTCAGCGCGCATTTTAGGGGTCGCATCATTGGCACTATCCGGTCCGCCCAAAACAATCAGCACTTTATAATCTTGAGGATCCGGGATGGTTTCACCGCGGTGAAGATCCACGACATCATACGCAAGGTTCTCGGCGTCCGCGATTTCAAGAAACAATCCGGGATTTTCATGGGAAATATTTTTAAGAAACAGCAACGGCTTGAACATCAATTAGAGCGTCTCTTTAAAGAATTGCTTCATGGCCCGCCAAGACTCTTGGTCCGCTTCTTCATTGTAGGCGATGCCTTTGCTTTTATCATTGCCGGATTCGGGAACCGTGAAGCTGTGAACCGCACCCGGAAATACGAGCATGCGCCAATCCACACCGGCGTTTTCCATTTCTTGCTGGAAGGCCGTTAGATCTTCGGGTTTGACAACGGTATCTTCTTCGCCGTGCATCACAAAAATCTTAGCCTGCACTTCTCCCGGCCTGGCTGGCATCGGAGTTTTTAGGATACCATGGAAAGTCACCACCGCCCGCAAGGGTGCGCCGGACCGGGCAAGTTCTATCACCGAAGCACCGCCGAAACAATAGCCGATGGCAGCTAAACGATCCGGATCCACTTGTTGCTGATTTTTCAGGACATCCAATGCCACTTGCGCGCGGGCGCGCATCATTGCTCGGTCCTGGAAAAACGCGCCGGAAAGTTTGGCGGCTTCCTGATGATCTTTGGCAAAAATGCCCTTCCCATACATATCCGCGGCAAACGCGACATACCCCAGTTCAGCCAGCATCCGAGCACGGCGCTGCACGTACTCCCCGAAACCTTTCCATTCATGGATGACAAGCACGCCCGGCCGCTTTTCCGTCATCGCATCATCGTAGGCCAAATACCCCTGCAAAACCGTATCGCCGTCTTGATACTCGACCCATTCTGTCTGGATTTCAGCCTGAACCGGCCTTGAAAAACTGAACAGTCCGAGGCAAAAAAGCAAAACATACTTCATGGCAGACCTCCGCCCGGGTTAAACAGGACTAATCAGCTGATTTTCTGGCTCGCAAATTGATCGCGGATATGATCGCGAAAGTAGAGACCGTACGAGGGCGCTTTGATGAAAGCGTCATAAGTCGCGGCAGGTACTTTTTGATAATGGTAGACACTGCCGCTGCGAAAAGCAATCTCCAGAATGGCTTGTGCGGGATCGTACCCGATAATCGCAATGTCGCGGGACTGCACGGCAGTTCGTTCCATGAATGGGGCTTCCTCTTGTATGTCTATTTTTAGCGGTACATTCTTAAATAGCGGCGCGTTAAACCGATTAAAAAGAGCGGCACGAGCACCAGCGCACTCAAAGACTCCAGAACCGATATCCCTCTGGCAAAGCCGGTGGGGGCATAATCGCCGAAACCCACCGTCGTAAAAGTCACCAGGCTAAAATAAAGCGCATCCATAAAAGTAAGATCCGCTGCCTGACCATGATAAAGAATGCCTTCGGATTTCCAATAATAAAGCGCGCAACTGACAATAATTCCGATGAGCAGCCGCACGGTTTTGAGAGGCTCTTCCCCATAGCCCCATAAGGCGTCACCAAACTCGCTCATGAGCCAGCGCCCGAAATTCCGGATGCGCTCCTTGACGCTCACGGCGCCTTCGTCTAAAAGATCCCCGTTCTGAGCCTGGCCACCGACGGCCTGATGCCAAAATCGTTTACGCTTGGCGCGCTGGGACTCCAGATAGCAGACAGAAAATTTTTCTAAGTCGCCTTCCTTTTCGTAGAGTGTCGCCGCTTCATGGAAAAGGTCGCGTGCATACTCAAAGTGTTTCGCCTTTAACGCTTCCTCGGCGGCCAATTGATTACGCGTGGCGGCATGATGCAGCGGCTGCCATCCCGTGTGGATATTCCAGCACGTGGCAGCTTGTGAAAAACAAAGGGCGGCTTTTAAATGCTCGCCTTGCTGCTGGTAAAGACGCGCCACGCGGTCATAAAGATTAAAAGCGTTCTGAACCTCGCCGGCTTCTCTTAAATGATGGGCTTCCCTCTCAAGCTCAAGACAATTCGCGGGGGCTTCATTCGTTTTTGCGGATAAAAACTCAAGGGTTGTATGGGCTGGCATGCCTTTAATAACACACCAATTTGATTAAAAATGCAACGCCTATTTTAGAGCGGAAATGCTAAAAGGGCAGAATTCAGAAGGCGGAGACTTGCGGCGGAATGAAGTGCGAACTTTTCGATACAGCCTGGACCTTTTGGGATTCTGACATCGCAGCGCTCAGATTTTTTGGATTCAAACTATACCCACGCCCCCACTTATTGACGACCAGATTTTCGAGCAGAATTTCAAGTTTGGTTATCGCGACGGTCTTGGCCACTCTTTCCGCGTCCAGTTCCAATCGGAGATTATGCATTTCGCTTTTCAGTTCCCCGATTTGCTCTTTGAAACGCCCGGCATTCATTTCCGCGACGCGCGCGATGACTTCAAGATTCATAAGCTTGTGCCGGCTTTGCGATTCCGTTACATTTTTAACCCACAGCCCCAGCACGGCACCGCCGAAGAGAAAACCGGCCATAAGACAGGCGGTCCCGGAGACGAGGACCCCTTTTCGAAAGCTGTGATGGTATTCTGTGGCCGCAGACACCCGGACTTCTTTTTCATCATCCAGGTTGCGGCGTAAGATTTGGACATCCTGACTCAATTTGGCAGCTTGGTCCCGGAATTGAAACATGCGGCTTTCCGCCAAACGTAACTGCGCTTTCAAGGCATGGAAATGCTCGGATTGACGCCGTTTCGCAAAGCTCTCGGCCACAAACCAAACCGCGCCACCGGCTACTACTAGCCCGAATAATGTCCCTAGTGTTACCATCCCGGATTCCCCTCTTTTTTTGGCTTTATCTTATATCGGCGCCAACAGGCCGCAGGTTTAGAATCATCACTCCTTGGATTCACCGTTATTTTGCTGGTTGATGACCGCGAGCTGGCCCAGGAAGGCATCCCGCATAGTCACCTGACTACCGTCGGGATATAGAAAATAGATGATGTTGCCATCGGTGGTACGGTAGGCGTGCTTCTGTATCCACTGGGCGGCATCTTCTTCCTCGGCCAGGCCGTTCTGGGCTAAATAGGCACGGGCTTGGCGCCAGCCCCATTCCGAACTATAGGTGTTGTCATTAAAAATAACTTGGAGATCGGCCTGCCGGTAGTAATCAATGATGCTAAGAAGCTTGCCCAATTCCGTTTGCGTCTTGGCGCTCGCGGGATGGCACCAATCGAACATTAAACGCATCCAGGAAGCCGGCGGGAGATAATGCATGCCGGAATAAAGAAGAAGCAAAACTGCGAATACTGAACCCCAGACTGGGATTTTTTTCATGGCGCACGTGCCTCGCTTTCCGCTTCCCTTTGTCGGTGCAGAAGCGCCGCTGATAGGAGCATCGGCAGGCTGGTGGGTTTCATTGAATTGCAACGGCGGGTTAACGCGCTTCTAAGTCTTCCAAAACTTCCTGAAGTTCTGCGCTTAAAGTATCGAGGCTGACACGGCAGCCGTCGACGAGAACTTCTTGCGTCACCAAAACGCGGTTGGTTCCAGCGGCTTTCAATTGGATGAGCCCTTGCAAAATCGCTTCGCCTTGCGCGGCCGACGGATTCATAAAAAATTTCCGGATCAGCGCCCTTAAAGACTCTAACGGACGGGACTCCGCTTTCAAAACCGATTCCAATTCCGCACACGCCAATTCAAGCTCCTGAAGACAAGCGACAACGCCGCTCAGTTCTAAATCCAATCAAACCCCCTCGCTCAGGACCGGCGCCGGAGCTGGGGCTTTGCGGAGAGAATCTATTTCGGAAATGTTGAAATACTCTTCAATAGTTTCGATTTTGCCGTCTGCAACCTTCACAACATCGCAGGAAGGCAACGCCAGCTTGTCCGTGTAATTGAAAATTCTTAAGACGGCGTAGGGCCCGGCAACATGCAGATCTTCGATGACAATTTTTCGATTTTTGAACTCTTCAAAATAATTTTGCAAACGGATGCTGATAACCTCGCGAAGGGATTCTTGAGTATTGATGGTGTGATTGTAAAAAGCCCCCTCCTCGGCCATAAGTTTACCGGCAGCTTTCGCATCGAGATCATTGAGTGCCTGATAGAATCCCTGAATAGCTTCTTGCGTGCCTGTTTCCTGATTTTCAAAAACAGTCTCGCTCCCTAACGGCCAATCCGGAATTTTACTGTTGGGCGCCGCCGTCTCAGGGGTCAAACGGCGTGTCAGATTCGGGTTGGTGTATTCGCGCCATTCCTGGATCTTGCTGTCTTTAATTTTAAGAAACAAAATGCCTTCGCGCCCGCTGAGTTGGGCCGGCGGCGCATCGGCGCCGGTCTGCACCATGATTCCGTAAAAGATATATTGCACGATCAAACCATTTTCAACCGGAAAAATTCGCTTGAGGCCTAAGCGCCGGTCGGCGATGGCTTGGCTTTCCTCTTGCCAGCGCTTCAGAAGAAACTCAACCGTTTGCGGTTTACTCTCCCTTTCTCCCATAAAATAAATCCTGGCGTCATCATCAAACATGGCTTTGATCGCGTCAAAACGGTCTTCGTTATAGGCTTCGATCAAAGAATCCATAAACACCTGCGCCCCATCCGCGGCACGCCCCGCGGGAGTACTGACAAGAACAAAGACTAAAAAGCCTGCGAACACTTTTTTTATCATTGTGGCATCCTTTCCATAGAAATCTCTGTAAGCGCCGCATTATAAAGGATATGGACTGGAATTTTCGAGGATTTTCTGCTATTTTACCGCCTTGATTTGAAAGCCCTCTATGGGAAAAACTCTCTTCGATAAAATCTGGGATCGCCATGCCGTCTTGAATCTGCCGGATGGCACAACTCTGCTCTATATCGACCGCCATCTGGTGCATGAAGTGACCAGCCCGCAGGCTTTCGAAGGCCTGCGTCTCAGCGGGCGCAAAGTGCGCCGGCCGGAACTGACCTTTGCTACCATGGACCATAACGTCCCGACTGTGGACCGCCATCATATTCAGGATCCGGTTTCAAAAGCCCAAATGGAAGCCTTGGCTTCCAATTGCCGCCACTTTGGTGTCACGCTTTTTGATTTGAATGATGCCAGACAGGGCATCGTGCATATCATCGGCCCGGAGATGGGCCTCACTTTGCCCGGCACCACAATTGTTTGCGGCGACTCGCACACATCGACCCATGGCGCCTTTGGCGCGCTGGCATTCGGGATCGGCACCTCGGAAGTCGAACACGTACTGGCCACCCAGTGTCTGTTGCAGCAACGGCCCAAAACTTTTAAAGTCGAATTCACCGGACTGCCGAAATCCCCCGTTTCGGCGAAAGATCTCATTTTGAAACTCATCGGCATCATCGGAACCGCGGGCGGCACCGGTTATGTTTTGGAATATTGCGGCGAAGCAGTCCGCTCTCTCTCCATGGAAGCGCGGATGACGATGTGCAATATGTCCATCGAAGCAGGCGCACGTGCCGGCCTCATCGCCCCGGATGACATCACATTCCAATATTTAACATCCGGCAACCGCCCCTATGCTCCCAAAGGTGCCTCCTTGGATCAAGCGATCCGGTTTTGGCGCACGCTTCCCAGCGATGCCGACGCCGCGTTTGACCGCAAGATTGTGATCGATGCCAGTGCCGTCGCACCGCAAATCACGTGGGGCACCAATCCCGGGATGGTCACGGATGTTACCGGCAAAGTGCCGGAGCCCGGTGAAGTGCCCGGCTACAGCCGCAAAGACGTCGAGCAGGCGCTGGCTTACATGGGTTTGAAACCCGGAACTCCGATGACACAAATTCCTGTGGATACGGTTTTTATCGGAAGCTGCACAAATGCCCGTATTGAAGATTTGAGAATCGCGGCCAAAGTTCTGAAAGGCCGCAAGGTCGCGCCGCGCATGCGCGCTTTGGTGGTTCCCGGATCGCAGGAAGTGCGGCGTCAGGCAGAAGCCGAAGGTTTGGATGTGATTTTCAAAACGGCCGGCTGCGAATGGCGCGAATCCGGCTGCAGCATGTGCCTGGCGATGAATCCCGATAAATTGCAACCCGGCGAACGCTGCGCTTCAACCTCAAACCGGAATTTCGAAGGCCGGCAAGGCAAAGGCGGCCGTACCCACTTAGTCAGTCCGGAAATGGCGGCCGCGGCGGCCGTCGCCGGACATTTCGTCGATATCCGGAACTGGAAGTAGGAGAAATTATGGAAGCTTTTACCATCCACCGCGGGCTGGCAGCACCTTTGGATACGGCCAATGTGGACACCGATCAAATCATCGCCAAGCAATTTTTGAAATCCATCCAGCGCACCGGATTCGGCGAACATCTTTTCTATGACTGGCGGTTCGGAGCCGGCGGCAAGCCCGTCTCTGATTTTCCGTTGAATCAGCCGCGCTTTCAAAAAGCTTCCGTTTTAGTGGCGCGCAATAATTTCGGGTGCGGCTCCAGCCGGGAACACGCGGTTTGGGCCGTACAGCAATACGGTTTCAAAACCGTGATTGCGCCGCGCCGCGGATCCGGCGACAATTTAATCCCGGCTT
>ORMF011975050.1_pt1 | contig 18302 bp, 23 predicted proteins | sample 1779871 | NCBI WGS metagenome assembly ORMF01 (sample SAMEA104232316, study PRJEB22302) | groundwater metagenome | biome: forest; feature: aquifer; material: groundwater | place: USA | collected 2011-08-07 | depth 5.4 m | reverse complement strand
CCTGAGTTTACCGAAGGGTTTGTCCCCAAGTAAAAAGCTTTGATACATATAATCTCTATTGTTTTTTTACTTCATAAGGAATAATCTATAATTATGAATTCTGATGATTTTAAAAAGCTCCTAGATGAATCATTGAAACCTATACAAAAGGATTTAAAAGAGGTCAAAGAAACGTTACAAACTCATTCTGGCGCTTTAGTGAGAATAGAATCCGTTCTAGAAGGATATGCAGATGCATATAAAGTGAATAAGAAAAATATAGAAAGACTGGATGATAGATTAATAACGGTTGAAGATCAACTTGAAATTCATCCTTCAGATCAATTGGCAATTCAAAGATAGATTTTTTGAATTATTCCGAACTAAAAATACTTGGGTGAGTGGCTGGATGTAGCCTGGCCTGAGTTTACCGAAGGGTTTGTACTTAAGTTAACTCACATACAAATATAGTTGACTTGAATTATTTTATCTGTAATAGTATAGATATAAAATTATAGCTCAAAATGAAAAATAAAATGCCCTTGGGGCTCAAAATTATTCTGATTCTTTCAATTTTAGGAGCAATAGAAAGTTTATGGAGTTTACTTCAAGGTACTTATAGACAAGATGTTTTTTTGCCACGCGGAGTGAATAGTCTAGCGCCAATAATTACTATATTAATATTTGTTTCACAGTTTGCATGGATACTTTCTATTTTTAAAAGATACAGATGGGGATGGATGTTATTTATAGCTATAAGCATCTTTGCTTTCTATAATGTTATTCTAGGAGAAATAGTAAGAGGCTTCACAATTCAGTCAATTGCACCATTACTCACACTGGTATTAATGGGTGTCGTCTCTATCTACATTTATAAAATTCGAGCTTACTTCAATCGCTAATTAGAAGTAGAAGGATTGCCTAAACTATTTTATGTTTCAAAATTCCCCTCAGTGGTATCAAAAGTCGCACTTAAAATTGTTGGGGTGGCTGACGGGATTTGAACCCGCGACGACCAGATCCACAATCTGGTGCTCTACCGCTGAGCTACAGCCACCAAACTAAACGAACAACTGATCCCTATATTCTCTTCCTTGTCCACTTTTCCAAAATTTCTCTCTTTCTCTTGCCAATGCTCTCGTTTCACACTCCTCAACATACATTAACTCAAATCCTTGCCTATTAACAGTTGACCTTGTTGAAGTCCTATGACCATTATGTTCTAAAAGTCTTCTATCAATGTTATCAGTTATGCCTGTGTAAAACTTTTTGTCTATAATACTTCTGACAATGTATAAGTAATACATAAGGTGCTCTACCGCTGACCTGCCTGCCGGCAGGCAGGGCTACAGCCACCACAAAATTTAATTTTACCAGTTTATAGTTAAATTCTCCAGTAGATTACTATTTTAAGCACTAAAAAACCGACCTTGCGGCCGGTTCCTTAGAGACCTGTCTGTTATCAGTTTTAAGGCTGAAGCAAAGTCATTTCTTGCGATTTAACTTCTTAAACAGGTCTATTCACTATATAACTAAATATATAAAGGGTCAACTAGTGTAAAAAGGATCAAACTATAGCAATATTATTTTGACCAGGGGAGAAGTTTCCAAAATTCAGATGGTTTAAGTAAAGCAGGCAAAAAAGCAGGCTGCAAAGTATCAAAATCTAAAACATTAACTCCAGGCTTTACTACTTGGTGAATGGTTTTAGGATGGTAATAAGGTTTTTCTAAAGTAAAATCAAATTCGTAGTCAGGCAACAAATATCTGGCTTCAGCAACTGCTGATTTACCTTCACTATCCAAGGTAATTTTTTGTTTGGAATCTCCAATTACTCCGCCCACTTTTAAAATATAATCTCCTGCAGTGCTATCTTTCCATTTTAATTTAGTTAATATTTGTAAAATAACAGGTTGTTTTACCTCTGTTATAAATTCAAGAGGCTTACCTTCAAAAGGAACATCACCAGAAAACAAATTTAAGATTATCTTAAAAGATCCTTTTTGGGGAGCTTTCATGCTTAAATTAAAGGTATATTCTTTTCCAGGTTCAACTTTTGTTTCTTTTGGAATGCTTATTTTTTCAATCCCAAGTTCTGTTCCACCAGACACAGGAACCAAGGAAGTAATAACTCCGTCATTCCAAATTGATTGACCAATATTTTTAAAAGTCAAAGAGATCTGGTAGTTTTCCCCAGCTACAATTGATGAATAAATTTCACCCCGAACAAGTTGGAATTTTTGCTCCTGAGTAGGTCTACCTATAACTTTGGGCATATTTTTGATGGTTTCATAAAACGTGTAATATTCAGGTGATTTTACTTTTTTGAAAGAAAAATGGTCAAAAGGAGACTCTTGATAACTTAATAAAAATGGGGTAACACTCACAATCCTAGAGCTGTTCCAAGCATTACTGAAAGCATTTTGGTAGTAATCTGAGAGAGTTTGTTCATCAGGCAATGAAGGGTTGAAACTTAGGCCTTCTGCATGCTTCCAACCTGTTTCTGCAATGAATATAGGCAAGTCTTTATTTACTCCCAAATTCCTTAATTGTTGAAGCTCCCAAAGATATGTTCTGACAGTACCCTTACCAGAACTGTTTGGTGAGGAAACAAAACCAGGATTAGGGTAAGAATGGGAAACCCAACCATCCAATTTATTAAAAATCCCAGGGATAGTTTCATTCATTTGCTGCAAAAAAGATAATTCATCCAAATAATTTGGGAGTTGGTTTGGGGTTGAGGCATCAAGTCCAGCATTTAAGACAAAAAAATCAGGGCTTTTCATTTTTAAAGCTGTAATTGTTTGATCTAAAACAATTGCATAATTTTTGGCATCAACTGAATTGCCCCATTCAGTACCGTGGTTGGGTTCATTATAAATAATGATATATCTGTTTTTGGTTGGCCAATTTAAGGAATGTAAAAAATCAGCCCAAACAGAAGCCTCGCCAATGTCTGGTCTTTTCCAAAATCCACCCTGTTCAGGCATGGTTGCTAGTCTTACCAAAGGAATAAGATGTCTTCTTCTTAAATCATCAAAAAATTCCTGCCATTTATTTTTATTCTTATCCTTACCTTCTATTAACACTGTGATGTATCCCCAATCACCACCAGTACTATTTACTAAACTTGCAGCAGGAGAGGACTCATCAGGGGTTGCTTGAATAATATGGATCCCGAATTTATTATTGGGAACTACTAAAGGATCTGAAACTGCATAGGCAGGGTTTAGGGTAGAGGGTATAGTGAATAGAAAAAAAATAAAAGCCAGAATTAATTTGCCCATTGAGGGATTATTTTACCACCTTCGTTTTGAAAATTGTTTTTCAATTAACTTAAGCCTATAAAGAATACTAAAGATTCTGGTATAATACGCCTCTAATATGAGTATAGAAAGTGTTGAAGGGATTATTGGAAAAACACCACCGGGAATTTATCATTCCCCTGATGGCAAAAAAATAGTAGGAATTGCTGCCGGGATTAGTGCGGCAGCGGGATTAGCTATTGGAGGGAGTGCTTGGTTCATTTATTCGCCCCAAGCTGCTCACTTAAGGGAAAGGGTGACCAAGATTTTTGGTGGTAGTGTAGCTGAAAACCCAAGATGGTCTGCGTATCTTCCTTGTATGTTGGATGATGTCGATGACCTAGAAGTAGCGAGAACAGAGCTTACAGCCGCCTTTAATACAAGTGTCCCAGTCTTACATACCCGTATGTACGACCCGATTATTGGGGAGATGGAACCAGTTGAAGTACCAGAATTTTCTGTAAGAAGACTGAATTATTCCAACCGCGTGACTTCCAAACCTTCTCTGAACAACAAGTATATATACTGCCATTACCTGGTATGCGTAATAGTAGATTACCCGAGTCGAGTTTATTAGGACTGGCTTTGCCTAAAGATTCGCGCATACCTGTAAAGGGGGTCATTGATGTTACGCATGGATCAGAAATATTTACACCTACCTTCGGTATAAAAGGTAGAGTGTATGGGGTGGTAGGAGTGAATGCTCAAATCCTTGCCCAAATGCAGGTAGATGGAAGTCAGGCCACAGATGATCATCTTGGTATCTTGCAAGGCAAGATTGCCTTTGTACATATAGGTAATAGTAAATACGATATCCACAGAAACAAAAGTCGGTTTGCCAAAGCAGAGGAGAAAGTAACTTTAAGCCTTAAATATATAGAGTGGTTAGGTCAGTTTGTAGATAACAATGAAGAACAGATATAAAATTCATTTGTTAAAATCTCCTTATTGATTTTCGGTTTTAGTTCGGGTAATAATAAATGCATGTTGGAAGTTTCAGAACCTATTAATGTTTGGGTGCTTTTTAAAGGTAGTTTAATTGAACCTTGGTGCTTTTTTTGGAAAAACAGACAAATAAAGGTAGACAAGATTAATTTAGTCCATACTTCAAAAGAAGGAACAAATATTCTTTATCATTTTTCCATTTCCTCAGGAGGAAATTTTTACAGATTAAAATTTGATACTAAGGGTTTGAAGTGGTTTTTGGAAGAAATTGATGAGGACGATACTGCATATTGATTTCAATTCATATTTTGCAACTGTTGAACAGCAGGCAAACCCTAGGTTGAGAGGTAAACCTGTGGGTGTAACTGGTGGAGATAGAATGAAAAGAACAGTTATTGGGGCTGCATCTGTTGAGGCAAAAAGGTTTGGGGTTAGAGGTGGAATGGCGCTTTGGGAGGCTCAAAAACTTTGCCCAGAAATTATTTTAGTTAAAGGAGACAGCGATAAATATTTGGAAACAACAAAACGCTTTTTAAATATTTTAAAAGATTATGATCCAAACTTAGAAGTATTTTCAATTGATGAAGTGTTTTTAGAAGTGACTCCTGTCATCCTGAACAAAGTGAAGGATCTCTCAACTTGTTTGAGTCCCACATCCGTGGGGGATTCTTCGTTGAAGACTCCTCAGAATGACAACTTCATTTATGTTATGAAAATTGCTCGAGAGATAAAATCGAGAATTTATACAGAGATAGGGGAAGTTGTCACTTGCTCTATAGGTATTTCATACAATAAATTAATGGCTAAACTAGCTGGATCTTTATATAAACCAGACGGTTTGGTGGTGATTGCAGATGAACAAGCTGCCCAATTTATTTTAGATAGAGTTGATTTAGATGAGATTTGTGGGATTGGCAGACAAATTAAAAAAAGATTACTTAATATGGGGATTACCAATTTCCAAAATTTAAGAAAAGCCTCAAAGGAAAGTTTAGTAGCTTCTTTTAAAAGCTATGGTGAAACTTTGTATAACATGAGCAGGGGAATTGATAAAAATCCTGTTATTCCATTTTTTGAAAAAGAGGAAGTTAAAAGCATTGGTCATAGGCATACCCTAAATCATGATACAAATGATCCCTTAGAAATTAAGCAATTGCTTTTAAAATTAACAGAACTTATTGCCAGAAGACTAAGGAATAAAAAATTGGTGGGCAGAACAGTTAGCTGTTTTTATAGAGAAGCATTTAATTTTAGTTTTGGGGCTGCTCAACATACTTTTATTGGAGGAGGCATGCAAGTAACAATTCCCTATACAAATGATGGGTTAGATATTTTCAAAGCTGCTGAAAGTATTTTCAGTCAAGTTTGGCACCCTTCGGCAGGTCATTCGACTCTGAAGGATGAACTCTCAGGCTCAGACTCGAAGAGCTCAGGGCAAGTTAGAATGATTGGAGTATCTATCTCAAACCTAAAACCTAAACTACCTGAAACCTTAAGTCTTTTGGAAGAAACTCATAAACAAGAAACAATGATAAGAGTTATAGATAAAATCAATGATAAATTTGGAGAATTTACTTTGCAAAGAGGAGTTTTGCTTAATTCTTCCAAAGTTACCCGCAAAGCAAATCCATTTTTAGCAGACAGAAGGTTTAAAATTTGACCCTTTAGTAAAAAAGACTATACTTGAGGTATGAACCTAGCCCATGTTGAAAGACGAGGGAATTTATTTCCTATAGAAGCTCAAAGGCGTTTAAAAGTTTTTAGGCGCCCTTTACTGCAGGCTTTGGGTGCCGTGCTCCTCTCAACAACAATAGCTGCTTCCTGGGGAGTATCTCGCCCGCCACATCAGTCTACTGGTAATTCAGAAGCTGCAGATATAGGTTTACCTGCCATAGTAATGGCCCATGGTGTTGACGCCAGTCCTGAGACGGGGTTACCGGGCAAACTTAAACAACTATTCCAAGAACAAAGGTATGAAGTGTATGCTCCACAATTACCTTTGGGAAAAGATCAACGTATTGATCCGTGGACAGAAACCGTGCTTGAGAGTGCAGAAGAGGCTGGGAAAAAAGGCAAGGCTTTTGGAGTGGGATTTAGTGGGGGGACTCAACCCATTCTTCAAGTTGTTTATAGCAGAAGGGGGGCATTTTGTGGAATTTTGCTGGTCTCAACAAGCAAGCAGGGAAACATAAAACCACTTTATAGAGGATATAATGATCCAGCTCGTATTATGGTAAACGTGGGTGGGAATGCCGGAATTGTACACGCTAAAAATGATCCCATTTTACCCTTTAGCGGAGCGGAAGCTTTATCTAGGGAAACCGGAATCCCAATTCTTGAGCAAGATCAAGATGGGGGACACTTTATCAATTTACCTGCAGATAAACTTGCCCAAAAGGCATTAAAAATGTTTAATCATGCACAAGCTTTAATAGCTAAATGCCAAAATTAAACAGTTGTAAGTTTAATATTATCTGTATTTCCCGGAATATCAAGTTTAGTTCCACTAATTATTACTATCTTATCTCCTACCTTGGCTAGGTTTTTGTCTTTTGCAATTTTAATTGCAATATTCCAAAACTCATTAGCATTTGAAACAGAGGATATTAAAAAAGGAGTGACCCCCCAATATAAAATCAGCTGATTTCTAATGATTTCTGAGTGGGTTAAAGCCACAATTGGGGATGGGGGACGGAAAGTAGACAAACTTTGGGCACTTTTGCCTGTTTGGGTTCCCACAACTATTAATTTAGCTTTAGCCAAATCTGAGAGTAAAACAGCTGAGGCAGCAATAGCCCGACCTGACAATTCTTTTGGATTAATGTTATCCATATCAACACCAATAAAATTTTGATACTCATCATGCTCTTCAACAGCCTCAATAATGCCAGCCATGGTTTTTACAGCTTCCACAGGATATTTACCGCTAGCTGATTCTGCAGATAACATCACAGCATCTGCTTGATCAAATACTGCATTGGCCACATCTGAAACCTCTGCCCTGGTTGGTCTGGGGTTTTCTGTCATGGATTCCAGCATCTGGGTAGCCACAATCACTGGTTTAAAATATTGTCTGGCTACTCTGATGATTTTCTTTTGAAGTAAGGGAACTGATGCGGCTTTTGTTTCAATTGCCAAATCACCCCTGGCAACCATTAAAGCATCAGATGATTTTATAATTTCCTCCAAGTTATCCAAGGCTTTGGGTTTTTCAAGTTTGACAATTATTTTAGTTTGGGGATTATATTTTTTAATCAAATCCCTGGCTTTTTTTAAATCATCTGCACTTTGAACAAAAGATAAAGCCAAAAAATCAACCTTATTTTTTAAGGCAAATGTCCCGTCCTCTATATCTTTTTCAGTTAAAGAAACTGTGGGTAGAATACTGTCTGGGATATTTACTCCCTTGTTTGAGGAAATAAAACCATCATTTTGGACTTTGGCCACAATTACTTTACCCTTTATTTCCAAAACTCTAAGTTCAACCAAACCATCATTTAATAAGATTCTTTGATTTCTTTTCAGATAAGGACTTAAATCAAATTGAAGAGGGATTTCATCAAGTCTAGGGCTAACTGATAGTTGAATTGTTTGGTCTTTTTTTAAAACAGTATCCTCAAAAGCCCCTAAACGAAGCTTGGGTCCTGCCAAATCAGCAATAATCCCCAAAGGTTTATTCAAAGCTTTGGAAACTTTTCTAAGATTTTCAATCTGCCTACCCTTTTCTTCATGGGTACCGTGGGAGAAATTCAAACGGGCTAAATCCATACCTTCCTTGGCCAGTTCCTTTAGAATTTCAAAGTTCCAAGAGGAAGGCCCAATGGTTGCGATTATTTTGGTGTTTTTAATTCTCACAGTGATATAGTATATATAAATGACAATGAAAGCACTAGTCACAGGAGCAGCAGGTTTTTTAGGGTCTCATTTGGTTGATAAGCTTATTGAAAAAGGTTACGAGGTTTTAGGGGTGGACAATCTTTTAACAGGGGATTTAAAAAATCTTGAACACCTAAACGAAAATCCGAACTTTCAATTTATAGAACAGGATGTAAGTGATTTTTTTAATATTGAATTTGATGCTGATGAGATTTATCATTTAGCATCGCCCGCATCGCCAAATTTAAAAAGCCCAAAAAGCTATCATGCCTTACCTTTTGACACAATGATGGTAAATTCCATGGGAACTTGGTATATGAGTCAAATGGCTTTGCAAAAAGGAGCAAAGTTTTTGTTTGCCTCAACTTCTGAAGTGTATGGAGATCCTTTGGAGCACCCTCAAAAAGAGACCTACAGAGGTAATGTTTCAACAACAGGTCCTAGGGCTGTTTATGATGAGGCAAAAAGGTTTGGAGAAACCATAGTTTCTGCTTTTGTAAGATCAAATAACTTGGATGGAAGAATTATAAGGATATTTAATACCTATGGTCCTAGAATGGCTTTAGATGATGGTAGAGTAGTTATAGAGTTTGTTCAAGCTGGATTAAACAATCAACCTTTTCCTGTTTTTGGTGATGGTACCCAAAGTAGGTCTTTTTGTTATGTTTCAGATTTAATAGAGGGTATTGTTTTGGCTATGGAAAAAGGCCAATCAGGGGAGGTTTATAACATAGGTAACCCTGATGAGTTTACTATTTTGGAATTGGCTCAAAAGGTGAAAGAGATTACCAATTCCTCATCTGAGGTAGAGGTTGTTGCTAAATTACCCCAAGATGATCCAATGCAACGTTGTCCTGATATCTCAAAAGCCAAAACAGAACTTGGTTGGGAGCCAAAGGTAAATATAAATGAAGGTATAAAAAGATTAATAGAATATCTAGAAAAAAATCAATCTCAAGCTAGTTAATATACATCAATTCTTTTGCTATCAATTAACCCCAAAAGTTGAGTGCCTGGAGTGTACAATAAGCTTAAGAAGCCTGGTAAAGGATTACTGTCCTCTTTCATGCCCACCCTCATTAGCTTTTGCAAAGCACCCTCTATATTATCAGGGGAATAGCCTAAATCCCTGCAGAATTGCTCTATCTCTCTTTTACTCATTGCTCCCTCAACCCTAGTTGCGGTTCTGTGCAAAGCTATTAATTGATTTTGAAAACCTTTTATTCTGCCTGTAGGAATGCCATTTTTTGCAAAATTTTCAATTGAAAAAGCTGAAGACAACCTTTGGATAGACTGATGTAATTGGTCAAGGGTATTTTTAAAAGGGTCTGGAGAAACAGTTGGGGTAGGGGATTCTAGAGCAGGGGTAAATCTATTACCAGCCAGAATTCTATTTTTAGTCGCAATATCTGCTAAAAAACTAGCTCTTGCTACTGCAACTTCCCAAGGCGCATCTACCTTCAAAGGTAGTAGTCTGGTTATAGTTAAATTAGGAGCTCCTGACATTACTTGGTGCATTCTTCCTATACCATCATCAAACATATAAAAATCTGTAGCGCCCTCAAGGTATTTTTGATAAGGAAAACCCGAATTGACTAAGCTAGCTGGAGAAAGCAAAGCACCCATTTCGGAAAAAAATGTATCAAATTTAGGAAGGTATTCTCCTGTAATGGTTCTGAGCCCAAACTCTAGCCATTTTCTATCACTAGGGCCAATATGAGCTAATCTATCTTTTGACATTTTGCAAGACTATCAACTTTAGCTTCAAATGTCAAACTATAGGGCTTAAAATGGAGGTCAAGAGGTAGAGATCTGAAACCAAGTTGTTCCTGAATTACTTAGACTCTATAATCTATTTTCTTCTGAGATCAAAGATTAAATTTACAGGCTGTTTAGTTACTTCTTTTTGTGATTAGAACCAGATACGAGTTATTAATTATTCTGTTTCTATGTACGGAGCTGATTCAGCTACTTCAAAAACTTTTCTTAAGAAAGTTGCTCTATTAGCCCCTACCGCTTCAATTAATTCATCGTCAGACATTCTTCTAATATCTCCAACCTGATTAATACCATTGTAAAGTTCTGCTACTACTAAAGTAGCTCTAGCAGCACCTTTCTGAGCGGGATCCAATTTCTTAACAGCTTCGATCCATTCTCTTAATGTATCCGGCATCAGTGGTTTGACTATAACAGAGTTTAAAGTTTTCATAGTAACCCAATTTTCAACTTTGCTACCAGGTTTTTTTAAAGCTTCAGCAGCTTCACTCAAACGTAAACCGCTTGGAGGGGCTTGCTCAGGCTCCTGTGGTATTTTTCCTTCTAAAATTGCCAGTTTTTGATTAATTTCTCCCAAACCACCTCTACCAAGGTTTCTAACACCCAATAACTCCCATTCCGACATTCTTTTTAATGCAGCTAGTTCTGTGATTCCAGCTCTTTTAAGTGAATTTGCTACTCTAACGGTTAATCCAAGTAATTCAGTACCAGTTTGACCTGTCTGTTCAGCGGATTTATCCATTTCATGAAGAGAGATTAAACCAGAGCTAAATTCCACCGAAGCTTCTGCTAGTGCAAATTCTTTTGCTCGTAGAGCAAATGATCTCATACTGGGCATAGAATCTTTTAAGCCCATACTAAGCACAGGTGCATACACACCAGCAAATGCTTGAGCACCAGCCCTTTTAACTGGATCTGTGATCTTATTAACTCTTCTGTAAACTTCTGGGAGTGATATTGGTAAAACCTCTGCCATAAGTACTAATTATAGGATATTATGAATTATTTGTCAAACTATAAGATGTTTGTACGCCCGGAGGGAATCGAACCCCCGACCAAGTGATTAGAATTCACTTGCTCTATCCGCTGAGCTACGGGCGCTTATTTATACTCTACCTTTTAAAAACTTCCTTCCAAATCCAGTTTTAAAATATCGTTCTCTTTTCTCGGCCATTTTTTTATTTAAACAACCCTCAAAATAAACTAATTTAAAAGGCCTTCTATATTTGGTAGATTCTACTTCTCCATGATTATGAGCTTTTAATCTTCCTTCTATGTCTGCTGTAAAGCCTATGTATAGTTTGCCGTCTTTCAAACTTTCTAATACATATGTGTAGTAGAACATCTACTATATTCTACATCTGCTCGCCGCTCAATTACATAGAGCTGGCGAGCCCGCCTGTTGTGGCTCTGCCTCAACGGCGGGAGCTACGGGCGCTTATTTACTTCAGTCCGATTATTCTATCAAATATTAACGGGGTTGACATCTATGTTTTTTATTTGCTACACTTAAGTTTGTGACTACAACTGCCAGACTGTCCCTTACAAGGTCAATAGCCATCCTTATTTTTATTGCTGCAGCCTCAATTTTTATTCATCCTGCATTTGCTCAAACTGCAACCCCAAGTTCTGCTGCACGCCGTCCCGCCGCTATAAAACAAAAAATAGAAGCCAAAAAGGAAATAATTGATGCCAGAATTACTGCTATAAGGGAAAAAATAGCCACCAGGGAAGCCGCATTAAAGTTAAGACTTGATGCTTTCAAAGATAAAAGAAAAGCAGAGGTTGCTCAAAGAGTAAATACTAATTTAAATAAGATTAATGAGAATCAAACTACTCAAATGCAAAATCATCTGACTAAAATGTCAGAACTGTTAACAAAGCTTGAAAAAAGAGTGGATGCAAGTTCACCTGATGTTAAAGACCCTACACTTGCAAAAGCAGCAATAGCCTCTGCTAAGACAGCCATAGCTTCTGCTTCAAGCGCTGTAACTGCTCAATCAGAAAAAGATTATACAATTCAAGTAACAACTGAAACTAAGGTTAAGGAAGATGCTCAAAAAATGAGAGATTTATTAAAAACAGACTTAATGGCTGTGAGAAAATTGGTAATTGATGCTAGACAATCTGTAGGAAATGCAATTGTAACTGCCAAAACTGGCATAGAAGTAAAGGATACAACCTCAAATGGACAATAGCCAAACAACAACCACCACAACTACAACAACTCCAACTCCCCCTGAAGCAACCACACCTGCTCCAGCTACCCCAGCACCTGCTGGAACCCCAACCACTGCGCCACCAAGCGTACCTTTACCAGGAGCTGTTGCCCCAACTCCAGGCGGAGGAGGGAAGAAAAAAATCTTTATGGTTGTAGGAGGAGTAATACTTCTTGTCTTAATTGCAGGGGGTGTATATTGGTATATGACTCAAAAAAGTGCAACATCTGTTACTCAAACTGCAAGTCCTTCCCCAGTTGCCCAAGATACTCTTGAAAAAGACTTAAGTGCCATAGATGTTGGAACTGATGAAGCTGAATTTACCTCTGTTGATAAAGACCTTTCCGACCTTTAAATCCTTTCAATTTTTTGCTAAAATACTAAAATCCGCGGGTGTAATTCACCGGTAGAATGTCACTTTTCCAAAGTGAACGTAAGGGGTCCGACTCCCCTCACCCGCTCCAAAAATATATGGGAATTAAAGAAAACATAGGTCTATTTTTTACAGAATGGTCCGTAGATATTGCCGCAGAAGGACGTATTCCAGAAGGAACAAACGCTAGAGGAATAGCAGAAGCTGTTTATGGATTTAATAGAGGAAGATTATCTGCATTCGAAGCAGTGGCAGCTGCAAGAGAGTTAGGTAGGATTGAAGGTTGGTTAGGAGAATATATCATCAGGAAAAAAGTTGCACTTAATCGCAAACCAGGAGATTCTCTAGGTTCCTTTGGTGCTTGGTTAAGATCAGATGTTCAACTTATGCGTCATGCTCAGCGAAATGGTGTTGTTGTCAATAGAAATCGGCACTTTAATTAATTTTGAATAAATAAGCAAAATAAAGTTTGTCGTCTATCATATCCCAAACATCCCAAAAAAGTTTGGAATAATTTGCTCGCCTCGCTGAAGCTTGGCGAAGCGGGCATCTCCTGCTCACAAATATTTGATTGATATTTCAGAAAACAATGATATAATCGCTCCAGTATGATTCAGAGAGAAAGATGGCTTGGTGATCTCTCTGCCCCCTTAGCCTTGGAAGCATCTTCTAAATATGAACAAGCGTTTTTCAGGGCGCTTGATTTTTTGTATAGGGTGGAGCCTAATCCATCTCAAAATTTAGTAGAACTTGCTTCACTTCAATATAAATATGAAGGTTTTGCTACTGCCTTAGTTACTCTTCAGGACCCAAATATTTCTCCAGCTAATGCAACAAGATTGGCTCGAGGAATAGCCAATGATGAAATTAATAAAGGAAATCGGGAAAATGCATTGGAAGCTTTGGAGGTTGCTGTGGAAACTGCAGCAGTTATTCCCCCGGATCGCGATGGAGACAGAGATAAGATGGAATATCTTAATATTGCTCACTATTACGCTAGGGTTGGGGAAGGAGAAAGAACTTTTCAGCTTATTGATAAAATTGGTGGGTATGCCAGAGAATATGCCCTTTTCGGTGTCGCAAGTAAATTTGCCGCCAGCGGACATGATAATTTAGCATTTGAAGCTGTAGAAAAAAGCTTAAAAGAAGACCATTTGTTAGCCTACGGAGCAATTGCCCAGGAACAAGCTAAGCGTGGGGATCTAACTTCCTGGGCAAATACTGTAAGAACAAGGCTGGATGGCCAGGATAGTTCGGGTCTTGTATATGCATTTCAAGGATTAGCAGAGTATTATCATGAGCGAGGAAATGTTCAAGAAGCTCAAAATGCACTACTTAGCGCTGATGAATCGTTAGCCAAGGGAGAATTGGTGGACTCAGAGATTTGGAAGGATAGATTTGTAGAATTTTGTCTGGATAAGTTAAAAAATCCAGCTACAGCTTTACACATTGCCCAAACGGTGGAACCAAGTATCTCCGCGGTAGAAAGTTTGGGGAAAATTGTCAACCTTTTACGAAAACAGGGGAAGCTTTCAGAAATACCAGATGTCGTAGCACTTGCAGATAAAAAAGCCCAAGCTATGGTTAACGAAAGAGGAGAACTACATGATTGGACAATACCATATGCCCAAATGGCTGTTGCAGATATGCGAATAAAAATAGGTGATCCTGAAGGAGTTAAGGTTTTATCACAAACAGCCTCTGGATTAAAATCAGATCATTTACATATTGCTCAACGGTTAGCCAAACAGGGATTTGTAGAAGCTGCGCTATACCTTGCTCCAACATTTGATAACCCCCTCACGCAATTGGTTGTTGCAGAAACTATTCTTGAGTATTTAATTGAAGCAAAAGATTTTGAAAAAGCGCAGCAAGTTTTAACAACAGCTGCTGCACAGGCAAGACAGCTAGCAAGTCAGCGGAGTGAAAAGGGAAACGAATACCTTCCTTCACATTTGATAGACCTGGGGCAAAAATCTGCTCAAATTGGGGATGAGGAAAAGGCTATACAGCTATTTAATCTAGCCCATTTTTCAATTCCAGTATATGATCCAAAAAAAGGTCATCAAAGAATAGACCGCGAGTTAAATAGCTTAGTGACAGGTGCAGTTGAATCAGGCTATTTTGAGGAAGCACAACGTGCAGCAGATGATATTGATGATCCGGGAATTAGAATAATAGGGCAGATAAAAATAGCTTCAGGATTAATATCTGAGGGAAGATATGATGAAGCTTTTGAAGTGCTTTCCTATGTAGATGATTTTACTACTGCTATATTAGATATAAGCCTTGTGGTTCCTGAACAGCAAATCGCACTTGCGGCAGAGTATTACCGCCTTTTAATGCACTCAAAAGATAATTAAATTTATGCTCTGCCAAGTTCTTCCAGTTTTTTTGATAAATCAGGGGATTCATACTTTGATAAATCCAAGCCGTTTTTATGCGCAACAATTAAACCTTGTATAATCTTTCTGGCCATTACTGCATCACCTCTTGTTAAATAATTTATATCTATGGAATTATCAGTAAAACCAACGTCCACAATTTTTAGTGTTGAAAAAATCCAACTTGTTTCTATTAACACATCTGAAATATCCTTTATATACACACTATGTACTTGTTCAGAAAAGAAAAAATACTTATAAATAATTGTTACTTTGTGAATATCCACAATTACTTTATGAGGGAAGGGGTTAAAAGGGATTGCAGTTTTAATATACAAAAGGTTAGAGCGGGATTGTTCCACCATTTTATCCAACTTTTGCTCAGTAGCTTCTTCTGGAGTTAGTTTATCCTCCGGGGCGTTTTGTTTAGGAGGACTTCTATCCTTATTTGGCAAAGATTTTCTACTAAGAAGCTCTTCCTCAAGCTCCAAATCCTTCCCCAAAGATTGTCTTCTAAATGCAGGATTGTAAAAATACTTTGATTGAAAACCAGTTCTTACAGGGTCACCCATAGACTACAAATACTAGCAGTAAATATTAAGGTAAAAGACAGCAGGTGGTAAGTAGGCTGTAAGGATTAAAGTACGTCGTAGCTAAGCGTCACAGACACAGTTATGTCTGTGGAACCTGTTTCAACTTGAGTTCCGGTCTCAGGCGCACCTTTTGCATCCATGGTTCTCATCAAAGGAATGGGTATAAGAGAACCTCCTAAATTCTCTGAATAATTTACAATTCTACCTAATTTAAATCCAGCAATTTTGGCTGCATCTTCTGCCTTTTGCTTGGCTTCTGCCACTGCTTTGGTTCTGGCTTCATTTTGGGCTTTGGCTTTATCATCCAGTTCAAAATTTATCCCTCCAACTTGATTGGCCCCATTTGAGGTTGCAGCATCAATTACTTGGTTCACCTTATCTATTTGTTTGACTTTTACATACAAATTTGTGCTGGCTGAATAGCCTTTGATTTTTTGGGTACCCCCAGAGTAATCATATTCAGGGTTAATATTATAATTTGTAGTTTGAATGTCTTCCTCTTTTACTCCCAGTTGCTTAATTTCTGAGGAGACTTTGGTAATAACACTATTTATTTGCTCCTTAGTGGCTTTAACAGTTGAGCCATTTACTTGGATGCCCACATTTATTGAGGCTATATCAGGCTGAACTGTTACCTTACCAGTGGCACTTACATCAAAAGTGGAAGATTTTTGGGTAGTTACAGAATTTACAGAAAAAGGGATAGGACCAAATATTTTTGTGAAAAGAAATAAAAGTAAAAAGAAAGTGGCGGCGCCTACAACCGGAAGCAAAAAAACTCTGTTCCCCATGAATTTATTTTAACATAAGGGATACTAAAATTCCCAAACGTTTGTCTTAATAATTACCTTTGTGCTAAAGCTATATTCTGTCTGTTACGGTGATTTAGCATCCAAACTCTAGTGCTTGCTGCCAAATGAAGCCCTTCTAAGGGATTATTAAATATATTACTTCCCATAATATTTAGGGGATCTGCGTCTTCCCATTCATTAGGTAAGGAAGGGGGATAAAAAGGATACTGATCTGGTAATTCAAATCCATGTCCCAACTCATGGGCAATATAATTTGCGATATAAGCTTCTGCCATCACATCTTTCATTGTAGCTGTGGCATAACTAACACCTTTTCTACCTGAACCACCAAAGCGATAATATTTACCATTCTCCCCATGCATAATAGTAACTGCGAGAGATAAAAACTCACTTGAACTTGGAACATATAAAGGAGAATCATAATTGTCCAGCAAAGCTAAAAGTTTTCCTTTTAACTCCCTATCTTCAACTTGTTGGGCCATGCTTGTCCTAAGCTCTTTAATTACCTCAGGAAAAATATATTCATTTGCCCCTTTTTGGCCAGTAAAGACATTTGGTAAAACCTCACTTCTAATATTGGTTCTGTCCAAAAGAGCCTTTTCCCAAAACCTGGCAACCCTTGTGTGAGTTCTTTCAAGAGGGGCTTGAACCTCAGATTGCTTTGGTGTTTCACCTTTAGGCCAAAAGGTTACACCTATTAATCTTATTCTTTCAAGGCTAATATCTGGAACATGTGAAGCCCATCTAAATACATGTGCCTTATAAGAACTTGGAGTCTGACGATTCTCCCGTTTACTTCTTTCATACTCACTTTCTACAAAACCACCTGCTGCAAATGCCTTACCTATTTGTATAGCACCGGGTAATAGTATTGCAGTACCTGTAATGGCAAGATTTTTTAAAAATTGGCGCAGAAGGGGAGATGGGGGAATATCCTTAGTTTGTGACTGGTCAGGAGAATAAATTGGCATTTCCATAGAGAGAAATTATACCTTAAATAGAGTAATTTATCAAACTATAGGTTAATTAGTAAGTGGTTCAATTTTGGCTGCCATAATAAAATCATTTTCTGAAAGACCCCCTATGGCATGGGTAGTTAATTCTAAGGTTACCTTCCTATAATTTATAGTTATATCTGGATGATGACCCTCTTGTTCTGCCAAATCAGCCACTTTATTTACAAAACTTATAGCTTCTTTGAAAGAAGGAAATTTAAATAGTCTTTTTAAAGATTGATCAGCAATAACTTCCCACGCAGGATTTATAGCAGGTAAATATTCATTAATTTTGCTTCTATTTAAAGGCTTAACTCCACCTTCACAAGGAATACATTTCTTCTTGGTAAAATCCATATTTCGACCTTGCTTAACATGAACCCTGAGTTTTATCGAAGGGTCCATTATGCTCTGATTCTGGGAGTATTTCCTGGAGTTTTAAGTACACCGCTTTTTCTTAGATAATCTAAATCTTGTTGAATAGACTTCATTTGTTGCCCGATATGAATTAATACTTTGTGAGCTTCCTCATCATCACCTGCATCTTCCTGAATATCTTCAATGTCCTCTTCAACTTCTTCCAAACTATCAGTAGCCTTATTTACACTCATTTGGATAAAAATGGAAAGATAAATAGCCTCCAAAGATACAGCTGTAGTAAGGATTAATAATATATAGTCTGTGGTTAAACCAAAATACCTTAAACTAAAAATTCCTATAAAAAGAATTGAATGAACAATTAAAGACCAAGGGGTGCCTACCCATTCTGTCATTTTGACAGAAATTTTTTCCAAGATACCGGGTTTATTGTGCCCGTTTCCATTAGTATGTCCGTTTCCATTTTTTATTCTTACCATGGTGGACTCCTTTTAAATCACAAAAAAATCTCCGACCTGCTCTTAAGGTTGTGAGATTTGTTAAGTTTATTGTCTCGCCATTGAAAGTATCTGTCAACCCCCCAAATAATCTGTTACAATATCCGCTGGAAGCTGGTGTGGTGGAATGGCATACACGCTCGCCTTAAGAGCGAGTCCCCAAAAGGGAT
>ORMF010157370.1_pt1 | contig 18302 bp, 16 predicted proteins | sample 1779871 | NCBI WGS metagenome assembly ORMF01 (sample SAMEA104232316, study PRJEB22302) | groundwater metagenome | biome: forest; feature: aquifer; material: groundwater | place: USA | collected 2011-08-07 | depth 5.4 m | reverse complement strand
CCCTGCCATAGCTGTCGAGTGGTGACGATTCAATCATCTTGCGCACGCGCTCGGCAAACTCGAAGGCGCCCTCGGCGTTGGTCTGCGGCAGTTGCACCACGAATTCGTCGCCGCCGTAGCGCGCGAACACGTCGGATTCCCGCAGCAACTTCTGGACGCAGGCCACCGTCAGTTTGAGCAGATCGTTGCCGGTCTCGTGCCCGTAGGTGTCATTGACCTCCTTCAGGCTGTCCGAGTCGAACATCACGATGCTGTAAATGTGCCGATAGCGCACCGACAGCGTATGCGTGCGGCTGGCGAGCGTGGTAAAAGCGCGCACGTTGTATATTCCTGTCAACTCGTCGGTTTCGGAAATCAGCTTGATGCGCGAGAGTGCGCCGCGGATATCGGCCGACAGCATGGTCGTAATGTAGGCGACCAGTAACATCGGCGCGAGCCGGGTTATGAAATCGCTCACGTTGAAATTCCATGGCTGCGGGCCGGAGTTTGCTGAATAGCCAAGTAACAGGTAACACGCCGCGATCAACGCCACTTCGAGCAGCGTGACCAGTTTGCCCAGCGTCAAGGCGCTTATGATGATGGTCAGCAAATAGAGGTTGACGAGCGGGCTGTCAAGGCGCCCGGAGTGATAGAGAATCCAGGTGATGAAAACTATCATCACCCAGGTTTCGATCGCAAGCTTCCAGTGCGCTGCGCTGCGATCGATATTGAAATAGCGAAAACCGGCGACGAACCCGGTATAAATCAGCAGGCCGAAATAAATCGGCAACGCGCCGCCGGCATCCTGTCCCTGCGTTACCTGGTAGAGCAGCACCAGGACGGCAAGCAGCCACTGGATCTCGTCAACGGTGCGAGAGAAGTTTTTCAGCTCCTCGGCCTCATGGCTCAGTGCGACAAACGGTAATTGGCCCATGCAATCTTTAGTCCGACTGGTTTATTGCCCGCCCGCGAACACTCATCGTCCGGTCCGGCTTGGGGTGGCATAAAGTATATAGTTTCGGGCGCAATTTGGCTGGTTCGCGTGAAACACCCCATCCGGCGCGCCGGGACCGGAATGCGGCGAGGGCGGCTCCGAGGCGAGGTTTTACGGGCTCAGCCGCGGGCTCTTGATGCTGCCGCGGACATTGAGCGTGCCGCGCGAGACGGCGACGGATTGTGAACCGGCGATCAGGTTCAGTCTTCCCGACAACTCTCCCGCGGGCGAAACCTCGACTGCACCGGTGCAGTCGAGCGGCGAGGAGAGGAGCTCGAGGTTGCGGAAGGAAACGCGGTTGGCGACCGCCTGCGCTTCCCCGGTAAGCACGTTGAAACTGGTATTGCCGCCGTCGCGCGAAGTGCGTCCCGTCGACTGGAACGAGCGCATGAGATCGACCTTGTCGAGGGTGCCGTTCAGCAGCGTAAATCTGGCGGCTACGCGCGGCGCCGCGAACAGCTCGTCGGGCGTTTGTCCTTGCAGCGCGAATTTCGCGCTCATGTCGAGTACGCCACGCGCGCTGAAATCGCGCGTGAATGCCGGCAGTAATTGCCCGACATCAGAGCCTTTGAGACTGAATTCTCCTTCCGCTGTAAGCTGGTTGCGCCAGTTGATGACGAGGGCGCCTTTGAGCGCGCCGCCGTAAAGAGTGCCGTCAATTCCGGATACGGCGATATGTTTGCCGCTGATCATAGCCGCGCCGACGACATCGGTGAATTCAAGCGCAGGGCCGACCGGGAATCGCCAGTTTTTGGCACTGAATTGCGCGCGCAAGCCTCCGTCGTTGAGCGCTGTCATATCGAGGTTGATTTTGTCGTCGCGCAACAGCATTTTCTGCATGCCGCCGTTCTTGTCGAAAGCAACGCTCGCCTCGAACGTCGGCAGTTCGATGCTGCGCAGCGCGAGCTTGACGGTGCGCGACTTAAGGCGGCTGATCCGCAGGCCCGGAGCACCGGGGCGCGCCTGAACCCACGCGGCAAGTCGCGGAATCGCGCTCTCCTCGATGCTGACTGAGCGCAGCTCGATCTCATCGAAATCCATGCGTCCCCCGAAAATCATGCCGGACGACAGCGGCACGATCGCGGTCTCGATTCTGACGTCCTGCGCGCTGCCGATTGCGATGCGTTTGAGCCTGAGTTGTGGCGCGGGAAACAGCGTAAAGCCCGCACTGTCGACACTGACCGGCTCCTGCAGCCGCCCGGACAGCAATTTTTCGGCGCCGCTTGCATAGCCCGACAGTGGCACAACGTGCAGCAGCGCGATTCCAAGCACGGCAACGATGACGGCGCCGATCATCGCCGTGGTAGCCCATTTGATTATCTGCGTGAAATCGATGTCTGCCAGCCGGCGCTCGAGAATTCCGTCCTGATCGAGCGCGCGCGCTGCCTGCTGGGCGCGATCGAGCGCATCCTCGCGCGCGGCTTCCGCCACTTTCAGCGCGTGTTCCATGGCGCGAACCCGCGCTTCGGCGACATCGCGGGCTTCGGCGGCAGCGAGCGCCTGCTGCTCGAACTCGGCACGTGCCCGCACTTCGGCCTCTATTCTGGCTTCAGCTTCCGCCTTGATGCGCCTCTGGGTCTCGGCATTGATCCGGGCTAACGTCACCGCAGAAGTGAAATCAAGATCGAGATCGACACCAGTCCCGGCCCCGACCTCGTCCCGGTGTGCTGCGGGCGGTTGGTGAGAGACCTGGATATAGCCCTCGGCAATGAGCTTGTCGAGCGCCGAGGGCAGCATTGCAACGTTGACGCGTGCTTTTTGCGGCAGATCAGCGACCGGCGTTTTGCCGTCGACAGCCAGAAATACCAAGCCGATATCGCGTGACAGGCGCAGGGTCCGGTTCTTGACCTCGAGCACGCCCTTGGGGGACTTGGCAAATATGGTTTGTGGGTGCATTCAGTTCTACGGTGACAGCAACCGGATCCTCAACGCGCAGTGTGTTCGCCATGTAAGGCAACGGTGCGCTGCCGGGCGCGCGAGCCGGGGCAAAAGCGGTCGATCGGGTTTGGGTTTCTTACGCGATAGTCAAAACGATCTTGCCCGTGTGCGCGCCCGATTCCATGAGTGCGTGTGCCGCGGCGGCCTCGGCGAGCGGGAAGGCGGCATTCACCACCGGCCGGATTCTGCCGGACGCGATGAGCGGCCAGACTTTCGCCTCCAGTTGCTGTGCGATTTTCTCCTTGAAGGCGGGTGACCGGGTGCGCAGGGTGGAGCCGGTATATGTCAGGCGTTTCAGCATGACCGGCATCAGGTTGACCTCGACCTTGGAGCCGAGCGCGAAGGCGAGCTGAATGATGCGGCCGTCGTGCGTGGCAGCCTTGAAATTGCGCTCGATGTTGGGGCCGCCGACGATGTCCAGAATCACGTTTGCGCCGCCTTCCTGGCGCAGGATCTCCACGTAATCTTCCTGCCGGAAGTCGATCACCCGATCGGCGCCGAGCCCGCGGCAGAATCCGCACCGTGCCTCGGGGCTGTCAGTGGCGATGACCTTGGCGCCGAACGCCTTGCCGAGCTGTATTGCCGTCGCGCCTATGCCTCCCGCGCCGCCGTGAACGAGGAATGTTTCGCCGGCCGCGAGACCGGCGCTCATGAAAACGTTGCTCCACACGGTGAAAAAGGTCTCGGGCAGGCTGCCCGCATCGCGCAGGCTCATACCTTTGGGGACCGGCAGGCAATGACGCGCATCGACGCTGCAGTACTCCGCGTATCCGCCGCCATTGGTAAGCGCGGTCACCGGGTCGCCGACGGACCAGCGCCGAACCTGATCACCAAGCGCCGCGATGGCGCCGGAAACTTCAAGACCGGGCAGGTCGGAGGCGCCGGACGGAGGCGGGTAGAGTCCCTTGCGCTGCATCAGGTCCGGGCCGTTGACGCCGGCTGTGGAGACCTTGATCAGCACTTCGCCGGCGGCCGGTCGCGGTAACGGACGAGTCGCGGGGCGCAGCACTTCAGGCCCGCCGGGCGCGCTGATTTCAACCACCTGCATCTGTTCTGGCAATTTCTGCTCCATTCGATTCCCTATGACTTTGTTTCCCGAAACATCCTCATGCGTTCCTTCAGTCCCGGCACGCTTGCGGACTGAACGAGCGCGGCCATATCGGCGGCGCGCGTTTCAGCGACGGTCTGCTCGTTCAGCCGCGCAGTCGCCGCCAGCGTCAGAACTTCAACATCCTTGCGCGTGGCGGCAATCAGCGCAGGCCATTCGGACTGCGCGGCGACGCGCGTGATAAACCCGATCCGCAGCGCTTCATCGGCGGCGACGGTGCTGCCCGTCGCCAGCATCGCGCGCGCGAAATCGGCGCCGATGCGGCCGGCTAGCCGGCGCACGCCGAGCACGACGCCAAAACGCAATCCCGGCATGCAAAACGTCGCATCGGGCGCGGCTATGCGCAGGTTACACGCGCACACCATGTCGGCGCCCGCGCCGAAATTCCTGCCGTGCGCCAGCGCCAGCGTCGTGAACGGCGCGTGGTGGAGCTGCTGCAACAGATGCTCGATACGGATAAAGCGCAGCACCAGGTCACCTTCGGCCGCCTCGAGATACCCGGTGAAGTCGAAACCGGCGCAAAAGTTGTTGCCGTTACCGTCCAGGATCAGTAGCCGCGTGCCGTCGGTGTACGCGTACTCGACCGAATTGAGCAGCGCTTCGACCAGCGACGCCGACAGCGCGTTGGCCTTGTGCGGCCGGTTCAGCGTGAGATGGGTGATGTGGGCGTCATGCTGGCGCAGCAACTCGTTTTCCATCGGAAATACGCGAAATCGCCAAACCGATATACTAGCACGCGACAAATCGCGTGTTTCAAAAAGCGATGCCGGGAAATCTATTAACGCCCTGTCCGGATTGCGCCGGAATGGCATTTTTTTCATCGACGGCCAATTTTTCAGCATTCTGTCAGGGTTCGAGATGGACCACCGGTGCCCGGTCTGCAGCGCGGATCTGAAAAGGCGTAAATTGAGCCAGGCCATCGTGGCCCGCATGGAGATCGAATGTTCCTACTGCAAGAACGCGCTGCAGCTCAATATTCACCGGTTGGAGGTAATCCTGGTGCTGTTCGTTTTCGGGGCGATCGTGGTGCTGGCCGCGTTGGCCTATTGGGTGCAGAGCCAGAGTCTGGCGCTTACGGCCTTTGGCGTCGCGATGGCGGGCTCACTCGCATTGCCATTGCTCGAGCGGATCTACCTTCGAAGCTGGCCGCGCTATGTGTCGAGCGTCCGGTACTCTGATCGGTAGCCGGCGTGGACGGGCTGCACCCGCGCTGTCGGGTAAAGTGAACGTGTATTGCGGCGGAACATGTGAGAATGGCAGGTGCCATGATTGAGTACCGGATTAACGCCGCGATCACTCCCGAGCAGTTTATCGACGTGCTCAGCCGATCCACACTCGCCCAGCGACGGCCGGTGGACGACCGCGCATGCATCGAAGGCATGGTCAAAAACTCCAATCTCTGTGTGACGGCGTGGGACGGCGCCAAGCTGGTCGGTGTTGCCCGCTCGATGACTGATTTTCACTACGCGTGCTACCTCGCGGACCTCGCGGTTGACGTCGGTTACCAGCGCTCGGGCATAGGAAAAACGCTGGTCGCGCATACACAAAGCCAGCTGGGCCCCCGCTGCAAAATCAGGCTGATCGCAGCCCCGGACGCCGCCGACTACTATCCGAAGATCGGCTTCATCGAGAACACCCGGTGCTGGGAATTGGGCAGGGGCACGGCATGACGGCTGAGCGGACCCCGCTCGCCTCCGTAGAACGCGGTGCGGTAAAGCGGAAAAGCGTCGGTTTCAAATTTGAAAGCAGGAACACGGAATCTGATCGAGGAACAGCGATGGCCGCCAGGAAAACGGCGCGCAAGCGCATGGAGTGCATTCTGATCGCGTCGTTGGCCGTATTTTCCGGGATGAAGCAGACTTTCGCGCAGCCTTACCCGGCCAAGCCGGTTCGCATGATAGTCGCGGTGCCGCCGGGCGGGCCGGCCGACACCCTGGCGCGGCTGGTCGGTCCCCGGCTTGCCGAGGCGATCGGGCAAAGCGTGGTCATCGACAACCGGCCCGGCGCCAACGGCAATATCGCGTATGAAATGGCGGCGCGCGCGGTTCCGGACGGCTACACTTTCGTGCTGGTCGCCGCCGGGATTTCCATCAATCCGAGTCTTTACCGCGAAGTTAAATACGATTTGCGCCGCGATTTCGCGCCGATCACGCAGGGCATTGCGGTGCCCAACATTCTCATCGTTCATCCTGCGGTTGCTGCGACTTCCGTCAAAGAGCTGATTGCGCTGGCGAATGCGCGCCCGGGACAACTCACGTTTGCCTCCGCCGGCAACGGCACTTCCGGGCACCTGGCGCTGGAGCAATTCAGACTCATGTCAGGCGTCAAGGTCATACACGTGCCGTACAAAGGCGGCGGGCCGGCGCTGGGCGAGGTGATGGCAGGGCAGGTGCAAGCTTTGTTCAGTATCGCGCTTGCCGCCATTCCGCAGGTGAAGGCGGGACGGGTGCGGGCGCTTGCGATCACCAGCGCCCAACGCTCGGTTTTGGCGCCCGATTTGCCGACGATGGCGGAACAGGGTTTCGCGGGTTTTGAGGTGGTCGGCTGGTTCGGCTGGGTCGCGCCGGCCACAACGCCGCGCGCGATCGTCAATCGGTTGAACGTCGAGATCGTGCGCATCCTCAACCAGCCGGAGATGCGGGAACGGCTGCTGGGGCTGGGCGCCGATCCGGTCGGCAATACGCCGCAGGCATTTGCGGCGTTCATCGAGAGCGAGCATGACAAGTGGGCGCGGGTGATCCGGCAGGCCGGCCTGCGCGCCGAGTAAGCGCCTGGCGGTATTTTCCAGGGGGGAGTCCACGCATGGCAAGAGCACGAGGCGTCACGTACGGCAACCGGTGCGGGCTGCATCCGGTGGAGCGCGCCTGATGGCATCCAGCGTATTCGACCAGTTGCTGCTGCGGCATTTGTGGGGTACCGACGAGCTGCGCGCGATATTCTGCGACGAAAACCGCGTTCAAAAATGGTATGACTTCGAGGCGGCGCTCGCGCTTGAGCAGGCCGGACTCGGTATCATTCCGCTTGCGGCGGCGGAGGAGATCGCCGCCCGGGCGCACGTTGAGAACGTCGATCTCGAAGCCGTCGCGGCGGAGATACGCCGCGTCAAGCATCCGCTGGTGCCGGCACTGCGCGCGCTGCAGCAGCTCTGCACGGGTGGTTTTGGCGAGTTCGTGCATTTCGGCCCGACTACGCAGGACGTGCTCGATACCGGCATGGTGCTGCAGGTCAGGCAGGCGCATGCGATTTTCCTGCGCGATCTGCGCGGCGTCGGCCGTGAAATCTACCGCCTTGCCGAAACCTACCGGAATACCCCCATGACCGGCCGCACTCACGCGGTGCAGGCGCTGCCGATCACGTTCGGCCACAAGTGTGCGGTGTGGCTGTCGGAAATGTCACGCCACTTCGCGCGCATGCGGCAGCTCGAACCGCGCGTGTTTGTCGGCATCCTGGTCGGCGCGGTCGGCACCAAGGCGTCCTACGGCCCGCAGGGAATCGAACTCGACCGGCGCGTGATGCAGCGATTGGGGCTGGGTGTTGCCGACATCAACTGGCAGCCGGCGCGCGACCGGCTGGCCGAGTACGTAAGCGTGCTGGGCCTGATCGGGGGTACGCTCGGCAAGATCGCCAACGAGATCATCAATCTCGAGCGCGACGAAATTGGCGAGCTCGAGGAGCCGTTCAATGAAGGCAAGGTCGGCTCCTCGACCATGCCGCACAAGCGCAATCCTTCGGTGTGCGAGAATATCGTGTCGGTGAGCCGTGCGATCCGCTACAGCGTCGGGCTGATGCAGGAGGCGATGTGCGTCGAGCACGAGCGCGACGGCGCGGCGTGGCGTATGGAATGGAAGGCGTTGCCGGAGGCGTGCCTGATGATGGGCGTGATGCTGGAGCAGTCGCGTTACGTGCTGGCAGGACTTACGGTCAATACCGACCGGATGCGCCGCAATCTCGATCTGCTCGGCGGTTTTCTGATGTCGGAGCGCGTGATGTTCGCGCTCGCGGACAAGGTAGGCAAGCAGTCCGCGCACGAGCTCGTGTATGAAGCGGCGATGCACGGCGTGGAGCACAAGATCACGTTCGAGAAGTCGCTGCTGGAGAACCGGCAGGTGCGCGAGGCGCTGAGCGAGCAGGAACTGCGCACGGTGCTCGATCCGACGACTTACGTCGGACTTGCGCCGCAGATCGTCGATGATGTGCTTGCGCAGGCCAAGGCGAGCGGCTGGCTGAATCAGGAAAAAACATGAACATCGCGATACTCGACGATTACCACGACACGGTCAGGACGCTGGCGTGCTACAGCAAGCTTGCCGGCCATAACGTCACGATCTGGAATGACCACACCAAGGACGTCGATACGCTCGCGGCCCGGTTGAGGGACACCGAAGTGCTGGTGCTGATCCGCGAGCGCACGCCGATCCGCGCGCCGCTGATCGAACGCCTCGACAAGCTGAAGCTCATCAGCCAGCGCAGCGTTTATCCGCATATTGACGTCGATGCCTGCACCAGGCGCGGCGTAATCGTTTCCTCGGATTTGCATGCCGGCTCGCCGTCGTACGCGACGGCGGAACTCACGTGGGGCCTGATCATCGCCGCGCTGCGGCAGATTCCCCAGCAGATGGCCGCGCTCAAGGCGGGTAAGTGGCAGATCGGCGTCGGCGCCAGTTTGCGCGGCAAGACCCTGGGCATTTACGGCTACGGCAGGATAGGCAGCGTGATTGCGGGATACGGCAGGGCGTTCGGCATGAAAGTGCAAGCATGGGCGCGGGAAGCCTCACTCGCCCGCGCCCGCGCCGACGGCTACGGCGTTGCGCGCAGCAAGCAGGCGTTTTTCGAGGAATGCGATGTGATATCGCTGCATATGCGCCTGGTGGAGGCCACACGCGGCATCGTTACCGCCGCCGATCTTGGGCGCATGAAGCCGACCGCGCTTATCGTCAATACCAGCCGTGCCGGCCTGATAGCGCCGGGCGCACTGGAGGCGGCGCTGCGCGCCGGCCGTCCGGGTATGGCGGCGGTCGATGTTTACGAGGACGAGCCGGTGCTCGACACCCGCCATCCGCTGCTCGCGCTGGACAATGTGGTATGCACGCCGCACATCGGGTACGTGGGGCGCGACGAATTCGAAATCCATTTCGTCGATATCTTCGACCAGATACTTGCCTACCACGCCGGCAAGCCGATCAACGTCGTGAACCCCGAAGTGCTAAAATCACCCGCGAAATGAACCAACCAGGAGATCAAAAATGAACCGCATGTCAGATGGAATCCGCCGCGCCGCATTGTCCGTGCTGTGCCTGCTGCTGCCGGTCGCGGCTGTCGCACAAAATTATCCGACCAAGCCGGTCCGCCTGATCGTCGCGTTTCCGCCGGGCGGCTCGACCGACATCATCGCGCGTCTGGTCGGCCAGAAACTCGGCGAGCGGCTCGGCCAGCAGGTGGTGATCGACAACCGCGGCGGCGCCGGCGGCACCATAGGCACCGAAATCGCCGCGCGCGCCAATTCCGATGGCTACACGCTGACGATGGGCACTACCACCACGCACGTTATCGCGGCGGGTGTTTACAGCAAGCTCAAGTATGATCCGATCAGCGATTTCGCGCCGCTCACGCTGGTCGCAACCACGCCGTACTTGCTGGTGGTGAATCTCGGCGTAAAGGCGAATTCGCTGAAGGAATTTATCGCGCTCGTGAAGTCGCAGCCGGGCAAGCTCAATTTCGCTTCGGCGGGCACCGGCAGCACGACCCAGCTGGCGATGGAAATGCTGAAGATCGCGGCGGGCATCGACATCGTGCACGTGCCGTACAGCGGCAACGCCCCGGCCAACACCGCCACGGTGGGTGGCCAGGTGCAGGCGCTGTTCGGCAGCATGCCCGCGGTGCTGGCGCAGGCCAAGGCGGGACGATTGCGGCCGCTTGCGGTGGGCACCGCGAAGCGCTCGCCGTCGCTGCCGGACGTGCCGACCGTCGCCGAGTCCGGCTATCCCGGCTTCGATGCGTCGCTGTGGCTGGGATTTTTCGCTCCCAAAGGCACACCCGCGCCGATTCTCAAACGGCTGCAAACCGAGCTGACCGGGATCGCGCAATCGCCGGAAATGAAAGAGCAGTTCGAGCGCAACGGCGCCGCGGCGCTCACTACTACGCCCGCGGAGCTCACCCAATTGCTCAAAACCGAGACCGACAAATACTCCAAAGTGATCAAGGCGGCGGGCATCAAGCTCCAGTAGCGCACGCATGAGGCTGCGACACGTCGTTAAAGAGCCTCTGCACAAGTCGGTGTCGCATTCCAACTCGTGATTCCAGCGCAGGCGGGAATCAAGGCTGAGCTGTGAGCGGGCATGGTAATGCTGAAATGCAGTCGTAATGAAACCCGCTGGAGAATCCGTTGCAGATTGTTTGTCTTGACCTCGAGGGCGTGCTGATCCCGGAGATCTGGATCGAGTTTTCAGAACGCACCGGCTTGCCGGAGCTCGCGAAAACCACCCGCGACGAGCCCGATTACGACAAGCTGATGCGCGGGCGTATCGAGATCCTCGGCCGCGAGGGACTCGGGCTGCCCGACATCCAGAAGGTGATCGACGGGATGCGGCCCCTCGCGGGCGCGCGCGAGTTCCTCGACTGGCTGCGCGGCTACTGCCAGGTCGTGATCCTGTCCGACACCTACTACCAGTTTGCAGCACCCCTGATGCGCCAGCTTGGCTACCCGACGCTGTTCTGCAATGAGCTGATCGTGGACGACGCGGGCCGCGTGCGCGACTACCGGCTGCGCCTGCGCGAGCAGAAGCGCGAGTCGGTGAAGGCATTCAAGACGCTCAAATTCCGCACCATTGCCGCGGGCGATTCGTACAACGATACCGCGATGCTCGCGGAGGCGCATGCGGGCATCCTGTTCTGCCCGCCCGCGAACGTGATCGCCGAATTCCCGCAGTTCCCGGTCACGAAAAACTACGACGAGCTGCGCGCGGAAATCATCAAGGCGAGCGGGGGCAACGCCGGCATCTGATCATCTTGTCTGCTTTTCGAGGCGAGCTACCTCGTCCCACCGTATACGTGTCGACGCGCTTCGGAGGTAGAAATCCTGGCCAATCTGCTGCTGTAATCTTTCCTCGTACGCAAGCGCCAGCACTGCTTTTGCGTCATCGGGCCTTCGCCAAACTCCGGTAACCACGTCGGGACGAAGCTCACCGATCGAATACGCATAGTCCCACTTGAGGTGACCCGGGTAAAAATGCCACAACCCTGGTTTATCTGCGCCATCCATTGCGAGTCGCGCGATTCGGCGATCGCTTTTCCCGAGTATGTCGATCGCCGGGCGGTCTGCGAAATACGGCATGCTTCCTGCCCAGAGCACGGCAATCCGAGCGTCGGGTTCCGTGATGCGACGAATTAGCAAGGCACTTTGCACTTTATTTCGATTGTCCGACGTATGCATCGGCTCGTCGATGAAGACGAGACGTAAGAGATTCCGCACGTTTCCGTCAAACGTCTGAAGAGTCGTCAGGACGGTAAGGAAGACAAATGCGCCGAAGGCCGTCGCTATCCGCTGGGAGAGTCGAAGCCGATTCAACACATCTCGGAACTCATGCTCCCACCTTCGCCAGAGAGCACAAGCCGATCCGCTCAGCAGAACCAGGAACAAAGGCATGACTATCGATACGTAGCGGTTTGCTATGCCAAACCACTCCCACGCGTCACCGCCCACGTAGATGCTGTATGCGGACTGAGCCAGGAACATTGTCGCTAGGAGCACGGAAACGCGAGTAGGTTGTCTGGCAACCGTCCAGAACGCCATGACCGTGAGCAATATGTTCTGGCACCAGAGGAAAAAACCATATCGAATGATCCCACGCGTTATTCGTGCCCACGCTGGATATCCTTCCATCTTCAGGTAATACGTATTGGGAAGCCAGTCCTGGTAGTACATCCACCTCCACCACGTTGTCGCGCCAAGGGTGCCGGCGATGGCTAGCCCTCCCGCCAAGAGGTGCTGCCGGCGGTGTTTGCGTCCAAGCAGGAGCAGGAATATCCACACCACCACACTTGGAACGACCATGTCGATGCGGGTAAGCAGGCCAATCCCCATCAACACGTACACCCAGACGTGGAAGGCTTCTTCATCAATACTTCGTATTGCAAGCAGCGCGAGCCCTGAAACGATGGCTGCGAGCAACCCCACCTCCATTCCTTCGATGGCCCAGTAGTTCAGCGGATAGTAAAACGCGACCAGGAGAATTGCCGCGAACGTGAATCCACGCGAACCCGAAGTCAATCGGTCTGCCAGTTGCTGAACAAACCAAAGATTCGCGATAAGACAGGCTATGCTGGCGACCTGAACCACCAGCGAGATCTTTGCGGCAGGAATCGACAACAGGTGGGGCAGCATCATGAGCACGGTCCAGAGAGGATTCGTGTAACCCTCGATGGCCACTTCGCCACGGTTCCAGACCAGCCCGAACCCCGCCGCTGCATTCTTCGCATATCTCATCGAAATCATGGCATCGTCAAACAGACAGAAGTACCGGGTGCCGTCGATTACGAAGCTGGAACTCCAGACGAACCACGCTGCGTACGGAATAAACAGCGCTAATACGATGAAGAGAAGATTGGGACACCGCGGATGCGGCGCCGAGTCTTCGCGCCCCGGATAAGAGTGTTCGATGTTCATACGCTGGCCTAGTTTTGTGGACGCCGTACGGCGCATATTATGGAGTTCGACTCTGGATTCTGCGTCCGTGCACGTATAGTGTGCACCCGCCGCTCGGCGCGTTCCACATACCAGATTTTGCACCCGACACCGGCCTCTCCCCGAGAGTTTCCTGTACAACGAAATCGTAGAAAGATAGTCACAGGAGATTCAATATCTTTCTTTCGAGGGTCAGGTTGCGCGCATCGGCTTCGCGCGGATTCAACTTTATCGAGCATAGCGCTGGAAAACATGGTATTTCTGCGCTCAATTATTGCATTTCCAAGCGAAAAAAGTCCTACTGCGGGAGAAGTCATAAGTTCACACGGTGTCATACGTTGTTGCCGTTTCCTCATTTAAAATACGAGGAGCTTCGTTACACTCGACCACGCCTTTTCTGGCGCGGTTTGATATTTGCTTTGGAATGCGAAGGGTAGTTATTTGCAACAGGAATTCGGTTGCAAAAAACAACCATTAACGCTGGACTGAATTCCCGGAACTCATCCGCTTGGTCTTTCATGAATATTACTCGTCGTGCAGGCCCCGCCAGCAAACAGTGCGCCGATACCCACCGCAAACCACAATGTTGTAAGCCGGATTAATATCGTCGCAGCAATCGCGTCTGCGCTGCCAGCTCCTTTCCATATCAGCAGCGCAGCCATTACCGCTTCAGTGCTTCCCAAGCCGCCGGGCATGAAACTCAAGGCCCCTGCGAGCATGGATATTGCATAGACGAACACGGCGAATGTCAGCGGAATCTCCAGGCCCATCCACTGCAGGATCAGGAAAAAAGCCCACGCTTCCGCTGCCCATGCGACCAGACTCAACCCGGTCGCTCCTGCCAGCAGCATCGGCGCATGGCAGCGCCGCGCTTGCTGCAGGATCTGGAGAAGGTGGCATAGCAGGGAGGAAATTCGTGATTTACCCCGAATCACTACCCGCAGACGTTCAAGCAGGCGTTGGTTCGATAGAATCAGGAATATCCCAAGTACTCCGCCCGCTCCGATAGCTATCATGGGCTGTGCCGCCGGGTAAACCGTCGCTCCGAAGAGCGTCAGTACGACGACCGCCAGCAGGTCGGACAGCCGTTCACTCAGGAACGCGGCAAGGCTTTTCGGGTAGGGCATTCCCCAGCGCTTCAGTAATACTCCGCGAAGTGCCTCGCCCGCCTTTCCGGGTGTCGTGGTCAGCACGAATCCGCAAAGGTAGATTTTCAAGCTGGGCCACCATGGTACCGGATGATCCATCGCCTTGAGGTACGACTGCCAGCGGACGAATCGAAGCCCATAATTAGCCAGTGACAGCAACAGCGCCACCGCGATTCCGAGAGTGCCTACCTTCCCGACAGCACTCGCTACATCCCGCCACCCGCTCCAGAGCGCAAAGCCCAGGTAGCCGAACGCAGCCAGTATCACCGACCACACTAACGCATGGTGGCGCCAGCCGGGAAACAGCTTTACCCCGTTCTCCGCATTGGTTGAAGGCACTGGCGCCATCGTTATAACTTCATCCGCTTGAAGACGGGACGAGGGATATTTCGGACAATCGCCATGATCAGCGCCCAGAACGCAGGAGTGTAGAGAACGTCCGCTCCGCGCTCGATGCCGGCCACGATTCGCCGTGCCACAGCTCCTGGTTGAGCCATCAGCGCGGCCGGCAATGGTAATCCTTGAGTCATCGGAGTGGCAACGAAGCCGGGTCGGATGTCGGTTAGAGACACGCCGGCCTTGAACAGGCGCGCCCGCAATCCCTCGCAATAGACCGATATCGCCGCCTTGGCACTGCCATAAACGTAGTTGCTGGGCCGCCCGCGGTCACCTGCCACTGAGGTGACGACGGCGATGGCCCCGCTACGCTGCCGTTCGAAATGGTTCGCGAGGACCGTCAATAGCGCGATTACCGAAGTCCCATTGGTTGTGAACTCGCGAAGCGTGAGGGCAGCATCGCCCTCACAGGCCGCTTGATTGGGCAATGTGCCGTGGGCGATCAGCGCAATGTCAAATCTCCCGAGAGCTTGTTCGCCCGCCTTGAGCATCGCCGGGTGAGCATCCACATCGGTGGCGTCCATTGGCCACGCGTGCGCGGCTGCCGCACCGCGCACGCCAAGATCTGCTACAAGCGCCTCCAGTTTGCCGGTGTCTCGCCCAACAAGGAACAGGCTGGCGCCCTGCGCCGCCCATAATCGGGCGCATGCGCTGGCAATCGCGGACGTAGCGCCGATGATAAGAATATTTTTCATTGAGTCACGCGTTTCCAGAATCGGGACAGCAACGCGGGGTCGCGCAGGGCCTCGAGCTGACTCCACGCCGGGTAGCTCCGCCGAAAGTCTTTTCCACTCATGTGGGCGTCCTTCGCCGGGTACATGCGCCCGCCAGCCTCTCGCACGATGGCGTCAAGTCGCGGAAACAGCGTGGTAACCAGCCGTTCGGTCTGCGGGAAGTCTAGCGCAAGTGTGGTTCCCGGTTGCGGGAATGACAGCAGGCCCGGCGAGGGGACATCGCCACAGCGCTTGAGGACTGCAAGGAAAGAGCCCGTGCCCGACTCGGCGATGGCGGCCAGCAACGAATGAATGCCTGATCGGGCCTCGGACCCGGGAATCAGGTACTGGCACTGTTGGAAACCTTTCGGTCCATAGATTCGGTTCCACTGCAAGATGGAATCGAGCGGGTAGAAAAAAGAATCGTAATCCACTTGGCCGAACTTCCGGGCACGCGGCGCCCTGCGCCAGTAAAGCTTGTTGAAGGCTCGAAGCGACAGACTGTTGACGAGAGACATGGGAGGGGTCAACGGGATTGTGAGCTTGTGCGACGTCTCGACGGTAAGCGTTCCACTACTCGCGAAATCGCTAGCCATATATATACCCCGGCCGGTTGACTTGCCACGGGCCGCGCAATCGATCCATGAAACACAGAACTCGTGCTTCTCGTCGAGTTCGGCCGACAGCGCGAAAAATTCATTCAGGTCGTCAAACCGCTGCGTCACGAATTTGATCTGGCTCGCTTGGATCGGCATGAGTTGGATCTCGGCCCACTCGATAAGACCAGTGAGGCCCAACCCACCGACGGTCGCATTGAAGAGATCGGTGTGTTCCCCGGGCGAACAGGTTAGACGACCGGTGTCCGACCGTAGCAGCCCGAACCGCCGCAAGTGTCGGCCGAACGTGCCGCGCCGATGGTGGTTCTTGCCGTGGACATCGTTGGCAATGGCGCCTCCCAAAGTGACGTACTTCGTCCCGGGTGTGACCGAGAGGAACCAACCGTGCGGGATCGCCACGCTTAAGATCTCCTCCAGGGTCACTCCCGCCTCGGCCGTGAGGACGCCGGCAATCCAGTCAGCGCTTACAAATCGGTCGAGCGGTCGCAGGTGCAGCACGTGATCGCTTGCGGCGAGGCAGCTGTCGCCGTAGCTCAGGCCGCTGCCGTAAGGCAGGGTCGTGCCGTGTACCTGTCGCGACAGTGCCAGTTGGTCGGGAAGATCACCGCGCCAGTGGCAGGCCAGCGGCACCTGCGGAAACGGCGGGTAGTTGCCCCAGGACAGCAGTCGAGCAGTAATCATGTGGCTGCCCAGAACACGAGCGCCAGTAGCGCACCAATCGAGAGGCTGACGCGATCCTGAATCGCAAAAAGTACCGGGTCCTCGTTCATAAGGCCCCGATGGGCAAGCATCCAGATTTGGCTAATCCAGGTGAGAACAAGTGGACAGGCCAGCCAGATTACCTCAGGGCGTCTGTAGAACTGCGTGGTGTATGCATCGTTGATGTAGAGCGCTAGCACCATGACGGCCATGTAGCCGGATGCAGCACCGAGGGCGGCGATCATCTGCAAGTCGTCGGGAAAGTAGCCGCGACCACGGGCCTTTTCGACACGGCCTTGGGCGCGCACCTGGAAGAGTTCCGCATTGCGTTTTACCAAGGCAAGGCTCAGGAACATGAACATTGAAAATGCCAGCAGCCAGAAGCTCAGTTGAATGCCCAGCGCAACCGCCCCGACCATAATGCGCAAGGTATATAGACTCGCGAGCATGATGACATCTATGACCATGATTCGCTTGAGCGCAAACGAGTAAGCGAGAGCGAGCGTAAAGTATGTTGCGAGTCCGGCCGCAAACGCGAGTGGCAACCGCCAGATTGACAGCGAGAAAGCGGCTACTAACAGAATAGGAAAGACGGTCAAGCCCGACTTGATCGAGAGTCGACCGGAGGCAAAGGGCCGGGATCTCTTGTGGGCGTGATGCCTATCGTCTCGAAGGTCGAACAGGTCGTTGAGAATGTATACGCTGGACGCACACAACCCGAAGCACAGGAACGCGAACAGCGCATCGATTACCAGCGGCAACTCAGTATAGCGGTGGGCTGCCAGCAGCGGCACAAAGATGAGAAGGTTCTTTAGCCACTGGTGTAGGCGCAGCGCCTTAATCCAGTCTTGAATGGCCGGTTTTTCCGAGCTTAATACCAACGCGAGGTTGCCCAACTCCCGCACCCGGTGCTCGACCGTCGGTGTCGCGTTTACAACATAGGCCTGGCGAGCCGCGCTCCACACCGATAAATCGTCTTGCGAATTTCCAGCGTAGTCGAAACCCTGCTCGCCATATGCTTGTACCAGCGCGTCGCGCTTGGCACGTGCCGAGAGATTGCGATTGGCATCGGTGGCGATCACCTTGTCGAAGAGCCGCAAGTGCTCGGCGACTTGATCAGCCAGCCGGCGATGGCTCGCGGTCGCGAGCACCACGTGCCGACCGCGCTTGCGCTCGGTCTCGATGAAATCAATGACCGTTTTGTCGTAGGGCAGCACGGAAACATCGAGGTCCGTCGCGTAAGCGAGTTCGTGCTTGAGCGCCGCCTTGCCTCGCATTAGCCACTGCAGTGGAGCGAGGAACCGGTGTGGTTGGTCACGAAGAAACACGAGCCCCGTCTCTAGCAAGAGATCAGAGCGCAGAAGTGTGCCGTCGAGGTCGATGACGAGAGGAGGATCTTCTACCAAACGAAACCCCTTGAAAACTGAAGCGACAGAAAAATCAATTCCGGCGCGATTCCGGTTCGCTGAGCCGATGCACCGGGATCCGATGTGGAAACTGTCCCGGACCGCGCATAACTGGCTTGATGTTCATGTCGGCGTCCCCTTCGCCGGAAAATTACCGCGATTCGGGCGAGTACTGAGCGGAATTATCGATCATTTGCCATGTAATCTATTCCAAGTACTATTGCGAAGCAAGCGTGTTTCCGCACGCCGGCAGCTCCGAAGGTTTTTTCTGTGCGCCAGGTCACGTGTTCTTCGCTCCGGTGATGTCGGGAACCCGGGGGCAGGTAAGCGGCAGGATCGCGTGCAACGGCCAAGCATCGTACTTGCAGGGTTGCATGCATGGCGCAGGTGAGCGCGGCAGCGGCGCGCGGTGATGCTCCCTCGTTCTGCCCGCCCGCGAACGTGATCGCCGAATTCCCGCAGTTCCCGGTCACGAAAAACTACGACGAGCTGCGCGCGGAAATCATCAAGGCGAGCCGCGCCGACTGAGCATCGCCTGGCGCGGTGCCCGCGGGTGTCAGGCCCATCGCGCCCCGGGCCGGCCGTTTTCGACGATGAAAGTCGCGAGCGTCGAAATTTCGCTGT
>ORMF010351272.1_pt1 | contig 18314 bp, 15 predicted proteins | sample 1779871 | NCBI WGS metagenome assembly ORMF01 (sample SAMEA104232316, study PRJEB22302) | groundwater metagenome | biome: forest; feature: aquifer; material: groundwater | place: USA | collected 2011-08-07 | depth 5.4 m | reverse complement strand
CACGCTCGCGTCCATCAGCATCGCCGAAGGCACGACCGTGCTTGTCGGCACCGAGATCGGCTCGATCGCCGTGGTGGGCGAGGTGGCGGGGAAAGGAATTGCCGCCGCGCTGCTGATGGCCAGTTTGCAGGCCTCTGTCCGCGGGCAGATGCTGCATGCCGAGCAGCCGCTGGCCACCATCATCACGCATGTCAACACGCTGATCTACGAGGCCTCCACGTCCAGCCGCTACGCGACGCTCTTCTACGCACAACTGGATACCAAGACTCTTCGCCTGGACTATGTGAACGCAGGTCATAACCCGCCCATTCTGTTGCGCGCGAGCGGAGAGGTAGAGGAGTTGAAGGTGGGCGGTACGGTGGTGGGGCTTTTGCCGCGATTCCCCTATGAGCAAGCCAGCGTGCAACTGTATCCGGGCGATCTGCTGGTGGCATTCACCGACGGCATCAGTGAGGCGCAGAACCTTGCAGAAGACGAGTGGGGCGAACAACGATTGATCGAGGCGGTGCGCAAGGCAGGGGCTCTCGGGGCCGCCGACATGATCCCGTTTCTGATTCGTGAGGCGGACGCGTTTGTGGATGGGGCGCCGCAGCACGACGACATGACGCTTGTGATTCTGCGGGTGGGGGCGAAACGATAAGGAGACCTATTCGATCGCGACGAGCACGTAGTTACTGGCAACTGTCTCAAGTTGAAGCCGGACCGGAACATCTCCGGTGACGACTCCCTCAGGCACAACCACGTTGATCTGATACAGGCCGACGTAGCCTGGGGTAAGTCCGACGTAAAGGGCCGGGGTGCGAACGCCGGATGGAAGGGCGAGCGCCCCGAACAATACATCGGTGATGGGGGAGGGGACGCGTGCCGGGGGCTGGGAAGGGGCCGCTGCGCCGCTGGCCACCGGCGGAACGGTTGGTCCCAGTCCCAAGGCATACAGCACGATCGCCTCACCCACGTGTGCCGGGCGGCTGTTGGGGAAGCCGAGGCTTTTCGGAAGGGCGAAAGTTCCGTCCGAATTCACGGCGATGCCGTAGAGGCCCTGCAAGTAGAGAATGCGAGGGAGGGAATTGAGGATGGTGGTGGAGGCTGTGTTACCGCGCTGACCGTCGCGGTCCACGCGGACAACGGCCGGACCAGTTTGAGCGTCGAAGGGAACCTGAAAGTTGACCTGGCCATAGGAGGCGAAAAGGATCGGGGCTGGGCGGTCATTGACCATCACGCGCACTCCGCCCAGTTCAGTCCCGAGCGGAGCCGAGCTGCTGGATTGGGTTGCGGCGTAGGAAAGCTGCTGGCCAAAGATGGATGCAATTCCACCGCGAGCGATCGGATCATCGACTTCATAGTCGACACTGTTAACCACGCCCGGATAGGAGATCACGGGCGGGGATGGAATGACCAATTCGAGGTCAACCGGGATGCGCAACGGGTTGTTGGCGCCATTGGAGGAGACCGAAACGGAGCCCTTGTAGTGGCCAGGAGAGAGTCCGGCAACGTCGGCCTGAACGGTGAGGGTGTCTGTTCCGGTTTGCACGCTCAGCCAGGAGCCACCAGAAGTAGTGCTGGCAGAAGCTCCAGTGACATTGAGACTGCCTTGGCCGCGGTTGGTGATGGTCAGACTCTTTGTTTGGGCCCTTGTGTTTTGGGCAATGGAGAAGCCGAGGCTCGGCTGGCTGGCTGCGGCAATAGGCAGGCCAGTCACGCGCATGGTGACCTGAATAGTCTTGTTATCGAGTGCAAATCCTGAGTCCTTGACCGTAATGGCGCCGTTGTAGACCCCTTCGGCCAGACCGGGGAGATGCTGGGCGGTCACTTTGTACGGCAGGACGAAGCGGAGACTGCCAAGGCCATCGAGGGCGAGGGAAAGCCATTGGCCACCGGACTGAGTGGTGATGGTGGAACCAATCAGGCTGTTGGTATTAAAAATGGCTTCATCGTTGGATCGGTTTGGGGCTACAAAAAAGTCCAACCGGGAAGGGACGCCGCCGCCGATCTGTACTGTGACAATGATGCTCTGCGGCGCATCGAGTGCGTTTGGGTCGCGGACAATAATGGTGGCGCTGGCTTCACCGACCGGCAGCGATTGAGTGGGAAACGCGATTCGAACCGGAATACAGGAGCCTTCGCGCCCGGTGCAGTTGCGAATTGGACCGGCCGATGCCACAGCCCAACTTGCTGAAGAGGTGAATGTGAGATTGAGCGAGCCATCTCCGGCGTTAAACGCCTGGACCTCCTGGGTGGGACCCGCGGCTCCGGCGGCAATGGAAACCGGACCCACGACGGTTTGAGTCAACCGCAGCATCGGCGCGCCAGATGCGAGCGCCGGGACGAGGAGCAGGCAGAATGGGATGAATGAACGCATAAGTTCAATACTAGCGCGACTGAATAATCAGATTTCCTGGGGCATCGAGATGAATGCGCCAGCCGGCGGGGACCAGGGTCGTGGAGCCGTAGTCGAGCACGAGGGCAGGACCGTGTTTGGGTTTGGTACTGATCTGCGAGCGCTGGTAGACGGGGACTTCGCGCCATGCACCATCCACATGCACACGGCGGCGGAGAGGCTTGCCATGGGGCGCTGAGGCGGGACGGGCCAGGTCTGGTTTGGTGGTCTGCCGGCGTGCGCGCACGCGGATGGTGACCACCTCGATGGAGCGGTTCGGGCTTTGGTAACCGTAGACCCGATGGTGCTCCTTGTGAAAGGCCTGCGCAGCTTGCGCCGGATCGAGCCATGCGACGTTCAGCTCATAGCTTTGCCCGGTGTAGCGCAGGTCCGCTGATCGCTCCAGCGCGGCGCCGCGGCATTCACTTCGCGCCTGTTTCTCCAGACCGCGGAAGCGCATCTCCAAATCGGTGCGCCCCAGCGCGCCGGCGGCATAGTCACGCACAAAGTCGGCCAGCAGCATACCGAGGGCGGACAGGCCTTCGGCGAAGCGGGGCACGAGGACGGTACCGATGCCCAGCTCGGACGCGATCTGACAGCCGTGCAATCCGCCGCTCCCGCCAAAGGCGATGAGCGCGAAACGGCGCGGATCGTGACCACGTTCGAGGGAGACAGCGCGAATTGCCCGTTCCATATTCGCATTGGCGACACGAACGATGCCTTCGGCGGCGGCTACCAGATCCAGGCGCAACTGTGCGGCGAGGCGTCCCACGGCTTCTTCGGCGCGCCCCACATCGATTCGCATCTGTCCGCCCAGGAACTGATCCGAGCTAATGCGGCCCAGCACGACGTGCGCGTCGGTAACCGCGGGCTCCACGGATTTCCCGTAGCAGGCCGGGCCCGGGTCGGCTCCGGCGCTCTCCGGGCCCACGCGCAGCAGCCCCCCGGCGTCGACGCGGGCGATCGAACCTCCGCCTGCGCCGACCGTGTGTATGTCGAGCATCGGCACGCGCACCGGGAATCCGTCGACGGAGGATTCTGGCTTCTCGCGGGGCATCCCGTCGCAGAGGCTGACGTCGGTGGATGTGCCGCCCATATCAAAGCCGAGGACGCGGTCAAAGCCCGAGAGGGCGGCCATGTGGGAGGCCGCAATCACGCCTCCGGCGGGACCGGAGAGCACGGTTCGAACCGCGTTGCGTCGAGCCTCGGACGCGGTGAGAAACCCGCCGTTGGATTGGAGGATCGCGATCTTGTGGCGCGAGCCGGCCTCGAGTTCCTTGAGGTAGGCGTCCATCAGCGGGCCGACGTAGGCGTTGATCACAGTGGTGGAGGCGCGCTCATATTCGCGGAACTCCGGGGATACCTCATGCGAGGAGCAAAGATAGCCCACGCCCGCCAGCGCCTCTGCCACGGCCTTTTCGTTGTCCGGATTTTGATAGGAGTGCAACAGGCACACGGCCACGGACTGCACGCGCGCCTTCTCGAGCTGTTGGCGCAGCCGCTTGAGCCCGGCCTGTGTAGGAGGCTTGGCTATTGTGCCGTCGTACCAGGTGCGCTCACCGACGCCGAAGCAATGGCGGCTATCGACGAGTGGGCGCTTGGGAAGCGGGGTGAGGTTGTAGAGTTCGGCGCGGTTCTGGCGGCCGATGCGGAGCATGTCCTCAAAGCCGGCCGTTGTGAGGAAGGCGGTTGTTGCGCCCTTGCGCTCCAGCAGCGCGTTGGTGGCGACAGTGGATCCGTGCACGACCTCGGCTTTGCGCGATCCGGCCGCCAGCGCGAGTCCTTCGAGAATCACCTTGGCTGGGGCGGCTGGATTCGAGCGCAGTTTGAAGCTCTCAATCCGTCCGCCATCGTGAAGGACGATGAAATCCGTAAAGGTGCCGCCAGCGTCGATTCCGATGCGCATGCCTTCGACAGCTTAGCGCACTCTGTAGGCCGACAGGATATTATTCAAAACCCACGATCACGGTCCATCTTCGGGCTTCGGTTCCTCCAGGATCGCCTCCAGTTCGGCGATTGCATCCAGATCCTTTGGCCGGCCGGCGGCCCTTTTGACCTGAATCAACTTCTCAAGATTGAGACAAAGGCAAGAGACTCCGAACGGCTCCATTTGAACACAATGCGGCAACAAATCCTCATAACTACCTCCGCCCGTGATCTCTCCAAGCAAGTCGATCGCGCCGAGATCGGAAGTCAAGGTGAAGTTGAGCCCGCGCCAAAGGGTTTCTTCCTCCCAGCGAAATGGAAGTCCCGGAACGGCCCCCCTGAGATAGGGCCTGGCGCCGGCCAGCGCAAGCACCAAGCTACGGACGTTCGCCCTGGTTCGTCTGTAAACAATATCCAGGTCAACAGTCAACCGAACCGACCCATGGGCCGTCGCCGCCACTCCGCCAATGAGAATGAACTCCACGCCGGCCAACGTTTCCAGCAACTTCTGGAAATCCGTCATTGGGATCGCAGGGCCTCTCGCCCGGCGCGCCGCATCTCCTTGGCCAGTTTCTGCATTTCCATCAGCCTCTGGATTCGCTGGGTAACAGTTAACTTCAGGCTTTCCCGGAGGAGGGTGCGGTCTATGTCCTTCTTGTAGGCTTCGATGACTGGATCAGGCTCGATTGAAGGGCTCCCCTTGCCGTGCATATCCTCATCATAGGCCAATCCCGCTCCATCCTGTGCGGCGGTGGAGGCGGGAGGATCGCCCTCCCGCATGGCATCATGGAATGGAGGAACCCTTTCCCCAATTCCCTTATGATCCAACTGAGCGGGGTATCCAAGATCTTTGACGGCAGCCGTCAGGTGGTTGCGCTTCATCCACTCGAACTGGAAATTGCGCGAGGCGAGATGGTGGCCATCATCGGACCATCGGGGTCCGGCAAATCGACTCTGCTGAACCTGATTGGCGGGCTGGACCGGCCGAGCTCGGGCGAGGTGACGATTGATGGGGAGGCGCTCGGGGAGTTGCGGGACGATGATCTCACGCGGCTGCGCCGGGACAAGATCGGATTTATTTTCCAGTTCTTCAATCTGTTGCCTAGCCTGAGCGCGGAAGAAAACGTGTCGCTGCCGCTGCATCTGCGGGGCTGGGACCGGAAGCAGACTTCGCAGCGGGCCGGAGAGCTGCTGGGGTTGGTGGGATTGGGAAGCCGCCGGGAGCATCTGCCCGACGAGTTGTCGGGCGGGGAACGGCAGCGTGTGGCGATTGCGCGGGCGTTGAGCATTTACCCGCCGATCGTGCTGGCCGATGAGCCGACCGGGAATCTCGACACGACCACGGGGGGAGAGATCCTTGCCCTGATCGGCGGCCTGCACCAGCAATTCAACACAACCGTGCTGATTGTCACGCACGATCTTTCGGTGGCCGCCAGTTGCCAGCGGGTCTTGTCGCTGCGTGACGGGCGGATTGTTCAGGACAGGCGTCAATGAAACTGCTGCTGCTGCTCACCTGGCCCTACGTGCGCAAACACCGTCTGCGCTCGCTACTGACGCTGGCGGGGATAGTGCTTGGGGTGGCGGTGTTTGTCGGCATGCATACGGCGAACCTCAACATTGGCCGCGCTTTCACGCGCACGGTGGATCAGATTGCGGGTGCGGCGCAGTTGCAGGTGTCGGCGGGGGAGACCGGGTTTCCGGAGGAAGTATTGGAGCGGGTGCAGTCAGTGGCGGATGTACGGGCGGCGGCGCCGGTGATTGAGGCGGCGCTGAACACGGGCTTGCCAGGGCAGGGCAATCTGCTGGTGCTCGGCGTGGACATGACCGGCGACGGCAGCCTGCGCGAGTACGATCTGGAGGAGGAAGACGTCATTGACGATCCGCTCATCTTTCTCGCGCAGCCCGATTCGCTCATCCTGAGCAAACAGTTTGCTGAACGCAACGGCATTGTGCGCAACGCCAAAATTACGCTGAACACGATGCAAGGGCAGAAACAGTTCACCGTGCGGGGGATCATGAAGGCGGGCGGGCTGGCGTCGGCCTTTGGCGGGAACCTGGCTGTGATGGACATCTATGCGGCGCAACTGGTGTTCGGACGGGGCCGCATGTTTGACAGGATCGACATCGGCGTGAAGGAAGGGGTGAGTGTGGAGGAGTGCCGCCGCAAGCTGGAGCAGCTGCTGGGGCCGGGGTTCCAGGTGGAGCCGCCTTCGTCGCGGGCGCAACATTTCGAGTCCGTCTCGAAGGGGCTTTCGGTCACCATCAACATTACCAGCGTGTTTGCGCTGCTGATCGGGGTTTTCATCATTTACAACTCATTTGCGATCGCCATTACCGAGCGGCGTTCCGAGATTGGCATTCTGCGGGCGCTGGGCGCATCGCAGAACAAGGTTCTGGGGCTGTTTATCGCCGAAAGCGCGCTGGCGGGGCTGGTTGGATCGGCGGTAGGGGTTTGGCTGGGACTGCTGCTGGCCCGGGGGATTACGCCGCAACTGAGTTATCTGGTGCAGGAGGTCTACGGAACTCCGCAAGCGCCCGAGCAAAGCATGGGCGATCCTGGGATGATCCTGCTGGCAATGGCGATTGGACTGGCGGCCAGCATCGCCGGAGGGATACTTCCGGCGCGCGCCGCGGCGCAGGTGGATCCGGTGAAGGCGCTGCAGAAGGGCCGGTACCAGGTGATCGGCGTGGGGGAGAACCGGCTGCGGCGGATCTTCGCGCTGTTGTTTGCCGGCTCAGCGACGGCCTGCCTGTTGCTGGGCCGCTCGAACACGGCCTTCTACGCGGGTTACGTGCAGGTGATTGCGTCACTGCTGTTGCTATCGCCGGCGCTGGCGGTGTGGCTGGCGCATGCGCTGCGGCCGTTATTCCGCTGGATTAGGCCGGTGGAAGGAGCGCTTGCCGCCAATAGCCTGATACAGTCCCCGCGCCGCACCTCGGCCACTGTTTCGGCGCTGATGCTGTCACTTGCGCTGGCGGTGGGATTTGCCGGAGTGTCGGGCGCGATATATAAATCTGTACTGGATTGGATGGACAGCGCACTCAACCCGGATCTGTTTGTCTGGCCGAGCGAGAACATTACCGCGAGGAATTTTCGCTTTCCCGGCAGCTTTGAGCAGGAACTGCAACAAGTGCCGGGAGTGGAAGATGTGCAATGCGTACGGAACGCGCGGGTGATTGTAAAGGGCGCGCCGGCCATGGCGGTGGCCATCCCGATTGAGCGTGTGTCGAAGCGGGTTGCCCTGTCGCCCGTGGAGGGTTCGGCCGAAGAGATGAACCGCTTGAGCGCGCAAGGCAAGGGCGTGATTCTGGCCGATAACCTTGCCCAGATGAGAAACATTCACAGGGGAGATGTGCTGGAACTGGACTCGCCTTCCGGGCGCGTGCGCCTGCCTGTACTGGGTACGGTGATCGACTATTCCGACCAGCAAGGCAGCTTTCTGATTGACCGGTCCCTCTATCAAAAACTTTGGCAGGATGACACATTCAATGGGTGCCGCGTGCATGTGAGCAAGTCGGCCTCCGTGGATCAGGTGAAGGAGGCCATACAGGCGCGCTTCAGTCAGCACCGGAGGCTGTTTGTGTTCACCAACCATGCGATTCGCAAGTATGTGCTGGACACGACGGCGGCGTGGTTCGGGCTGACCTACGTGCAGTTGGCGGTCGCGCTGCTGGTGGCGATTCTGGGAATTGTAAACACGCTCACCGTGTCGATTTCCGACCGGCGCCGCGAATTGGGCGTGCTGCAGGCGGTGGGCGGGCTGCGGCGGCAGGTTCGCTATACGATCTGGATGGAGGCGGTGGCTATCGGGCTCATCGGCTTGGTATTGGGTCTTGCGATGGGAGCCATCACGCTGTACTACAACCTGGAGATGTTGCGGCGCGACATCGCCGGACTGCGATTGCCGTTCGCCTATCCGTACCTGTTTGCGCTGGCGCTGCTGCCGGTGATCGCCGGGGCGTCCTGGATCGCATCGCTTGTGCCGGCCGAGAGCGCCGTACGGGCCTCACTGGTGGAGTCATTGGAATATGAATAGAATTCTCACGGCAACGGTATTGGCCTGTACGGTGATGCAGGGGCAGGATGTGCGCAAGATCATCGAAGAGGTGCAGCGGCGGTCGCGCACAAATTCCCAGCGATATGAAGGCACGCTGCAGGTGGTGGATGCCAGGAACCGGATCACGGAAAAGAGATGGCAATATGATCGCGTGGGCGCGTTCGGGGAGAGCAAGACCGTCCTGCGATTTCTTTCTCCGCCGGAGGTAAAGGGCGTGGCGCTGCTGGTGCACAATTTCAAGGAGCGTTCCTCGGACCAATGGATGTGGACGCCGGCTCTGCACCGGGACCGGCGCATCGCCTTGCAGGATCGCAGCACCCGGTTCTTTGGTACTGACTTTAGCTTTGAGGATCTGGAAGAGCGCGACGTGGATCACTCCGACTACAAGCTGCTGGGCGAGGAGACATTGGAGGGGTCACTGTGCTGGAAGATTGAGGCGGGGCCTCGCAAAGGCCGGTCTTCGCAGTACACGCACACGGTGGCCTGGGTGCGGAAAGATATATACGTATTTATCCGGATCGACTGCTACCGCGGCGAGGAGCTGGCGCGCCGCATTGGCTACCACGAAGTGGAAAAAATCCAGGGGATCTGGACGGCCAAGCGGCTGGAAGTTTACGACTTCAAGCGCAAGAGCCGCACCGTGATGAAGCTGGAGAAAATGGAATACAACGCCCCGATGAAGGACGAGGATTTCACGTTGCAGGCGCTGCGCCGCGGTTCATGAGGCGGCTCGCCGTTATTGCGCTCGCCTGTGCTGCCTGGCCAGCGGCGGCGCAGCGCTATTCTCAGCGCGGTTTCTTTGAAACGGTGACCACGCTCTATCCGCAGGCTGCGCCCAATGACAGCGGGCATGTGGTGGCCGAGGGCCTGCTGCGGTGGGAGGGATCCTATCAAGCTATGCCGTCGCTGAAGCTGCAGGCCGCATTTGACGCGCGGACGGACACGCATCATCAGGTGGAGCGGACGGCGCGGCTTGACTTGCAGGACCGATCGATGCAGCGTCCCGCGTTTTCCCTGCGCCAGCTGAGCGCGGTTTGGCATCGCGGCCCGGTGACGGTGGAGGCCGGCAAACAGTTCATACGCTGGGGAAAGGCGGACATCCTGAACCCCACCGATCGCTTTGCTCCGCGCGACTATCTCAACGTGGCCCATAGCGATTTTCTCGGGGTGATGGGCGGCCGGGTGACGTATGAATCGGGGCCCAATACGGTGGACCTTGTGGTTGTGCCGCGGTTTACGCCGAGCCGGACTCCGCTACTCGACCAGCGCTGGGTGGTGTTTCCCGCGGTCGGCCAGATTCCAGTCCAAGATGCCGGGTCGCGCATTCCGGGTCGCACACAGTTCGGGGCGCGCTGGAATCATAACTCGACCGGATACGAATATTCGCTAGTGTTCTACGATGGGTTCCATCACCTCCCGCTGCTGGATGGCCGATTCAGCTTTCAGCCCCCCGCCGTTTTGCTGGAACGTTACCATCCGTCGTTGCGCCTGTATGGCGGGGATGCGGCTGTCCCGCTACGCTGGTTCACGTTGAAAAGCGAGGGCGCATGGTTCACCTCGCGCACGGTCTCGGCGGATGAATACATCCTCTACGTCGTGCAACTGGAACGGACGGTGGGGGAATGGACTTTGGTGGGCGGGTATGCGGGCGAGGTGGTGACCAAGCGGCGGAACCCGTTTGGTTTCGCGCCGGATCGGGGCATGGCGCGCTCGTTTCTGGGCCGCGCACAGTACACCATTGACGCGCGGCGGTCGCTGGCGTTTGAGGCCGCGGTGCGGCAAACCGGAGAGGGGACGTGGTTGAAATCGGAGTACAGCCAGCAGATGGGAAAGAGCTGGCGGGTGACCGCGGGCTTTACATGGATTCGTGGCGAGATGACCGATTTCCTGGGTCAGTACAAGCGCAACAGCTTTGGGTTTGTGGCGCTACGGTACAGTTTCTGACTAGTTTTGGGAGGGGTGGGCGGCAGCGAGTTTGGGGAGGCAGCTTGACCAGGACGCCTTGAGATGGCGGACCTCTTCGGCAAGGTTGAGCACATGCTTCTCCACTTCCACAGCCACTTCCCTGTGAATGGTTTCTTCGTGGCGTGCCGGATCTTTGATCTTCCATTGGCGTTTGGCGGAGGTGATGACAGGGGGAAGCTCGACGGCACAGAGGTTTATGACAAGGTCCATCTGCTGGAGGCCGACAGCGTCGAGGCCCTTGGAAAACTGGCCTGCCATGTTGATATTGCGTTCGCGGAAAACGCGGCGGGTGGTTTGCGAAATGCGGCCGGCGGGGCGCAGACCGGCGCTGGCCGGCTCCAGAACGTCGGAGCAATGAGCGCGGGCAAAGGCCTCCGCCATCTGGCTGCGGCAGGCATTGCCCATGCAGATAAACAGGACACGAAGCTTGCGGTAAGGGTTCATTGGCACCTTCAGAATAGGCGGCAAAGCTGCCGGCGGGAATCCATCGAAGGGTACATGACCGGTCTCAAGAGGTTCCAGTACTGGGGTATCCTGGACACTGTGGACGAGACACCTGACGGGAGGCCGGTTCGCGAATCGCTGTCTGAGTATACCGAACTGACCCTGCCCAACGACGCCAATTCACTGGGAAGCTTGTTTGGCGGGAAGTTGATGCAGTACGTGGATTTGGCCGGATCCATTGCGGCGATACGGCACGCCAGGTCGGCGGTGGTGACAGCGTCAGTGGACTCGATGACGTTTCTGCGACCGGTGACGATAGGCCAGTTGGTGATCCTGCGATCGAGCGTGAACCGGGTGTTCCGGACGTCGATGGAGGTGGGGGTGAAGGTGCTGGTGGAGGATCTGCGGACGGGGGAGAGGGATCATGTCTCCTCGGCATATCTGACGTTTGTTGCGCTGGACCGGGAACGGAGGAAGATCGTGCTACCGCCGGTGATTCCGGAAACCGGGGAAGAGAAGCGGAGATACGAGGAAGCCGGCGAAAGGCGCGCCCACCGCTTGCTGCAGAAACGGCAGGAGGCCGGACGTATTTAGGGCCGGGCCGGCCAATTGCGGGTTAGCTACTCGGCCTTGTACATGTACTTGATGCTGAGCTTGTAGACGAGCACATTGGGGCCGTCCTCACGGTTCACCTTCAGGCAGGTCTTGTCATACCACTCGATGACGCCATTGAGCACCTCGCCGTCGTTGAGCACCAGGACCATGGGGGTCTTGGACTGCATCTGCTTAACGTAGTAAAAATTTTCGGCGTTGGTTTGCTCGGCCGGAGTGTTTTTCTTGGGGCCTTGATTGGGATTCCGTTTAGCTTCCATTTTTTCTTTGAGTTCATTAAACGACGGACGGATCAACTTGCGGTTTGCTGCCTCCACGGCGGGGCTCCTTATGCATGCGGATGATGTACCGGCCGGGACTGTGAAGTGTTTCCGATTCCGCGGGCCGGTGGGACAAATGAGTCTGCTTATTGGATACCACAACCGGCCGAGCGTGGCAAGTTTGAAGCCAAGAGCTGTAGCCAAAAGCCAAGGCGCCACTTGACAATGGCCAATTGGTGTCTAGAATTATGGATAATCTTGCGCCTTGCAGGCAATCGGAGACCTGGATTCCTGAACCGGTGTAGGATAGGAACAGTTGATGAAGACGCAGGTCGCGAAGGAGTATGCCACCCAGGCGATCCATCATGAGCAAGGCGGCCAAACCAACGAAGACCAGCGCAGGCAAGCCAGTTACGGCTGCCAAGAAGATGGCCAACGCAAAGAATTCGAAGGTAAGAGACAAAGTTAACGTGGAAGCGAAGGCGAAACCTTCTTTTAAGGGCACATTGAAACCAGAAACTAAAGCAAACGAACCAAAGGCTCCGGGTGGGCAGGAGTTAAAGGAACAGGCGCAGTTGTTTGACAAGGCCATGACGTTGTTCCACAAGCGGGACTTCGCCAAGGCGGGTGAACTGTTCTTGAAGGCGGCGGCGGGTCCGGCGGTGGAAGTGGCGCATTCGGCACAAATGCGCGCCCGGATTTGTGAGGCTCGTTCGGCTCCCGCGGAACCCCAGTTGAAGACGGGCGAGGACTACTACAACTATGGGGTTTCACTGATGAACGGCGGCAACCTGGAGAAGGCCGAGCATCACTTGCGCAAGGCGGTGGCTACCCAGTCAGACAACGATCATTTCCACTATGCGTTGGCGCTGTGCTGCGGGCTGCGGGGGGACTACGCCAATTCGGCGAGCCATTTGCGCAGGGCGATTGAGATTGAACCATCCAGCCGGATCGCGGCGCGCAACGACTCCGAATTTCAGTCGCTGTCGGGCCAGCCCGCGCTGCGGGAAATACTATTTCCGGAAAGGCAAAACGCTGGGTAGGGGAAGCGGAAGTTCCGCCGAAGGGCCGCTCAAAATCGTTACGATCGGGGGAGGGACAGGTCTTTCCGCCCTCTTGCGCGGCCTCAAGGAGCACGTGGGGCACGCCGGAGGCGAGGCGTTGCGTCAGCCTGAGGTGGACGTGACCGCCGTGGTGACGGTCACCGATGATGGCGGCAGTTCCGGCCGTCTGCGGCGGGAGATGGACGTGCTTCCTCCGGGCGACATACGCAACTGCATGGTGGCGTTGTCGGAAGATGAAGGGCTGCTTTCGCGGCTGTTTCAGTACCGGTTCGTCAAGGGGCACGGGCTCAAGGGTCACAGCTTCGGCAACCTGTTCCTCACGGCGCTGACGGATCTGACGGGTGATTTCGGCAAAGCGGTGACGCTGTCCTCGGAAGTGCTGGCCAGCCGGGGGCGCATCTTCCCGTCCACCTCGGCCAACGTAGTTCTGGAGGCACGGCTATCGAACGGCAAGGTGGTGGCGGGGGAAACCCGGATCAGCCGGAGCCGGTACTCGATCGAAGAGGTGATCCTGCGGCCGCGCCGCTGCAAGCCGATGCGCGAGACGCTGCAGGCCATTGCGGACGCCGATTTGATTTGCCTGGGTCCGGGATCATTGTTCACCAGCGTGATTCCGAATCTATTGGTATCGGGCATTCCGCAGGCGATTCGGAAGTCGAAAGCGCACAAGGCCTACTTCCTGAATCTGATGTGGCAGCCAGGCGAGACGATGGACTTTGCCGCGTCCGATCACATTCACGCGATCTACCGGCATTCAATGCCAGGTCTGGTGGACACCATCATCGTCAATACACGTCCTTTGACCGGCGAGATGAGACGGAGGTACGCACGGGAACGGGTGTTCGCGGTCAAGGTGGATCTACCAGTGCTGGAAGAGATGGGCTTACGGGTTGCATGTCACAACCTGCTGGAAAAAGGCTCCAGGGTGCGACACAGTTCGAGCGCGGCGGCAGAAGTTGCGGTAGGGCTGGCACAGGCATCCCGGCGGGCTTTCGCAGGCGGCCGGGCGGCCGGTCTCACTGGAGGCTAGGCGGCCTTTTGCACTTTTCCGTTACGGATACAGGAGGTGCAGACCGACATACGCTTGGCCGCGCCTTTCACCAAAGCGCGGATGGATTGCAGATTCACGTTCCAACGGCGCTTGGTCACGTTATGTGCGTGACTGATGCGGTTGCCGAACTGCGGCCCCTTGCCGCACACATCACAAACCTTAGCCATACAGGGAAGCTCCTTGGGCGGAAGCCCGAACTTCAATCCTAGCATAGGCCGGGGAGGGATGCACTTGCGGTGATATAGTGCGCTTATGAAGAAAGCTGTTGCGTTGTGCGCATTGACGATTTCGTTGTCCGGGCAGGAGCCGGTGCGGAAGTTTGGCATCGAGGTCAAGGGCGGGCCAATGGACTCCGTGCTGGTAAAGGATTACGCGCCGGAGTCTTCGCTGGTCGTGCCGCACACCCTGGTCGAAAAAGCGAAGTTCCCGGTGATCGATGTGCACACCCATTCGTCGATGAACAACATCAAGACGCGGGCGGATGTGGACGCCTGGGTGAGGACCATGGACGAGGTGGGTGTGGAGATGTCGGTCGTGTTCACCAATGCCACCGGAGCGGCCTTTGACCGGCAGGCGGATCTGTTTCTCGGGTCTTATCCGAAGCGGTTCCAGGTTTGGACGTCGCTGGACGGGTCAAACATTGATGCGCCGGACTTTTCCCAACGCGCGGTGGCGGAGCTGGAGCGTGCCTACCGGAAAGGGGCACGAGGTGTGGGCGAGTTGACGGATAAGGGATGGGGGCTCGAGTCCAATGAAAGGAACGCGAAGCCGCGCGCGCAAAGGCTGCGGATTGATGACCGGCGGATGGACGCTTTCTGGGAAAAATGCGCGGATCTGAATATTCCCGTGAATCTACACATCGCCGATCATCCGTCCTGCTGGCGGCCGCTGGGGCCGCACCAGGAGCGCAGTCCCGATTTCCAGGCATTCAACCTGTGGGGCAAGGATGTACCCAGCTACGAGGAACTGCTGGCTGGGCGAGAGCGAATGCTGGAACGCCATAAGCGGACCCGGTTCATCTTCTGCCACCTGGGAAATCAGGGCAATGACACAGCCGCGCTGGCAAAGATGCTGGACCGGTTCCCGAACATGTATGTGGACATTGCGGCTCGCGACTACGAAATGGGACGGCAGCCGAGAGCGATGCGGGCGTTTCTGGAGCGCTACCAGGGCCGTGTGCTCTACGGCACCGACATGGGCCGGGACAAGGGCATGTTTCAGGGCTGGTGGCGGCTGCTGGAGACCGGGGATGAGTACATCCCCGGCCGGATCTGGTGGCCCTACTACGGGCTCGGGCTTGGGGAGAGTCTGCTCCAGAGCATCTATCGCGATACGGCGCTGCGGGTGTTGAACCTCAAGTGATCATCGCGAACCTGCGGTGGTGGATCGGCGGGCTGCTGTTTGCCTCCACGGTGATCAACTACATTGACCGGCAGACATTGAGCGTGCTGGCTCCGCACCTGAAGACTGAGTACGGGTGGTCCAATTCCGATTTCGCATTGGTGGTGATCGCGTTCCGGATCGCCTATGCCGTGGGGCAAACGCTGATGGGGCGGCTGCTGGACGTGGTGGGCACACGGAAAGGCTTGCTGTACTCGGTTTGGTGGTACTCGGCGGCGGCGATGCTCAGTTCGCTGGCGATCGGGCTGAAGAGCTTTGCCGGATTTCGATTCCTGTTGGGGCTGGGCGAAGCGGGCAACTGGCCGGGGGCCACCAAGGCGGTGTCGGAATGGTTTCCGAAGTCCGAGCGCGGATGGGCGGTAGCGCTGTTCGATAGCGGGTCGGCCATTGGGGGCGCGGTCGCGCCGATCCTGGTCATCACAATCTACAGCTATTTCGATAGCTGGCGTCCGGCATTTCTGCTGACGGGACTGCTGGGTCTCTTGTGGATCCCGGTTTGGAACCGGCTCTACCATCCACCGGAGAGCCACCCCAACATCAGCCAGGCGGAACGGGAAATGCTGGTGAAGGCCAAAGCGCAAGAAGCGCTGGAGGAGGGCCGGGTGGAGGCGGCGCCGGACGCGGGAACCTGGAGAGCCTTGCTGCGAATGCCGCAAACCTGGGCCATCATCCTGGGCCGCTCACTCACCGATCCGGTGTGGTTTTTCATCACCGACTGGTTCGCGATTTTTCTGGTGGCCAAGGGGTTCCGGATCGAGAACACGATTGCCGGCTTCTGGATTCCCTTTCTGGCGGCGGACCTGGGTAATTTCTTTGGCGGGGGATTTTCCAGTTGGCTGATCGGCCGTGGGTGGAACGCCGTGGCGGCGCGAAAAATGGTGATCGTGGTTTGCGGGCTGGGCATGACGGCGCTGATTCCGGCGGTGGGCGCGACCAGTTTGGCCGTGATCTCGGGGTTGTTTGCGATCGCGACGTTCAGCTACGCGGCCTGGTCGACGATGGCGCTGGCACTGCCCTCGGATCTATACCCGAGCCGGCAGGTGGCAACGGTGAGCGGGATGAGCGGCACAGGGGCCGGGCTCGGAACCATCCTATCGACGCTGTTGATCGGGCGGGTCGCCGACCACTACTCGTTTGAACCGATTCTGATCGGCGCCAGCGTGATACCGGTGATTGCGACGCTGCTGGTGCTGGTGCTGTTGCGGCGGCGGCCGAATGTGCCTGGGGCCGCGGCGCTACAATGAGGTTTGCGCGAATTCGATCCGCTGGTTCGGAATCCACATGTGTTGACGATCGCGGCCAGCTTGTGGCCGCGGAAGCTGGATGAGCAGCGCTATCCGGTCACAGCCCGGCTCTACAGACCGGAGGCCGATACACAGGTCCTGATCCACTCGCAGTCTCCGGAGAACCCGCTGGGCGACGTCGTGCTGGTGCATGGACTGGAAGGGTCAAGCGATGCCGGCTATATGCGCAGCATGGCGCAGGCGCTGCTGGAGGCGGGCTTTGCCACCCATCGCCTGAACACACGGACTTGCGGCGGCACCGAGTTTCTTTCCCCTACTCTCTATCACGCCGGACTCACTACGGACCTGTTTGCGTGGGTGATGGAGCTGGACCGGCAGCGGCGTACGCCGGTCTATGTTGTCGGCTTTTCGCTGGGCGGCAATATGGCGCTGAAACTGGCCGGCGAGTTGGGCGAGGATGGGCGGCGGCTGCTGGCCGGGGTGTGCACCGTTTCGACGCCGCTGGATCTGGCCGCCTGTGCGCGGCGTCTGGGCGAGTGGCAAAACCGGATCTATCAGTGGCGCTTTGTGGCGAGCATGAAAAAGCGGTTGCGGATACGCAAGGGGATACTGCCGGACAAGCTGGCTTGGGACCGTTTGAACCAGGTTGGCAGCGTCTATGAGTTTGACGATATTTTTACGGGGCCATCGTTCGGGTTTAATGGCGCGGAGCACTATTACAGGACGCAGTCGGCGGCAGGCTACCTTGACGCAATCCGCGTGCCAACGCTGCTGGTGCATGCAACCGACGACCCGATGATCCCGCCGGAGACATACCGGCAGCGGGCGTTTGGATCGAATGGGAGTTTACGGCTGGTGACTGTGGCGCACGGCGGGCACATCGGGTTTCTTTCGCGGGACCAGCCCCGGATCTGGGTGGACGGGGTGGTGGTGGACTGGCTCATGAGCTCACAGAAGCCGAAATAGGGAACAAAGCGGGGCCGTAACTCGTCATTGAAGCTTGGGTACTGGTGCGTCATTTCGAGAAGCGATTCTGGTGGCCGGAGGGTCGCTGGCCGGCAGCAAGCTGAGAAGCTTTCTCACTTTGCTGGGTATCATCCTTGCCACAACCACACTGATCGCGGTGATGAGCGTGATCCACGGCATGGATGTCTACATTGCGCAAAATGTTTCGGACATGGGCGCGGACGGGTTTCGCGTCGTGCGGATGGCCTTCATCGGCGACTTTGATCCGAAAAAGTATCTCGAATTACTCCGAAGGAATCCGGAACTGCGGCGCGACGAGTTTGATTTCATCCGGAGCCGCGCGGCGATCGCCAACCAGATCGGGATGCAGATCAACAGGCGGACCACGGCCAGCTTCGAGTCCGAAAAACTGGAAGACGTGCGGCTCCGCGGCATCACTCCCAATGTGGCGGCGATGAGCAATACGCAGATCGCTTACGGGCGGATGTTCACCGATATGGAAAACAACCGGCACCTGGCGGTGGCCTTCATCGGGAACGATTTGAAGGAGAAGTTTTATCCGAACACGGAGGCGCTGGGCAAGCAGATAAAGGTGAATGGCCGGCCGTTTCAAGTGGTGGGCGTGGCCAAGAAGCAGGGCAACGTGTTTGGCCAGTCGCTGGACAACTTCGTGATGATCCCGATTGAGACCGGATTCAAGATGTTCGGGTCGCGAACCGGGATCGGATTTATGGCGCAGGCGATGGACGCGGGGCACCTGTACCAGGCGCAGGACGAGATCCGGATGTTGCTGCGGGCTTATCGACATGTGCGCCCAGGCCAGGACGACAATTTCGCGATTGTGAGTTCGGATTCCCTTGTTTCGGCGTGGGGACAGATGACCGGTGCGATTGCGGCGACGGCGGTGGCGGTGGTGAGCGTGTTCATGGTGGTGGGCGGGGTGGTG
>ORMF012337940.1_pt1 | contig 18320 bp, 10 predicted proteins | sample 1779871 | NCBI WGS metagenome assembly ORMF01 (sample SAMEA104232316, study PRJEB22302) | groundwater metagenome | biome: forest; feature: aquifer; material: groundwater | place: USA | collected 2011-08-07 | depth 5.4 m | reverse complement strand
TACACCCGACAGGCGTACAAATTTTCTACGGACTTTTTCGATGATGTCCTCTTTGTGCATGAAAATATCATGCATTCATTCCGTCAACTTGTACAGGTTATTTTTTGACAGGACCTAAGGGCGTTATGTCTGAAGAAGCCGCCATTGTGCTGGGCGACTTAACCGAAAACAGATTCCGAATCGCCCGGTATTACAGCTATTTTGATCGCATCAAAAAGGACTTCCTACTTGCTCATGTTCACTGAAAGCTTGTTTTGAGCATCCCAGCAGGCAGTGAAAATCACGCGACCGCTAATGCCTGCGGTGTCAATCAGCATCGAAAAGTATCCAGGGGTGCCATCAAGAAAATGGCAAGGCAAGCCCCACTCTGAAATCCGGTAAACAGCGAACACCGATCTATCGTTTTAGACTAGATTTATTTTCTAATGGAATCCACCATTTTCTAATTTAACTTGCAACATCCAGGTCCGCTAATCACACTTCTTCCACCACTCTGCGGGCTCACCTGTACCTGAGTGCTAATGCGCTCCTTGAGGGCGGAAACATGCGAAATAACGCCGATCAGCTTGCCATCCTGTTGTAGTCCTGCAAGGGTCTCCAAGGCTGTATCAAGCGCTTCTTCATCCAAGGTGCCAAATCCTTCATCCAAAAATAGGGAGTCGACCCTGACGTTTCTACTCGCCATGTGCGATAACCCGAGAGCGAGGGAAAGACTAACGATAAAACTTTCGCCACCTGATAGGTTCTTGGTGGACCGAATTTCACCAGCCTGGTAATTATCGACTACGTTGAGCTCAAGGGGCTGGTTATCATCGCGGGTCAAAAGATAACGATCTGTCATTTTCTGTAGTTGCCTGTTGGCATGACCAATCATCATTTCAAACGTCAGCCCCTGTGCAAAGTTTCGATACTTTTTACCATCGCCGGAACCGATAAGTTCATGAAGGTTATCCCAGCGTGAGCATTCACGTTTTTGCGCATCAATTGCTTTAGCTCTTTCTTGTTGTTTAAGTCGCAAGCTGTCGTTGTCGATTAGTTTTTGCCGAATTCCGCCAACTTCCTGTTGCAGAACCTTCAGGTCACTTATAAGGCTATCCAATTCTTGTACTATCTGGGCACGGGGCTGGTCTGTTACTTGTTTTTGTCTCTCTGCTTCCAGAAGAGCTGTTTTATCGCGGCTCCTGGCATTTAATTCTGTCTGTTCAGTTGCCAGTTGCTCAGCTTTTAGCATCAGGTTGTTGCGCTTGTCTTCTGGCAAACAGGCAGCAAGATAACTGGCTTCGTCAATAAAGCTACACATACTCAATCGGATATGGAATTTCTCTTGTCCGATTTTTGATTGTTCGACACGAGTAGCTATTGATTTCTCAAGAGTTTCAATTCTACTTTTTAGGTTGCCAAGTTCCTGGGTCGCAGAATTGAGCTTCCGACGTGTGTTTTCCAGATTACTCTCGGCTTCCTCGATCGCCTTAGAGTGACGGACATCCTCTTCGTCAGTGTTCTTGTCACCGAAAAGCTCTTGCCGTTCTTGGGTTAAGGAATCTCGCTCACACATTAAGATGCTTAGAACACCTTGCTGGTTTTTTAGCTCTATTTCGGATTTTCTGATTTGCTCGGTTTGATGCTGCGTTTGGAGCGTCAGGGTTGAAATATACTTTTCAAGCTCGATGCTTTGCTTTTGTCGAGCCAGCCACTGGTCGCGACGCGAGGTTAAGCCAAGCTGAACTTGATCCAGCTCATCCGTAGACAAGCTTTTGACCCCGTACAGAGAAACATCGTATAGCGCATCATCCTGTACTTTCTGGAACTGAGCGGCAAGCACTTCTAATTCCTTTTTCGACCGATCGACAGCTTGTTCTGCAGACTCCTTATTGTGAGCTGCTGCTTGCGTATCTCGCTCCAACTGGCCGACAGCGTCCCTTGTCTTTTCCAAAGACTCACGCAAAGTGACTATCTGTTTGTCATGTTCCTCAATGGTCTGAACCACCTTCAATGTAATTTCCAGATTGTCGTCGTTCTCTTGTCGTAAACCCTGTAAGACCTCGACCAAGTTAGTGTCTGGGACTTCAACCGAGAGCACTGCAAGTCCATCATTAATCCGGTTATCTTGATTTGTGATTTTGTCTATATATTCTTTCTGCTGAGTTACAATTTGCTCCTGATCTTTTAGGGTTTCAGCCTGTTTAATCATTAAGCTGGAAAGAGCCTCATTGGCTTGCTTAAGATCAGCTCTTACACGAGTAAGCGCTGCCGTGGTTTCATCGGGAACAGGTATATTTCCTGCTGCGAAGGGATGGTCTTTCGCACCGCACAGCGGACATAACTCGCCATCCTGAAGTTGATGCCGTGCCTCCTCAAAATCCTGGATTTTCTTGAGCAAGGAAAGCTGCGTTTCAAGCAAGTGCATTTCCCGTTCAAAAGCTGCCTGCTTTTCAGTTTGTTCCTTGATTTGTTGAGTTAACGTTCCCTTATCGGCGGTCAGTGCTTCATTTCGGTTATTGAGTTCGCTTAGATTACGCCTCGATTCAGCTAATGACAGAACCGACTCGCTGACTCTTTCCAGAAGCGCTTTTCTGTCTTTACGTTCCGTGTGGGTATTTCGCCAATCCGCAGCTTCTCGGCCTGCCAAGATATGCTTCAGTTCGAGCTGCTGTTGACCAAGAGCACCTTGGGCGGCAACGAGCTCTTTTTTCTGAACCTCAAGTTGCGTTGAGAAATCGTCCCAGACCTGAGCGGTCTCGATCTTTTGAGTCTCAACAGTATTACGCTCCAGTGACTTGTCACGATGCTTGCCATCAAGTTCGCGGAGCGTATCGAATCTACTTCGAATTCCGGTAAGGTGTTCGATGAGCCCTTCATCCACCTGGGTTTCAGCGAGAAGTTGCACGACCCCATCAAAAGCAATCGTCTGCGCTTCGAGAACACTGCAATCTTCATTATTTTTGGTACAAAGGACATCCGAAGCTTTCTGCCTCTCTGCAATAACGCCCCACGCCACTTTGATCGGTGCCTCTTTTTCCCGAAGTTTGAGATCCAGCTCCCTAACCTTTCGAATCAAAAGCTGAGCCTGCTGTTGCTCGGTTCTCTTCTGTGCCAAATTGTCGCTGTTTAGCTTCAAAGCCTCCTCGTCCAGTTTGACTTCGGACTCCTGTCCGGGAAGTGTTTGCAAACATTCGCTATGACTTTGGCACTCTGTTTCCTGCTCACGACGCAACATGCAAAGATGGGCGTATTCGCCGGCCAATTCCAGAGCCTTTTTAGCCCGCTCAAGCGTTTCAAGTTCAGGCTTAAACACTTCCTGGCGAGCCAGCAAATCCCGTTTCTGTTCGTCAAGAGTGGCCAACTCATTTTCAAGGAGTCCAATGCCACCCAGCCAGGCAATTGCCTGATTTTTCTGGCCTATCTGTTTGTTTAAGTCGATTTCCTGATCGATTATCTGGTTCAGGCTTTCTTTAAATTGCTGTTCATCTGCTTCACTCAGCAATTGCATTCCGGCAAACTGGGATTGCAGAATGTCCAGTTTCTTTCGCTCATCCGAGCGGCGTTCATGCACTCGTATGGAAATCTGGCTATAAATTTCGGTGCCGGTAATTTGTTCCAGTATCGGTGCACGATCATCAGGAGCCGCTTGCAGAAATGCTGCAAATCCACCTTGAGCCAGCAGCATGGAGCGGGTAAACCGGTCAAAATCCATGCCGGTAGCCGTTTCTATCTGTTCGGCAACTCCACGTATCTTAGTCTCGAAGAGTTGACCGGAATTTGCGTCCGCAATCTCATGTTTGGGGCCCTGCAAGTCACCGCTTGGCCTCTTATGTGCTCGATGCTGACTCCAGTGACAACGGAAGCGGCCGGATTGCGTTTCAAATGTCACTTCGGCAAAGCACTCCCCAGTTTGCCTGGACATGATTTCGTTGCCGCTCTTGGTGACCTTGTTGAGTCGAGGCGTTCGTCCATAGAGCGCTAAACAAATGGCATCAAGTATCGTGGTCTTACCCGCACCGGTTGGACCGGTAATGGCAAAGATGCCATCCGATGCAAAGGCCGGGTGTGACAGATCAATTTCCCATTCTCCAACCAGTGAGTTTAAATTTTTAAAACGTACCTGTAGTATCCGCATTCTTTACCTCGCTATTGCGCCTGGACATCATCTTCATAAAGAGAGGTGATCGTTTCTTGGTAGGCACGCAACAGCTCAGGGCGCTGATCTTCTGATACACCATGCATTACCAAGCAGCGCTCAAATACATCGTTGACGTTTAAATCATCAAGCGTTTCCTCATCATGGCTACGATTGAGCACACGATCTATGACCCGGTTATTCTTGATGCGAAGAACTTCCATCAGCGTCCCGACGCTTAGTGCCTCCACCCGTTCGCGTAGATCTCCAGCGACGTCCTCGCCCTCATACACGATTTCCAACCAGGCATCGCTTTGCGATGCGGAAATTTCAAGTAGCCGAGCAGCAATTTCATCCCATCCACCACGGATACGCTCAAGCCTCTTGAAAACCGGAACTGTGAGAAGTGCGACTTTTGCTTCTTTGCCAGTAAACTCCACCAAACAAACACTTTTTTCCTGCTTGGCTTCTCCAAAACCCATCGGCAGTGGCGAACCGCTATAGCGCATGACATCGGAACCATTGACTATTTGGGGTACGTGGAGATGCCCCAGAGCAAGATAATCGATGCATTCCGGAAAAATTCCTGACGTCACATGGGCAAGCGACCCGACATAAAGTTCCCTGACACCATCCCCATCAATCGTTTGTCCACCGGCAGTAAAAAGATGCCCCATGGCGATAATAGGTATCTCGACGTCCAAGCTCTTGCGCTTCTGTTCAGCCAATTCGCACACCTCAAAATAATGTGCGCGGATACCTTCAATTAACTTACGTTCTTTGTCATCGATACTTTCACCGACTTCCGCCACTCGAATGTCACGATCCCTTAGGTAAGGCACTGCACAAACGATAAGTTCCGGGGAGCCATCATGATTCTGCAGCAATAGAACTTCATCGTCATGACTCTCGGTGGTCGACCCGATAACATGAACATCAAGAGCACGCAGGAGTTCCTTGGGGGCATTCAGGAATGAAGGAGAATCGTGGTTGCCGGCAATCACGACAACATGACGACAGGAAGAAGCTGCTACGCGGCACAGGAACCGATAGTAGAGCTCCTGAGCACGATTGCTTGGGGTACTGGTGTCAAAGACATCCCCGGCAATAAGAAGGGCATCGATCTGTTCTTGCTGGATGGTCTCGGCCAACCAATGAAGGAACGCTTCGAATTCCTCATAGCGTTTTCGACCGTAGAGTGTTCTACCGATATGCCAGTCAGAGGTGTGTAGGATTTTCATGCCGCCGTATCCGCTTCAATCTCCTGTGGATCGCCCATCATCATTTTATAATGCGCGTCATGCCCTGTATTAATGAAAATTTGTTCAAAAATTCTTAGGTAATTATCAATAATTGGATCATCAATCGAAAAATATTCGTCACCAAGGGCAGAATGCGATCCATCATGAACCCATGATAATAGTGATCTGCATATCAATTTATCTTTTCCCTCAAAATAATTACAAATACTATCTAATTCCATGCCTCCAAGTATCTTGAAATAATTGTCAAGAATTCTTCTTAGTGTATTTTGAATTGAAAGATTAGACCGTTCAGGATTTTTCACTTCAACCCATAATAACTCGTAAGATGTTTTAATGGGGTTATCGTTGTGGTGGTTAATTTTAGAAAGCTGGTTGGATTTTCTCACCGTCCAAAAAGTTACTTCATTTAATGTTTTTTTTCGTTTAAGTTTGAAAGTAATTTCCTTATGAAAATACACATTATGGGTTAGTACGAAGATTTGTTTTATATGTCCATTATTGTCTCTTACTTCATCAAATAAACCCCTAATGAGACTACTTACAATGAAAAGAATATCGCTATCAAGGCTTGAAACAGGATCATCAAAAACAACCACTCGATCAGTTGTCATACCGGTTTCAGATTCACTACCCTTTAACAGATGATAGAAATAGAGAAATGTAATGAACGTTTTTTCGCCTTCACTTAGCGTCTCTTTTGCATCCGTTCCATCGGGTCGCTGAATTTTATAGAATCTATCCTGCTCTGATTTTGCCAAGGAGAATCCAGTAAAGCCAAAGGATTTTAAAAGATCATTTATTCCATCAATAGTTGGCTGAATACTTGTGGTATTTTTCTCTAGTTTTTTTATTTCTGTGTCTTTGTCTTTATATTCTGTTCGCTTTTGCTCAATTTGAGTATTCAACTTGCTAATAGCTTGTTTCAAGTCTTTCTTCTTCGAAAAATATGTAGCAAGTTCTTTTTTAATTTCATTTTCAAGTAAAAATTTCCACACTTGAGCAGTTAGGATTGTTTTTTCTTGAGCAAGGTTGGAAACCGTTTTGTTGTGTTCTTTAATAGAATTATTTGCTGAATCAATGAGATTTTTAATTTCAGCCAGTATATCTTTGAGAGAATCAAGCTCAATAATTTGGCTTGACGATGCTTGTTTTTTCTCGATTTGCTGTAAGTTATGCCTAATCTTGGAATCCAACAGCTCTTTTTCTACTTTTAGTTTTTCCGTATCAAGAAACTTTGATGGATTTTCCACTATAGATTGCAGGCTTTGCTGTAAGCCTTCACTGTTTGTTTTGTAATTGGTTAAAAGTGTTTTGATTGCAGCTTCATCTTTATCAAAAGCTTCATCAAAGTAATCATTCAGACTATCAGCAAAAGATGATTCAATTTTCTTCTGACAAAACGGACAGACATTATCATTAACCTTATAAAAAGCCCTTCCTTGCTTTACCCAGTCACTATTACCGAGCTTTTGAATCATTGCCGCTATATCAACATCCTCCTTACCTATTACTTTCTTCTTTAGAATTGGGTCAAACTCCAAACTTAATAATGTTTCATAATTCGGAACCGGAATAATAGTCGCTGCCTGTGGCGTTTTCCCATATACGGTTTCAGCTTTAGTTTCAAGTTCATCCAGATTTTTTATCTCCGCAGAATTATTTTCTGCTTCAACAAGTAGCCTATCTTTGAATGGTATCTTTCTTAGGACTCCAACAAATGCTCCTTTGAGCTTTTCATCATGCTTCTGCTTTAATTTCCAACATTCTTCTTCAAAATCGGACTCCAGTACCTTAAGTTCAACCTTTTTCCCACTCTTTCCATCTTCACCTTCGAGAGTCTTTTTTAGTTTTAATCCATCCTCTTTCAGCGAATCCAATACTTCTTTCGCAGTTTTAACTTTATCAAGAATATCAATATCTTTTTCTCCTAAAGTAAAAATACCCTTTAATTCTTGGGGCTGATTAAAGTTGTTTTCAACAAAATCACGATTATAAACCAGGGGCTCTAGGCTAATATTACCCAGCCAAACTAAACGACAACCCGGAAAAGCAGATTCATCTGCAATAATCCGCGAAATTGTAGTTTTACCTGTTCCATTGGAGCCGTAAATAAAATTAAATTTAGAAAGTTCCGATAAGGTTTCGCTTGGACTCCCATAACTTGCTTCATTTTGGATTTGAATACTTTCAATCATTACGCATCCCTCTTGCTTGAATCCAATCCATTCTTAATAAACGTCACCTCAAATGCCTTACAAGCCCTAAATTTCTGTAGGCGGTTGGCAAAAGTAAATGCATCATTCATTTCATAGCTCTGGAAGACATCAAGGCCACAATCCAGTAAGATTTTCCAGCCGTGGTCTGTCACTATGTGGCGGGCATGAATGCTACCGGTTCCATCAAATTCCCAGCTAAAGTCAATGCCGACTGCGCTACAGGATTCCTTTATCTTTTCAAAACTCTCTTGCTGCTGTTCAGCTTTGAAATCGTCTTCTGACGTTACCAAGTGAACGGAGACTTCTTCATCCTGTGACTTGTACTTGACGACTGTTTCGAGGAACTCCATAAAGTTACGCATTTGGTAAGGCAGACGGATATAGGGATCAGTAATAGTTATTTTACTTGCGCCTCGCAAATAAGGGCCAAACAAGACATCGAACGATATTCCCTTCTGGTTTTCTTGAAAGGTCAGATGCTGTTCCTTGACAAAAGATTCGGCTACTGGCGTTCCTTGTGGCAATTCTTGTGGATCACTGTCTGTATCAGCGATGCCTATCGCTGTATCAACAGCTGTCTTATAGTAATAATGCGGGTATTCTTCTTCCTCCAGTGTCCTAACAGAATTGGTTTGACCAGACTGATCCATGTAGGTGAAACTCACATCCGGGTAGGTGGAATCGATGCGCATCAATTGGTCTTTGATACGCTTGCGGCCTTCAATGGCAAACTTAAGAATTTCTTCAATCTCATCCTTAGAGGCCTCGCCTTGAGGGTATAGGATTTTCATTAGCCCGGAAAAAGTTTTGTTTATTCCATCCCTGTCCCGAGTCGATAGATCAGAAGATAAAGAAAAGTGCTCCTTATAACGGTCTGAATAGTCGTGGTTACGCATTGCCCGAAGAATTTCGGCAAGGTAATCCACCACAAAGCCATAGTTTTTGGAAAACATCTCACCACGAATAATATCCACTTCCCAACCGGGGATGTAATAATGGATTCGGTCAAGGAATGCCGAGTCATAGAACTTGTCGGGTAGCTCATCGAATAAATCGGCATGCTTCAGCATATAGGGAACAGTGTGCTGAGTGTTACCGATGAAAACCATTGAGGCTTCGGCACCGAAGGTTTCAACACCACGAGAAAAAGACTTGTTAGCCATGTAATTTTTCATAATGTCGACAAGCGCTTTTTCTACCCTTTTTTGTTTGCCGGCAAACTCGTCAAACCCCACTACATCCCAGTACCCGACCAAGCCGATTTTTCCGGATGAATTATTAACAAACAGCTTGGGAACTGAAACTTCGCCGCCTGATATAAGAATGCCGTGAGGAGAAAACTCGGAATAGATGTGCGACTTCCCCGTCCCCTTAGGACCCAGTTCGATAAGATTATAATTCCGCTCACAAAAAGGGATAAGGCGAACGAGTTGGGTCAACTTACTGCGTTTGCCGAACAGTTCCGGATTAAAACCAATGCTCTGAACAAGCAGATCAATCCATTCGTCGGTTGTGAATTGTTTACGAGCCGCCACATAGCCATCAAAATCGAAGTGCGATAATTGAATAGGTTTCAGCGACGATAAAATCCAAGGACTGTCATCTTTTTCTTCGGAAAACTCGTATTCAAGATCTGCAATACACCAGACACCGCTGACCAAAAGTTTCGGATGTGCTTTCACCGTTCGAGAATCAACCAATACTCTTTTGATACCAAGATTAGAAAAAGTGGCCTCATAAACATCTGCATTGTCATTCAGCGCCACGCTGATTTTGTCGATGACCTTATAACGCCCCTTTTCCTTGATATGAGAACGAATCAAGCCAGCTTCATTCCGGTGTACATAGTGCTTACGCAGTATTTCCTTAACAGTCTCAATACCTGTCTGGATGGATGCTTCGTCGCTGGTTGCGCAGTACTGGCCTAACAAATACTCAAGAACATAGGAAGGAACGATCGCATTACCCTTAACTGTTTTAACAAGATCCTTTCGGACAACAAGCCCCGCGAAGTGTGTATTTATTTTCTGGTCAAGTTCGTTCATGAGTAAATCGTCCTTTAAAAGTCAAAATCGCTGGTGAATGAACGGCGTATTAGATACCTGAGCGATTTGTACTCTTTGTAATGTGAGGTGCCAGGGTGTTTTTCTTCCAGTCTTAAAATAACCTCCTGACCATTGGCTTCATCCGCCTTTCGGGTAAGCACAAATCGCACCTGAAGTTCCCGTTCTCTCGGGTTGTCTGAGGTTAGGTCAAAGGTAAGTTCATGACTATCGGAAATCAGATCACCTGCCTGGGTATAAATACCTGCGATGAGGGTTCTCGGCTGCACCTTGTCGGTCACAGGTTGAGCTTGATAAAGCGCGACCGCCAACTGGCCTGAGGTAATTACTGAGCTTGCGCCACGCAAAATATCCACCTCAACGGCCGAAATATCGCTCTGCCTTTTCTTGTTGATTTTGAGGATGGGGATTACCACTTCCTGCAGCGAAGCTCCACCGTGTACAAAGCGACTTCCGGAGCCTTTCAGGCGAAGTCGATTGATCGATTTAGGAATCTGCACTTCCAGATCACCAACTAACCCGAGCTCAATTGATCTGAATTTCCGCAGACTCGGTGTCTCTTTCAAACCTAAGCCGAGTACAAAACGCCGGTCATAAAATAGAATTTGGTCTCCCTCGGCATCGACATCGGCAAAATCGCTCTCGTCAATGGCACGGTTCTGATAAATGAAGCCATGATCGGAAGTCACCAGTAAGTTGTTGGCATTAGCGCCGGTGAGTTTCTTAATTAACCGTATAAGCTCCTGTAAGGTTTCTTCAGCGGCCTCGAATACACGCTCTTCTGTTTCCCTTTTATCGCCAGTGGCGTCGATGCGGTTATGGTAGATGTAAACGACATCATGGTCGCGCAAAAGAGCCCGGCTGTCCTCTTTATTGAGCGCCATAAATCCCTCTGCTTTAACAGCCGTACTCCGCTGTGAAATTGCTTGATTAAGGATCTTGATACGATTGGCCGTACCCTGTGAACTCTGACCATCGACTAAAACAGTTCCGGTATCATTATTCGCCAGCGAAAGCTCTTTATTGGGTAGCAATGCAGCCATGCCCAGCTGGGTATAGCTCGGTAACATAGACAAAGCCGGTTCCAAGTTAGCATCGTAACGATCTTCTTGGCGGATAAGACTAAGCAGCTCATCACCAATCTCGTAACGCAGGGCGTCAGAAATGATGACGCAAACCTTGTTATCTTTACTGAGAAAGGGTTTTACGCAGAGATTGAAAAAGTTTTTCTGCAACAGAACAGGCGAAGCCTCCCATTGGCTAGTCTTGTCCACAAAGGCTTGCCAGTGATCGTTTAGCTTCAGCAGGTAATTGTTTGAGTAGAAATTCTCGACTTGGTCGGCCAATGACTCCATCAGCGACGCTTGACCTGACATTCTTACATGATAAGTGAACTTCCGATAAAGCTGATCTAGCCGGAACCAAATCCGACTATAGCGTTCTACGCCTTCGGCAAGGCTATCCATAGTCAGGTTGGCTTCACTCATCGCATGAAAAAACTGTGCGGCGTAGTCAATCGCTTCATACAGATGGCGAAACTCGCGGTACCAATGGCCTTGTCGCCGCTGACGGACCAGTACCGCTACCTCGCCGCTCGTTATCGTCCTTAACGTAACGGCACTTACCAGATCACTAATGATTTTCTGGTCAATCAGTCGAAAGATATCCAATTCGATCAGATCGCGGAAATCCCGCTTGGACAGATCCTGCTCAATGCCAAGGATCTCTACGCATTCCCCGGACAGTGTCTCGAAACAGGCTTCAAACTGGCGACTGTCCTTCCAGCGCTTTAGGAACACCAGTGCATCGCCGGTCAGGCGTACCTGTCCATCCAAACCCATTGCATAACAGGACTTAAATAGTTCGATAACGAAATCACGGATGCCAGGTTCGCTGGACTTGTAACCATAACAGCGGGTCATCTGTTCCCAGAGAAATCCATCCAGACTACAGCGACCGATCAGCTTGATTTTTTCATCCCGTCCCTCGGCCAGCTCTTGCAGCAGACATTCCACTACGGCATCCATGCGGGGTTCAGAGCCCGCACATACAGCCAGCATCTTCAAGCGAATTAGTCCAAAGGTATCATCGGATTTAAGCAGGCGCTTCAATGCACCCTTGCGTTTGACGGCCTGATAGAACTCTGCATGAGCCTGCACCACATCCGCAAATTCCAGGCTTAGCTCCAGCTCCGCGAGCCAAATAGCAACTTGGCCCGTGCGGAACTCACCATGAGCCAACTGCACGTCGAGCAGCCAGTTTTCCAGATCATCGGGTTGTGGCCCATCGCGGTAAAGCAGAAACTTCTGCTCGGGTTGTTCGCGCAACAAGCGGTGCTTAACGCCAAATTCGTTATTGATAAGTTCTACTTTCTCGATACCCAGTAGATTCAGTGCATCGAAGCTATCGCGTAATTCCTGCTTGGCGTCGTACCAAAATATAATGCGGTGGCGCTCAAACAACCTGCTCAGAGCCTGGGCTATCTTGTCTTCACTCATCAGTAAGTACCTCCGGCTTCCTTAAGCTTTTCAGCAAGAAACCGTTCGATTTCCTCACGTTTGGGTAGCTCCAACTGGTACTTGGATACGAACAACTGGTTATCCATACCCGCCAGAGCATATTCGACCAACGAATGCTTCTTATGAGTACATAACAAAATGCCGATCGGCGGATTATCGCCCTCAAGCAACATATTCTTTTTGTACCAGCTTACATAAGTATTAAGCTGACCAATGTTCTCATGGTTGAACTCGGCCAATTTTAACTCTATCAGTACATGGCACTTCAAAATACGGTGATAGAAAACCAGATCGATAAAATAGTGTTCGTCTCCTATTAAAATGCGTTTCTGTCTGGCTTCAAAACAAAAACCATGACCGAGTTCCAGAAGAAATGCTTCAATCTGGGTAATAAGTTGATCCTCAAGGTGTGATTCGCCCATGACCTCCTGAGGGCTTAGTCCCAGAAACTCAAACACATAAGGATCACGCACGGGCAAAGCTGATGATGTCTTTTCGGCATTTTGATGGGTCAGCTCAGAGAGTTTTTTCTTGTCAAGCGACAGGCCACAGCGCTGGTAATAAAAACTATGGATTTGTCGTTTCAGTTCGCGTACCGACCAGTTGCCTTGAATACACTCTATTTCATAGAAAGTTCGCTGGGCAGCATCTTCCAAATTGAGCAGTTCCACAAAATGCGTGAACGACAGTCTGGAAATCAGTATCTGTCCACCGATTTGACATTGTGGAGTCGTCTCCACAATGTGTTGCACCGCAGCATCCGATAATGAATCGTTGCCTGGCAAAACGGCTGCCCCAACTAATTGCTGTAATTGTGGCGTCACCGCCTCCACAATCTGTGGGTAGGTAATATAAAACTGGCGATAACGGTAAATCTCCCGCCGATCGCAACGGGAAACTCCATGACGCGTCAAGCTTTCAGCCAGTCTATCCATCAATTTATCGCCGTACTCGGCCCGGTCTACACCTTGGCGTTCATATTCCTCCACATAAAAACCGATCAGCCAATTACGCAGAGTAAGACTGGTATTAACGGCACGACTAGCTTGAGCTGTCAGTTCGTCATTTACCTGTCGGATGACATGGATCAGTTGTGTAAAGTTAAGCTCCGGCGGCAAAATTACTTGGGTGTTCATAGCGGACTTATTCCTCATTCTTCGCAGCCAAGCCAGGTATTTTTTTCAGCGCCTCGCCGAATTTCTGGTAATTCACCTTCACGCCGTCATCCAGGTTGATTTCTTTCTGCTCGGTGGCGAGCGGGTACAGTACTTCGCGTTCGTAGCTGTCCAGTTCGTCGATCATTTTCCTGTGGCTTTCGATATCCTTCAGCGCTTTGGTCTTTTCGCCTGCCGAGGCGCTGCTACTGATACTCACCGCTTCCAGATGGCTTTTATGGGCGCTCAGCTTGGTGCGGAACTCGCGAAGATAGTCGTTAAGCACCACGCTGACGGTATCCGGGCGGTAGCGATGCATATAGATCAGTGCGTTGAATGTGCCTTTAGGGCTACTGAATAACCAGTAAATGGGGCGTTTTTTGTAACGGCGCACATGGTCATTGTAGAAATCTTTCAGGAAATATTTGCGGATGTCTTTGCCCAGCGCCTTCTCAATGGATGTGAGATTTGCTTCGTAATGATCGTCACCAAAAGTCACTTTCAAGAATTTGCAAAAGCGTTCGGTGATGTCATCGGTAAACCAGTCGCCATCAAGCATGGGAATGACATTGTCGTCATCCGCCAAGAAACTTGGTTCGGGAATCTGTTTTAGGTAGTCTTCGATGGTTTCGCCCTGGTTGGCGAGGATCAACCCCGGTTTTTCCAACGCGTAACGGCCAAACATGCAGCCGACCGCGTAGGAGACAAACTCTTTCATGGTGTCGGCAAGCAGCAACGTTTCCAACTCTTCCTCGTTCTTGTTGTTGCCATAGCGGTAGTGCGGGTTGCAGGTCAGGGTGATTTCCTTCAGCGGCACTTCCGGTGTCAGTTCATCTTGTAAGCCGTAGGCATTGATAAAGATGCGGTTGTTTTCTTGTTCGAGGCGTTGCATTTCCAGCGTCATTTCTTGCCAATGAACACGTATTTTCTGGTAGCTAGCTTTTAGCTTCGGTTGGATGAATTCGTAATGTAGCAGCGGGAAGTTGGGAAAGTCCCAAGAGATTTCATAAGAATTCCAATCGATTTCTGCCTGTTTAACTAATGACAATACATTATTTTTCAAAGTACTTTGATTTTCCGTCGATAATTCCAGCCACGGAAGATCAGAGATATTCCCAGCTTGAACATGCAATGTTGCATTGAGTGCTTGCAAAATTATTGAAGCTATTCTTGAACCAAGAAAACCTAGAATTAGCGGAAAAGCGTATTGTTCAGTTGGGAAAACAGCTGGTCCACTTGCGTCAAAAAGAAAACCTGAACCATAGTAACGAACTCCCAATTGAGAATAGCTAGTGACATCTGTCCACCCGATCATTTCTTTAAGATAAAATTCTTCTGAACGCACTGAAGCTCGGCCAGTTTGTTTTATTCTTTGTCCATCGCTTTCCCAATCTACAATCCACAGTCTGTTACCAAACCATTTACGGTATTCACCACCCTTGTTGTATGGGAACCATTTGCGGCTTTTACCTAGTTCATACAGTGCAGTCGAAGAAGCTTCAGCCTCATACCATAACCTCACAAAGCATTCATTGTCTGCTGTAGTCATTCCTCCGCGAACAGGTAATAAATTTCCCAGAAGTTTTCCTTCTGAAAATTTCTCAATTATTTTTTTATTTAACCAATACGCAATAGGGCTACCGGGAATCTTTTTGAAATCCGCAGCGGATGCTCGAAAAAAATATCGCTCCGAATTATCGGTTGTTTTTGTGGCTTCGTTACTCATCGGCTTGCCCTTCAGAATTATTCATTTCTTCAACAAGCTTAAATTTTTCATTCATAGCGTTTAAATCAAAATCATGCACTTTATGTTGGTCAGATTTTAATTGATCTGATAAATCAGATATTAATGTATTTATTCTTCCTGGTTCATATTCCCTCCATTCACCAACCTTAGATAGCACTCCGTGATAAACATCATCTTTAAGGCGATGACCCAATTCGATACCAATATTACTTGGCAATATATTATTAAAGGCTTTCCTGACATGTTCACATGATGGTGATATTGCCATAAAGTTTAATAAAAACTCAGGGTTCATGATGTAATGTTTGTCGTAGTTGGATTTTACAATTTCATTTGTATGCCTGCGTATTCTTGTTTGATTTGTTAACCACCAGGTATAAAAACCAAATGGAGAGCCATTACTTGATTCGTTATTTTTTTTTCCGTAATCCATAAATTCCGAAAACAAGTAATGCACAATTTAATGCTAATTGCTCATTATCTTTAATATCTTTTTCCATTAGCTTATTAGCTAAATCTTGCACTTTTTCTTTACTTACAACACTTTCAAGTTGATCGTTTTCTATAAATTTTAATTTAAAACCAGAAATCAAATATTTCTTTAACTCCTCTCTTCCTACGTCATTCTCAATATTTTCATGACTAATAAATTGATTGATGTATGATTTCCATGTTTTAACCATATTTTTTTCTTTAGCATAAAAATAGGCTCTGATTAGTATTTTTGAACTGTTTCTTGCGATTTCTCTAGTTATGTATGCTTCATTTTCAAATATATGGTTCATGAACTCATAATTTGTCGTCCTTATGTGCCAAAATACTTCATCTAAAACGGAACTGGATAAATTTAAAGCAATTCCGTTTGCAACAGCAATCTTTAGCATATTTCTACAAACTTGATCATCTTCATTTAAATATCGTTCTGACAATGCCTTGACTAAAATATCGCTACCAATAAATATATTGAAATTAGCGCTCATAGAGCTAAAATACTCAATAATTCTTGGTTCGACTTTCAATGTAAATAATAAAACGTAAGCTCTTGATAAATTGTATAGATATTTTCTTTGAGTACTTGAGCTATCATAAAAAATAGAACGAATCAAACTATAGATATATTCTCTGTATAGTTCTTTGTCTTTTATACGATTATTATCATTTAAAACACTTTCTATGCAATCAGATATTACCAATGTCTTTTCAAAATTATGTTCTTCACTTTTCACAATATGAGACAAAAGAAGCCCTTGCTTCTCAAATATTTTTATAATTACTTCGTGTATCAGTCTTCCAATAAAATCATATTCACCATCATCACTATCAAATAGCTGACTAGCTTGTAATTTAATTTCATCGAAAAATTCAATCTCAAGAGCAGCATCTTCGCAATTTTCATCTCGAATAGCATTCCGCGTTTCAAAAGGTATGCAATATTTGTTTTCTTTCCTATGCCATTTTATTTCTCTACCTAATTGACTTTTTTTCCTCATTGATTCGAGGCGATTATCCAAATGGGCAGAGAGGTAATGATTTGCCCAAGGAAACATTTCTTTAATGTCTTTATTTATTTCATCACGATTTTTATAAATACGTTTTTCATGATCCGTATCTCTTAACGCCCATAGTATTAACGTATCTGTTACAGAATGAATTAATTTACGATTACCTAATTTATTTGTGACTTCATGATGCAAAAAAACGAAAACAGAAGGGTCTTCAGTATAAGTTGATTTTCCAACGTAATTATTACGACCAATTTTCTCTAAAAATGCAGTGTATTTTTCAAGATGGTTTTTATAGGCCGCAATTGTTCCATTTGAGTCATTGATATGGCTAACTATGTATTTTTTATCCCTAATTCTAATAACTATATTATGCAATTCCCCCAATTCATCTTCTTCTTTATCAATATGTGGAATTTGTTTAGCGGTTACGTACTAAATAGTTCTTGGACTTCGACCAAATTGTTTTAATCTTTCAACCGTTTTTTTTATTTTATTTCTATGATTCTCTTCAACAGTAATCTGATAAAAAACATCGGACTTATTTGTTTCAAAAAGCTCTCTGCTTTGCACAGCATCAGCACCCCCATCATGTAATCCTCCTAATGGTACAAAATTTCTACCCTCAACAGCTGATAAAAAATCAGTCGCAAATCGTTCGAAAGGAAATCCTTCTGCCTTATCCAATGCAATTTCTATTAGTTCATGATGAATTCTCGCTTGCTCGGTACTCATAACGAAAGTTTTCCATTCAATAGTGAGTTAATCAAATCCTGGCCGCTATCGGTTAACCGATACTTCTGCAAACGGCTGTTGGGTTTATCAGGCAGGGTCATTTCAATCAGTTCCAACTCCAGCAATCTCTTGATTTGCTTGTGAAGTTCACCGGAAACCGTTTTGTGTCCTAGATGTTGAGCGAGTGCGGATTTACCGGTTTCTTGCTCATGCAGCTTCAACAATACTTTAGCGGCGAGCGTTGACTCTAGCCGTGACTCTAGCCGTGACTCTAGCCGTGAATCGATTTGTTCGTTGACTGTACCGTCTACGTGTTTTGTAGTGCGCAGCAACGGAATCGGTTCCAGCAGAGGGATAATATAGCGCACCCGCATGCCCGTTTCGATAAGTTGGGGCTCCGGGAGCCCCAGGGCGTGATGCGGGCCCGGTATCCCAGGAGGCGAATGCCCTTCTCGAAAGTGGCCGGTCCCCAGGCCCCCGGCTCCGGGGCGCCGGCGTCCGAAGGCAGGGAGAAATAGGTGAAGGTGACGTTCTCCACCCACTTGGTTTCCAGGGGAAAGCCGTTGAGCCTTAACCATCCCTCAATGACGTTGTCGCCATCGAAGTCCGGGGGCATGTACTTCACCAGCAACAGGCCGGAACGCCGCAGGCTCTTTAGAAAGGCCTCGACCTCAGACCGGCTGGATACCTCCTTGTTGGGCAGAATGTAGGACGGAATACCGCCATCGAAATAGTAGAAGAAACTAGGGAAGTCCTCTGGCCCGTTGGCAATGACGCCGTCCTCCGGCCCAGACGACGCGCTCATCTCCTGTATCTGGGCGCGGTAGTCGTAGCGGGCGTAGTGCGGGTCGAAGTAGTAATTCGCCAGGGCCAGGCCGGATGGCGCCAGGGCCAGGAGGACTAGTGCCCCAAAGGCGTAATGGCGGCGGTATAGAAAGGCCAGGCCGGTGGCTACCAGCCCGTAGTAGGCCGGGCTGGCAGCCATGAAGTAGCGCGCCCAGC
>ORMF011131628.1_pt1 | contig 18321 bp, 17 predicted proteins | sample 1779871 | NCBI WGS metagenome assembly ORMF01 (sample SAMEA104232316, study PRJEB22302) | groundwater metagenome | biome: forest; feature: aquifer; material: groundwater | place: USA | collected 2011-08-07 | depth 5.4 m | reverse complement strand
GAAGCGCCCTAGGCGGATGGCGCTACAAACGGCGCGACTGGATCACGCACGGCCAGTTTGTGAAGCGCACCGGCCGCAGCAGTGCCTCTGTGTCCACCGCTGTCCAGAGGCTGGTAGCGGTCTCACTGATCCGGGTCGAAGACGCCGCCGGTAATGCCTTGAGCTCGGCGGAGGAACGCCGCAGCAACATGGGGCGGCTCTATTTTGCGCTTGGGGATAAGTGGCAAGAACTTGGGGATAACTCGCGCGAGCTGGGGAAAACTCCTCGGATTTCCCATATCGAAAAACTATCAACTACAACAAACAACTTGAACAACATAAACAGAGACCGGCCGTACGTGGCAAGCAGTTCCCCGCCACATCGAAGTACTGGCTTCGCCCGCGTCTCGCACATTCTCGAGGCTCAGCGAGCAGACCAACGCACGCCGTAGCGCCACCGCACTGCTCCTTGCAGCTCGACCTCGCAGTCCCTACGCTGGGCTGACGACCTTCTGTCCGCCTTGCGTGCGGAAGGCCGATTCCAGTGTGAGGAGAGCAGCATGTCCCGTTTGACCGTCCCGATTTACCGAGTGGAGCTGGTTCGTGAAGGTCGTCAGGAGGTGGTTTCTCGCTCAGTATCGTCGCCTGAGGAGGCGGCGACGATATTTCGCGAATACATCGGCAATCGTGATCGTGAGGTGTTTGCCGTAATGGCTCTGTCTACCCAAAATCGGGTACTGGGTATCCACACCGTGAGCATTGGAACGCTGGAGAATACCCAGGTTCATCCGAGAGAGCTCTACAAATCGATCTTGCTCCTAAATGCGGCAAGCATCATAGTGGCGCACAATCACCCGAGTGGATCGGTCGAGCCCAGCCATGAGGATCGGCTCGTTACCGCTCGCATTCGGGAAGCGGGCAAACTCTTGGGTATTGACGTTCAAGACCATATCATCATCGGCGAGGGAGTGCTCTACTGTTCGCTGCGCGAGCGCGGAATGCTGTAGAGGTGTAGGCAGTAAGGTGTGAGTTTATCGCTTTCGTGCCAATCCAAATCAAGAAAGGCCGGGCGCACAACGTGCAACCCGGCTTTTTGGATGTGGACGCTGGGCCGGCGCTCAGGTCGCACTCTAGCGTTGCCCCATCCTCCGCCCAACTCTTGTACCCGCGGCTCGGGTTTTATGGAGTTCTGCGTGTAACAGCACTAAGCCTTCCGGTAGAGCCCACATCGGCGAAGTTACCGTTCAGAAAGAAGAAGACGAATCGCGACGCTACAACGGATAGAATCTGTTTCAGATCCAGCCCCACGGACCGCCGAGCTTCCCTCGGCAAATCGTAATCAAGTGGCACTAATATCTCGATCAACATATGACTTGGTGCAACTCTATGGGTGGTCAACATCATAATGTCGCCCTCGGATGAGAGTATTCGCGATCTGTTGATCGCATTGGGCCGGCGACCTGCGTTTATCGTCACCGGATCTGGCGCTGAAGCCGGTTTAGCACCGGGATACAGTCAGCTCAGAAGCGGAATTGAGCAGCAGTCGTATGATGCGGGCATCATCGTACCGGGACTGCGACCCGGAATGGAACTCGATCGACTTTACGGTTCCTCTGGATCATTCTGGACGGGTTCACGTTTCGTAACTCACTTGGGTCCGGATACCCTTCGGGGTCTTTTGTGGCACGGATTGTCAATACCGGTCGTGCCAGTCATCGGAAACCAATATAGATTGTTCGACCTTACGGCCGCGCCCTCGCTCGTCTTCAACCTAAATCTCACTTTCATTGCGGAACGCACCTGTAAAGATCATACTGTGATCTCTCCGCATGGCACGGTTTCTTCGTTGCATCCCTTACTTCCGGCACTTAAACGGATCCTCGACGGCTCTCTAAAGTACGGTTTCAATGCACATGGACTTCGGTCGTTTGGAGCGGGGCTCACTCTTTCAGTTCCCGAAAGTCCGAGCATAACGGCATCCCGGCCGGAATACGCGCTAGCTCGCGATGTCTACCCGAAAACCGGCGCGATGATCATTATCGGATATTCGTTCGGGCGACTTGGAAGTTCGATAGATGACAATGAGACCCTAGCCTATTTGGTCGACTTGCTAAAACGTGATCCAAAGCCAGTAATAATAGTGGACATTCAGCCCGAGCACACAGCTGGGCTCTTGGACCGCGAGAATGTGCATGTCCCAATATCTCTAGTGACGGCAAGTTGGCGCCCGTTGGCTTTGGCCATGCGGCGGCTGGCAATTAGCCGTAATTCCTACCGATTGGAATGGCTGGCTGATGAGCCAGCGATCGTCCGCGACACATACTTGCGCGCCCGCGACATCGAAGAAGAACTTCAGGAGGCCACACATGGATTGGACCGGCGCTGGCTAACATTAAGGCTCGACCGAGCAGACGATTTTCGAACTCCGATCACTCTGGCGGAATACTTGTACCTAGTCACCGAGACTGAAGAGTAGAAGATACGGTTTCGGTTCACGGTTGCGGGGAGCAAGCCCGCCGCGTATTGAAGCTGCAGAACAACACGCGCAAAATCAATGCATCGCGTGATTGGAGGCAGCTTTACGCTTGAGGAGAAATCAGGTACTGTCGCCCGCATTTTTATCCTGGAGCTGTGCGATAATTTCGTCCAACGATTGGGATAGAAGGTCCACGCCTTCGTATACGTAGGAAGCTTCTAGTCCGAGCGCTGTGTTTACAGCCTGCTGTGCAAACTTGGCGTCAGGCATAAATCGATCTATGTATTCAGGGTAGAGGTATCTCAGCAGGATTACTGCACGTGCCATGCCGCGCAAATCGTCTTGTCTCCAAAAAGCATCGGCCAGCCAACCGAGTTGTTCACCAAGGGGCTTACGGATTTGATCGACGCGTTCAGGGAACGTGTTTGACTGGAAGACCGTCCCTGAGCTCCACGTTTCATTCGTCCGGTAGTCATACGGCATGGAAAACACAGGTAACGATGCCGTCAACCGAGCCAAGTTGCTTTGATCTACTGAGAGCCAGCTATCAAGTACCGACAGTGCCTGTGTCCAAGCTTGGTCATCCTGAAGCTCAGTTACCGTATAATCTAGGATCGGAGCGCTCAGGCTGAACGACTTTCCATCCTGCCATTGAGTTGACTTGCCTTCACGGCTATCTTCTGGGACGAGCTCAAGGGAATCGGGCAAGTCTCCGCTTACCCATGCAAGATACCGTGGAAGCGTATGGTACAGACGAATTCGGCACGTTGGCTTGTCCACAGTACAGAGCAAAAGGGGAAGAGGATGTTGAACGAGCCAACGAACGGACTCGGGAGTTGCAAATGTCCAGGGGGTCAGCGTGCTCTTGATCTGCACGGTATAGTGTTGCTTCGGCCACGCTAAGCGACCGATCCGTTCTGTTATCGTGCAGTATAGATCGACTCCCATATCCTCTTGATGCGGCACGGGCACGGCGGTTCCAAATGACGCGAAGATGTACTGAGCGAGATATTCGGATCGACTTCCCTCGTGAAAGTTTGCAGCCAATGCGCCTACGTTGGGCATACCAAGTCTCCAGCTTTAGTTCGATGGATCAGTCGCTCAGTTTCGATATCGAAGCGAAAGAGCCTTCGACCACCAATTCTCAGGACCGCTATTCACGATTATATCAGCTGCCCAAATGCTCGGTCATCTAAAACTACGGCGTAGACCTCAAGTTCAAGAACCAATCAAGCGAATAACAGCTTGAGATGAGCCGAGTTGCGGAGTACTACGGGTCTCTCGATCCAAGCGCGGAATGCCTTAAGGCACGGATGGATACGAGGCGGGATCTATCACGCCATGTCATCGGAGTGGGTCATAGTTTATCCCTTTCGTGCCTATCCAATGTAGTAGGGCCGGGCCGCACAACGTGCAACCCGGCTTTTGGATGTGGCCGCTAGGCCGGCGCTCGGGTCGCTCTCCAGCGTTGCCCTATCCTCCGCCCAGCTCGCAGCCACGCTACCACAGATAATTCATAGAGCCCTCATTGCGTGCTCCGCCGCACTTCCCGGCGCGGATAGATAGTACGATCGCACTATGAGATAACGGCATGTAAGAGCAGGACAACCGAACACTTGCCGCGAAATCAATAAGATACTTGCACTCCGTGGCAGAGAATCGAGGCTCGCGACCTGTCCCTAGCAGGCGGCGAGCCTTTCTGCTAAGCGCGACCTCTGCAAGGGGGCGCGCGACGCCACCCAAGTTGGTCCTTTTGAACTAACTCCCCCGTCTTGGCAGGCAGGCAAATATGGTGTAAAGATGGACACAACCGATCAACATCTACCTTAATGTGCAACCACAATGAACCTGACTGACTACCATGCGATCTATCTCGCACACGAACTGACGAAGCGCAGCGCCTCGGACAGTGTGGAGAAGCTCGCCCGCGCCCTGGCCGATGCGCAGGTCGATCTCAACCCGCACCAGGTCGAAGCCGCGCTCTTCGCGTTCCGTAATCCTTTCTCGCGCGGCGCGATACTTGCGGATGAGGTCGGTCTGGGTAAAACCATTGAGGCCGGACTGCTGCTTGCTCAAAAGTGGGCTGAGCGCAGAAGGCGGCTACTGGTCATCGTTCCGGCAAATCTCCGCAAGCAGTGGAGCCAGGAACTTGCCGATAAGTTCTTTCTCCCGTCCATTATCCTCGAAGCCAAGAGCTTCAACGAGGAGATCGCTCGTGGTAACCTCAATCCGTTTAAGCGGGACGCGATCATCCTCTGTTCGTATCAGTTCGCCAAGGCCAAGGAGCCGTATGTTCGCCAGACGGAATGGGATCTTGTTGTCGTCGACGAGGCGCACCGATTGCGCAACGTCTACAAGGGAACCAGCAAGATTGCCCTGGCCATCAAGAACGCGATCGCGCCCTATCCCAAGGTGCTGCTGACTGCCACGCCGCTCCAGAACAGCCTGCTTGAGCTTTATGGACTGGTCAGTATCATTGACGACTATGCGTTTGGCGACCAGAAGAGCTATCGTCAGCGATTCACGCGGCTAGGCGAGAACGAGGACTTCGTTGAGCTGAAGGAGCGGTTGGCGCCAATTTGCAAGCGCACACTCAGACGGCAGGTACTAGAGTACGTGCGCTATACAAATCGCCACGCGCTCGTACAGGAGTTCGTTCCGTCTAATGAGGAGCAGAGGCTTTACGACCTTGTATCCGAATACTTGCAGCATGACCGACTATATGCCCTACCCGCCAGCCAGAGGGCGCTGGTCACACTCGTTCTGCGCAAGCTGCTGGCCTCTTCGACCTACGCCATTTCCGGAACACTCCAAAGCCTGATCGACCGACTTGGCAGGGCAGAAGCCGACGCAGAGCGAGTGAGTGAACCGCCGCCAGACCTGTCCATTGAATGGGAAGATTACGACGAGTTAGCCGACGAATGGGACGAAGAAGAGGCTGATCAACCCAAGAAGGGCGATCCGCTCACAACGCAACAGCTCGCGGAATTGAAAGCGGAGAAGGCGCAACTTCAGGACTTTTGCGGTCTGGCAAACTCCATTGCGCGCAACTCCAAAGGGGAAGTTCTCCTCACCGCCCTGCGCCGTGGATTTAACGCCGCGGAGAAGGCGCAACGTGGAACCGGCGCCGCGACCCTCCAGCAGAAGGCCGTGATCTTCACCGAGTCGCGGAGGACGCAGGAGTACCTCTTCCGGTTGCTAGCAGACACAGAATTCGCCGGTCAAGTCATGCTCTTCAACGGAACGAACACAGACCCCCTGTCGAAGGAGATATACCAGGCATGGTTGCAAAAGCACGCCGGAACCGACAAGATCAGCGGTTCAAAAACAGCCGACATGCGGCAGGCGTTAGTAGAGCACTTTCGTGATACTGCCACGATCCTTATCGCCACGGAGGCCGCGGCCGAAGGCATCAACCTGCAGTTCTGTAACCTCGTAGTCAACTACGACCTGCCGTGGAATCCTCAGCGAATTGAACAGCGCATTGGGCGGTGCCACCGGTACGGGCAGAAGTTTGACGTAGTGGTTGTCAACTTCCTCAACAAGAACAACGCGGCAGACGTACGGGTTTACGAACTCCTCGATGAAAAGTTCAAGCTCTTTGACGGCGTATTCGGCGCTAGTGACGACGTTTTGGGCGCCGTCGAATCTGGCGTCGATTTTGAGAAGCGAATTGCCAGCATTTACCAGAAGTGCCGAACGCCAGAGCAGATTGCTTTTGAATTCGATGAACTGCAGCGTGATCTCGAAGGCGAGATATCGGCCATGCAGCGCGACGCCAGAGAGAAGCTCTTGGACAACTTCGATCAGGAGGTGGTTGAAAAGGTCAAGATCGAAAGCCGCGACGTACTCGGGCGATTCCAGGATCAGCTTTGGAGGCTCACTTGCCACATGCTGAGAGAGTTCGCCGCCTTCGATGAGACGGAGCACTCGTTCCACCTGCACCGAAATCCGTTCCCGGGAGAACATATCCATCCGGGTCCCTATCGGGTAGGCAGAGACGTGACCGACGCGAATACCTACCGAGTCGGTCATCCGCTGGCGCAACGCCTCATAGCTGCAGCCACGGAACTGAAACTACCCGTTGCCGAGGTGACCTTTGACTACTCTGGATCAAAGAAGAATATCGCGGTCGTGCGTGACTTGATAGGCAGCTCGGGTTGGCTCACCTGTGCCAAACTCACGATGACGGCGCTGGAGACCGAGGATCGACTTCTCATGGTTGGCCTAACAGACGACGGCTTGGCCTTGGACGAACAGCAGTGCCGGCGCATGTTCGATCTGGCCGCGCCCTCGGTTGAAGCCGCGGTGGTGGACGATGGAGTAACAAGTCGACTAAAGGCGCTGCAAACTGGTCAGAAACAGCAAATACTGGACGAGCTCTCGGCTCGAAACGGAACCTGGTTCGATACGGAGATGGAGAAACTGGATCACTGGGCGGAGGACCGTCGCGCGAGCCTAAGAACTGAACTCTCCGAGATTGACGAAAGCCTCAAAGAGGCAAAGAAAGCGGCGCGAACCGCAGGAAGCTTGCCAGAGAAGTTGGAGAAGCAGCGCCTTGCCCGGACGTTGGAAACGAAACGTGATGAAGCCTGGCGCGAATACGATCAGGCAAGTCGGGAGCTGGACCGCCAAAAGGATAACCTATTGGACGAGGTGAGCCGCAAATTGGAACAGCAGATCGCCGAGCAGACCCTTTTCACATTGCGCTGGTCGATCGTCTAACTGTGCTTGCAAGAGACCGTGCAATAAGGTTGAATCAAGAGAGCCATCGATAACCACATGACTGACGAAAACATGCAAACAGAACTCGAAAAGCTGGATCTCCACTCGCTCGACGTCGCCGAAGCGAAGCGGCATGAGCTACTGCAACTTCTTCCTGAAGTGCGCACCGAGGGCGGCAAGATCGACTTTGACCGGCTGAAGGCCGTTCTTGGCGAGATGGTGGACGTGGGGCGCGAGCGGTACAGTATGAACTGGCCGGGCAAAGCTGAATGCATGCGCACGATCCAGTCTCCAAGCATTGCCACGCTGCTACCAAGCCAGGATGAGAGCGTGGATTGGGACACCACCGACAACCTTATCATCGAGGGCGACAATCTGGAAGTGCTCAAGCTGCTGCAGAAGAGCTACCTTGGTAAGGTCAAGATGATCTATATAGATCCGCCCTACAACACCGGCAACGACTTCATCTATCCGGACAACTACTCCGAAAGTCTCCAAACCTACTTGGAGTACACTGGGCAGACCGACGAACAGGGACGGAAGTTCAGTACCAATACGGACACAGACGGCCGCTATCACTCCAAGTGGTTGAACATGATGTATCCGCGGCTTTATTTGGCCAGAAATCTGCTTCGCGAAGACGGAGTGATATTCATCAGCATCGATGATACCGAGGATTGTAATCTACGACGTTTAACGGATGAGCTGTTCGGGGAGGAGAATCTAATCGGTCAGTTCATTTGGAAGAGCCGCCAAAATAAGGACAATCGAAACACGACTGGAGCATCGATTGACCACGAGTACGTGGTTTGTTATGGTCGTGAGCTCAGAGGCTCCGCTCGCGACATTACCCAGTATAGCAACCCTGACAACGATCCGCGTGGTGATTGGGCAAGTGGAAATATGGTCGGCATTCTTGGCGAGGACAAGCGTCCAAATTGCCACTTTGACTTGTACAATCCGGAGACTGATATTACTTATCCGAAACCAAGGATGGGCTGGCGATATGACCGAGCGACAATGACAAGGCTGATCGAGGAGCAACGAATTTTATGGCCCGCCGAGGCGAGTGGTCGCCCAAGAAGGAAGGTCTTCTTATCTGAGCTTCGGGCTGAATTCACCGGCTACTCCTCTGTCATCGCGACGGGTATATACACACGCGATGGTACTGCCGAGTTAGAAGAGCTATTTGGACGTAGAGTGATGGAATTCCCAAAGCCTGTCCGACTGCTGCGCGAACTCATCGAGCAAGGTGCGCACGACCCTGACTCGATAATCATGGACTTTTTCGCTGGATCAGGCGCAACCGCTCAAGCTGTGTCGGAGATTAATGCAGAGGACGGCGGAAGCCGCCGGTACGTCCTTGTGCAATTACCTGAGCCTCTGCTAGTTCCGGTAACGCTCGATGATGGCACGACGTTACACACGATTGCCGATATATGCCGGGAGCGAGTTCGTCGCGCAGTGAAGCAGATCAAGGCAAAAGGTGATAGTTCGCACGATATTAACGGCAAAGCAGAACAAGACCTGGGCTTCCGCGCCTTCCGGTTGGCAGAATCCAACTTCAAGCCGTGGGATACGAATGGCAGCAGTAACGCCGCCGAGCTCACAGACCAGTTAGCTATGCACGTGGACCACGTTCGGCACGACCGAACGAGCAACGACATCCTTTACGAAGTCCTGCTTAAGGCGGGATTCCCTCTCACTACCCGTGTGGAAGAGACGCAGATTGCGGGCAAGCAGGTCTTCAGCGTCGCGGAGGGCGCGCTCATAATTTGCCTGGAACATGAACTGAACCTCGAAGTCGTTCGCGGCATCGCTGACCTGAAACCGGAACGTGTGGTGATGCTCGATTCGGGGTTTGTTGGCAAGGATCAGTTGAAGACGAATGCAGTGCAGGCGTTCAAGACCAAAGGCGTCGCGAGCTTCAAAGTAGTATAAGCATGAAACTTCAGTTCGACGCCAATCAGCAGTTTCAGTTGGACGCCGTCGCTGCCATCGCCGATATTTTTGATGGACAGGAGCGTGGCCAGCCCGAGTTCTCCGTCATCAAGACCCAATTCGCGGGTGAGCTGTTCGGCAGTCAGGAACTCACGGAAACCGGCATCGGCAACCGCCGCCTCCTGCCTTCTGACGCATTGCTCGCCAACGTACGATCTATTCAGGAGCGAAACGACATCGAGGTCGAGTTGCCGAGCGCCGAATTGGACGCCTGGCAACTTTTTGATGCTCCGGCCAATGCTTCTCGGCCGTGCCCCCACTTCTCCGTCGAGATGGAAACCGGCACAGGAAAGACCTATGTCTACTTGCGCACTATATTCGAACTCTCGCAACAGTACGGTTTCCAGAAGTTCATCATAGTTGTACCGAGCGTCGCGATTCGCGAAGGCGTGTTGAAGAACATCGAAATCACCCGAGAGCACTTCAAAGCGCTCTACAACAATCTTCCATTCGAATCGTTTGTCTACGATGCTAAGAAGGTCAATCGCCTGCGACACTTTGCGACGAGTAACAACCTTCAGATCCTGGTGATCAACATCGATGCGTTCCGCAAGAACTTCGTCGGGACGGAAACGGAGCAGAAGTCAAACGTCATTTATAAGGAGAGCGACAAGCTGGCGGGGCGGCAGCCGATTGAGTTTGTGCAAGCCGCCCGACCCATTGTCATTATCGACGAGCCCCAGAGCGTAGACTCGACCGACAAAGCGCAAGAGGCGATCAGATCGCTGAATCCGCTCCTGACACTGCGTTATTCGGCTACACACAAGAACCCGTACAACCTCGTGTACCGGCTTGACCCCATTCGCGCATTCGAGCTGCGCCTCGTGAAGCAGATTGTAGTCGCCAACGTGCTGTCAACGGACTCCGCCAACGAGCCTTTTGTTCGGCTAGAGGAGGTCGAATATAAGAACGCCTATCGCGCGAAGGTTCGCATGCTCGTGAAGACAGTTGACGGTCCAAGGGAGAAGTCTCTTTGGCTCAAGCCAAAGGACGACCTCTTTGTGAAGTCAGAAGAGCTACATCATTATCAAGACGGCTTTCGAGTTGCCGATCTCTCCGCAGAGCCCGGTGACGAGCATATCCGCTTCAGCAACGGCACACGCCTGAACCTTGGCGAAGAGCTCGGCGGAGCGCGTTCTGATGTGTGGCGGGCACAGATTCGCAAGACGATCGAGGAGCACCTAAAGAAGGAGCTGAAGGTACGCGATCTTGGCGTCAAAGTCCTTTCGCTATTCTTCATCGACCGAGTGGCTAACTATAGGGACTACGACGAAAACGGTCACACCGTACCGGGCAAGTTCGCCGTGGCCTTCGAGGAAGAGTTGGCCGATCTAGCCAAGGAACCCAGGTTCGCCGCTCTTGAGTGGCTGAAACTGCCCACTTCTCAACTCCATAATGGTTACTTTTCCGGTGACCGAAAAAAGCGCCAAGACGGCTCGGAGGAAGTGATTTGGAAGGACACAAGAGGATCATCATCGCTCGATGATGACACCTACAACTTGATAATGAAGGAGAAGGAGCGCTTGTTGTCCACGGATGAGCCGCTTCGATTCATCTTCAGTCACTCGGCCCTGCGGGAAGGCTGGGACAATCCCAACGTGTTCCAGATTTGCACTCTAAATGAAACACACAGTGCAGTGAAGAAGCGCCAGGAGATAGGCCGCGGTCTGCGCCTGCCGGTTGACCAAACCGGAGCACGTGTCTTCGACGATTCGGTCAACCGCCTCTATGTTATGGCGAACGAGAGCTACGATGCGTTTGCACGGGCCCTTCAGAATGAATACGAAGAGGACTGCGGCGTTACTTTCGGCAAGATCCCCATTACGGCCATTGCCAAGCTCACGAGAGTGGTTGGCGATGCGGAAGTTCCCATCGGTCGAGTAGAGGCCGAAGCAATCAGGGACTGTCTGGTTCAGCAGGGCCTGATCGATGGCGCCGGTCGCATTCAGGCGGCGTTTGATCCCCGCAAACCAGGGTTCAAGTTGGAACTACCAACCGACACGCTGGACTTGGCGACGGCGATTGTTGACCTGCTCTCCAGCTACCAGATTGAGCGGCACATTCAGCGCGAAAAGAACGAAGGCGTAAACCGGCTGAAAAAAGAGGTCATTCTTAGCCCGGAGTTTGAAGAGCTTTGGAACCGTATTCGACCCAGAACGACCTATCGGGTCGAGTTTGAGACCCACGACCTCATTCAACGGGCGGTCGCAGAGATCAAGCGCATGCCGATGATCGAAGAGCCGGTGCTGACATACACGTCGGGCCTGGTTGCGCCGACAAAGGCTCAGGTACGGGCGGAGGGCCTCACGTTCAGCGAACTTAAGCGAAAAGACAACGTCAGGACAATCCCAGACATTCTCGCATACCTCCAGAACGAGACCGAGTTGACGCGGTCAACGCTGGTCGCTATCCTCCAGCAGTCCGGGCGGCTTGAAGAGTTCTTCAACGATCCGCAGCGGTTTATGGACGCAGTCGCCCGCATTCTCAAGCATGAGCTCCACCACTTGCTCGTTGACGGGATCAAGTACGAAAAGATCCCCGGCACTGGCTCCGATGCTGCGTGGGACCAGATGCTCTTTAGGAACGAAGAGTTCATCAATTACCTAGCCGCCGTGCAGGTCAATAAGTCGGTCTATGAATACGTGGTTTACGATTCCGAGGTGGAACGAGAGTTCGCCCGTAAGTTAGACGAGCGCGAAGATATCCGCCTCTTTGTGAAGCTTCCCGGCTGGTTTAAGGTAGAGACGCCGATCGGCGAATACAATCCCGACTGGGCCATCGTGAAGCACAACGACGACACAGTCTACCTTGTCCGAGAGACCAAGAGCACAAAAGACTTCCTGAAGCTTCGTACCGCCGAGGCCGATAAAGTCCGCTGCGGGATGAGACATTTCCAGGCCTTGGGGCAGGACTTCAAAGTGGTAGTAACAGCGGGAGAGGTGTGACGATGGCAGACGAAACGATGCTGCCTAGAGTTCTTGAAAGCGAGGTTCTCCGACCAGATAGAGCGGATAGTGATTGCACGACAGACCCGCAAGATACGGTACCCGCGCGTGTTCACGGATCGTACCGGTGCGACCGTCATAGGACAGGTAGACGAACGAGCGAGTCGATTTCGACCAGTCGGTTAATAGATCAACTGCAATACCGACTGCCGTAGAAGCCAACACGCCATTCGGCCAGACGACCTGTGGGCGCCCACCGACGTCACCGTAGTTAGCAGCCTCACGGGCAAGTCGCTCCTCGTTTAGAAATCCCATGCAGAACATACACAAATCGCCCGGCAGTGAGAGAATGACCTGTCCGGCCATAACCGGCGGTTCGTTTTCTACCGTATGCAGATCCATTCCGATGTCGATGAAGGGGATCAGATACCGCCGGCAGCAGGCTTCAAGCTCACGGCGCTCGGCAAATGTATCGACCGACCCGAAGACCACATCACAGCCGCGTAGTCTAAAAGCCTCCTCCTGCCAACGGGTCTGGCGCGCCTGTACCCGAGCGCCGCGAATTAGGCGACGAATCGTACGTCGTGCCACCTCCACCTTCGGCCTGTGGCATGCGGCGTCTCGCGCGCTAGCACCAACCATTCGGTTGAGGTTGAGCTCTTTTGTCACGTCCGGATCGAAAAGGACGTAGTTGCAGAATCCAATATGGGCGAGCTGTTGCGCGATGTGCGAACCGCCGCCGCCGAGTCCAATCAGTCCGACCGTACTTTTGCCGAACCGCTTTTGCGCCCCGGGTCCAAGAAATGACTGGCGTGAATACCGATCATCAGGCATTCTTCTCCTCCCACAGGAGCATTGGCGCTCCGATGACGGCGATCTGAGCCGCGCGGATAGCCACGCGCTGACCGGGTGCCCAAATCCGACCAATCGCGCTGTCAGCACTGAAGATGATAAGGCCGTGCGGTTCAAGCGGCCCTGCCGATTGGAAGGAAGTGACGAGCTTTGGTATTTCAGCCTGGTCCATCGGGCTTAGCCTCGTCTGACCGCGATGATTATGGAGGTGGACGTGAAAGGCGGAGCCTGCGCCATCGAGAATGCCTTGCAGCGTACCGCGGATGGCATCAGATCCGATCCGGGCGCCGGAGCGATAATCACGGACATACTGGTTGTCCGCCACTGGACGGTATTGATACGCGAGCAGGAGAGCGTCTCCGTCACTCAACGTGCCTGGACGTGCGAACAAAAACCCGACCCGTTCGGCGGCATACGGGTGGGGGCGCTTCAGGTCTGCTATTACCTGACGGTAGAGTACCTGCGGGATACGGATGATGTAGTTCATACCAACGCCTTCAGGTGGCCGACGAGGAGTCGCTCCAGTCGGAGATTACCCCGAGTAACCTTCCAGGAGAACGCGTGCCAGTTACGCTCGAGGATTCGGGCGTCGCTCACGTTCCAGTTGCGCTCGACTTGTGAAGTTGGCCGCACCGAGAGGAACAGGCGAGATGGGTAGCTATCCTTCTCAGTGGGTAAGAGCAGGGCGTCGCACTTTTGCGGGACACATCCCTCGGGCAGGAGGAGGCCTTCCAATTGGATATAGGAGGTACCTCCTTCCTCGCCCAAGGAAATGCGATCGCAGTGATGCCGCAGCTCGTCAATCTGATCGCTGGGATAGGTCATAGTGGCCGCTCGCTTAGGACGATCCCGAGTCCTTGGGGTGGCTGATGAAGACTTCGCCGCCCTTGATGGTCACGGCTCCGTCGTCTGCCAGCGGCTTCAGGCGGCCATTCACCACTTCTTCGAGATCATCTGCCAACGGCACGCCGCCGAGTGTCTTGATTGCGGCAACCGTCTGGTGTCCGCGGTGAATGTGCTTCAGCACGTTGTTAATGGTGATAGTTACCTGCGGCCCGGTCTGCGGCTCAGACTGGTTTGCTGCTGCTTCATTTGCTTCCATGACGATGCCTTTCTCCCGCCACTTCGTGCGGGCTTACACTTATTAACTATCTGACGGGCAATTGAACCGGAAAGCAGGAATGTGCTACGGTAAAGCTAACCTTTGGGTGAGCTCTCCCTCGGAACCGGCCCGTAGCCTGATTGTACCGCATGTGATATACTTGTTGCAATAGTGAAACACTAGGAGACGCCATGCCCCACCTTACAATCGAGCAGATCGGGCCGATGATCCGAGAGCGCCGCGGTCGACGCGGAATCCGGGACGTCGCCGCCGACATCGGCATCAGTGCCGCTACCCTCAGCCGGATCGAAACCGGCAAGCAGCCAGACCTCGGCACCTTCCGCAAGATTTGCCTCTGGCTCGACATTGACCCTGGCGAAATCCTCGGTTCCGGATCTCCGTCCAAGACGACCTCTACCAGCGCCGAACTTCCAGCCTTTGCCCACTTCAAGGCAGAAAAAGCCATGTCGCGGGAGACAGCTCATCGGTTAGGAGAACTGATTCTCGCGGTGCAGGCTTCCCTCTTAACTAGGGAAGAAAAATGACCTTGGTCGTCAGTCCGCGTCAGGAAGTACGGTTTGAGCGCGGCTTTAAGACCTGGTCGGAGAATACAGCCGTTTCGATACGACATCGGTTGAAACTGAAAGATGTCGATCCGCTTCCGCCGAGGCAGCTTGCCGAAGATCGGAAAGTGCTGGTCTGGTATCCGCGAGATGTACCGGGGCTTTCAGCGCCTGCGGTTCGTCACCTCTGTTCACCGGTTGGAGACGAGTGGTCGGCCGTCACGGTATGTGCTGGTGGTCAAGAGGTTGTAGTTCTTAACCCAAGTCATTCTGACGCCCGACAGGCGAGCGATCTTATGCACGAGCTCGCCCATCTCATCCGCGGCCACGTTCCTGCGCAAGTCGTGGTACTGCCAGAAGCGGGGATCGGGATTCGGTCCTACAATGATTTAGAAGAGGCAGAGGCAAATTGGCTTGCCGGTTGCTTACTTTTGCCGCGTCCGGCTCTGGCATCCTGCGCGGCACGAAACCTGTCGACCTCTGCGATATGTGATCACTACGGCGTGAGCGGCGACCTCGTGAAATACCGAATGAATGTCACGGGCGTAGCCCGTCAGTTCGGGACTCGAACTTAAGGCTCCGCCGCCTGCGGTGAAGAACAGGACCAGGCGACTGCACCGGTACGTTCCTGTAACTGCCCAAACCTCTTCCCTGGAACCCCGCTTCATCCCGGCGCGATCTTCTGGTATACTTCCCGACTACGTACGGGGACAAGCTATGGCGACGACCGCGCACCCAAATTTCAAACTGATAAAGTGGACCGACTTCGGCACCGAGGAGGAATGGGTGGCGAGGGTGGCGTTCGGCCTGGCCGAGCTTCTTCGTCAACTGCACCAGACAGAAGAAGAGCGTTTTCGTTCCGGCGAGGCTCTTCAAGAGATGGACAACGAATTGTCCGCTGCATTTATGGCTGTGTGCAATGTCCGAGAACTTGATGGCCGAGAGGACATCGCCTTCATGGAGCTGCGCAAGGAATACGACGCCATTTACGACCACCTGGCGCGGGCGTACAAGGACCGGATGTCAACCTTGGCCGCGACCCTCGATTACGATATTGGGTTCCTATTTCAGAAGGATCAGAACTTTGAATCGGGAGCTTCTCTCTTCCTGTCTGCTCAACCGCGCATCCAGTCGGACTTCATTGATATGCTTCGGGAGGACCGGCGTATCTGGGCAACTGGGCTTCAGAAGTTCAGGAATGAAGTATTACAGCACAGAGCGGAAGGCGCTCAGACTGCCCCTTACTTCAACGTGGGATTCGCTGAAGCTACATTCCGGAACGTGTGGCAGGCCATCGAGGACACCGTAGTATGGCTGATCGAACCACTGCTACCGCCCATATTCGGGATTTACGAGATCGCTCCCGAAAATCGCGATCCCAAATGCCCGCGCCGATACGAGGTGAATGCTTCAGTGACGCTGCTCGAAGCATTGCAGAATGTTGAGCGGCTGGGCGAAACCGGGACGGAGATGATTTAGATGAGAAAAAGATCAATCCACCAGCGGGATTGGGAGAATGTTGCGGTTTTGGCATTCGATGGCAATAACGTAATTGCTGGCGTGATTGGGGGACGCAGGGATGGTGAATACCAGTACTTCCCAAGCAGCACGTATGCCGCTTCAGTTGAGCGGATGCCTTGGGAATTCAAACAGCCTATTCGGGTAACTGATCAGAACCCGGCCCCTGCCAGCATCCGGTTCAAACGCACAGATTACTTTGGAATGACGGTGGAAGCTGGATATGACCGGCAAAATCAGTCGTGGTATCTGAAGGAGACGACCGGCATCCAGCCGCCACCGCAACCGGAACGTAGATGAGGCTTATCAAGCGGATGTGTACCGTACTGCAGGTCGTATAAGAATAAAGCGTTCGATCATGCAATCGAACGCTCATAATGAAAAACGTCTATCTCTGGGTGTTTTACGCGGCTTCGACAACTTCCACCTTGATTTCGTCGCCAACAGTACACAATATGCTTATGATAGGTCCACCCGGGTCCGGAAAGACGATGCTCGCCCGGAGGCTGCCGTCCATCCTGCCGCCGTTATCGGTAGGGGAGGCGCTGGAGACGACCAAGCTCTATTCGGTGTCCGGGCTACTTCCGCCGGACACGGCGCTCATTACCACGCGTCCATTTCGCGCACCTCATCATACAATCTCTAACGCGGCATTGGTTGGCGGGGGCACGTTCCCCCGCCCGGGCGAGGTCAGCCTGGCGCATCATGGCGTACTATTCCTGGACGAGCTGCCTGAGTTCAAACGCGACGCGCTTGAGGTACTTCGGCAGCCGCTGGAGGACGGAGTGGTGAACGTTGCTCGCGTCCAAGCCTCGCTCATTTATCCCGCGAACTTCATCCTTGTGGCAAGCATGAATCCGTGCGTATGCGGTTATTACGGAGACGTCTTCCGGCAGTGCACGTGCTCCCAAACGATGGTCCGCAAGTATCAGCAGCGCATTTCCGGGCCGCTGCTGGACCGGATCGACCTGCATGTCGACGTGCCTCGATTGGCCGAGGAGGAGCTCGTGAACTATCCCAATGCGGAGCCTTCGACCAAGGTGCGCAGCCGGGTTTGCTCAGCGCGCGCCCATCAGCAGCGGCGGTTCGAGGGAAGGAGGTTCTACTGTAACGCCCAGATGGGAGCGAAGGAGATCAAAGAGTTCTGCGTTGCAAATGACGACGTAAAAACGCTGCTGCGGTCGGCCATCCAGCAGCTATCCCTAAGCGCGCGAGCCTATGACAGAATACTGAAGGTCTCTCGCACGATTGCCGACCTGGAAGGCGCCGATGAGATCCAGGCGTCGCACGTAGCGGAAGCCATCCAATACCGTTCGCTCGATCGAAAGTTGTGGACGTAGCGGCGATTCTGATCGACTAGATCAGCGTTCCACGAGGATTGCCCGAACCGGACTCCCGTCCGAGCCCGCAAGCTTCAGCGGCAGTGCGATCAGGTCATAGACACCCGCGGGGACCTCGTCCAGGCAGACGGATTCGATGATCCGTATATCGGATGCGTTCAGAGCATGGTGGTTTGGCAGCTCCTTGCTGTCGATTGTATCCACCGACGGCAGATCGATCCCCAACAAACGCACGCCATAAGCACCAAGATACTCCGGGACGTCTTCCGCAATCACGGGAATCGTCGTGGGAAACTGCGAGCGGTCGGTCCATGCAAGGGTTTTGAGCAGCAATCTCGGAGCACGTGCGATCTGGTCCGGCGGCAGATCAACCTTACGGATTACGGGCAGACCCCGGACGTCGATAACGATCGCGGGGCCGAAGAACGGCTCGAGAGAGAGCACATCGATTGTGGCGCCGTCATCGTCGGCGTGGAACGGCGCATCGGCGTGAGCGCCCGTATGAACGCTCATGGTAACGCTGCCGAGATTAACGGTCGAACCATCGCGCTTCAGGCTGGACCAAGCGAATCGATAGGCTTCGTCGCCCGGCCAGACCGTCACTCCTTCGGTTAACGGCATCGAAATGTCATAGATTCGCATCCGACTCTCAACCCTCAACCCTCTACGCTCAACTCAAGATACGAGCGGACGATCGGATGAGTGGCTTTCGTAGGTCCGCTCCATCATGATGCGCTTCAGCCGCGCGATCACCTCCGCACATTCCTGAAACGTGTTGTAAAGGGCCACGGGGGCCAGTCTTATGATATCCGGCGGCCTG
>ORMF011133707.1_pt1 | contig 18325 bp, 22 predicted proteins | sample 1779871 | NCBI WGS metagenome assembly ORMF01 (sample SAMEA104232316, study PRJEB22302) | groundwater metagenome | biome: forest; feature: aquifer; material: groundwater | place: USA | collected 2011-08-07 | depth 5.4 m | reverse complement strand
TCATCGAGAACGGCCGCTTCCACGGCAAACAGATCGCCGCCCACCTCCGGCAACAATTGCGACCCGGCGCCAACGGCCCCGTCGGTCTGAGCGGGGACTAGGGGTTGTCACATTGGCGATATGTTCCACGTGGAACATTTGTACAGGCGATGTTGTACGGACGGTACTATATGTATATACGTCGTCAAATGAAACCATGACAACGAGTTAGAGGACGATCAGGAAACGTCCCGTCTGTCCCCGGTTTCTCCGCTCTGCCGGAGAAAGCGGTAGAGCAGGTCCACCGCAATAAACGTGCGGAAATTTCCGATGTGGCCGTAGTCGTAAACCGTCGGCCCGCAGGCGTACATGCGGACCTGGTTGTCCTGGAGCGGCTGAAACTCCTCGATTTTTGCGGAGAGTGTGTTGTAGAGGCGCAGGGCCATGGATGAGTTCGTGACCGCAATACGAATCTTTTTATTCTAGGGGTGGGGGAAAATGGGGTCAAACGGGGCGCGGGGTGAGAACAACACGGGATGGAATATGCACCCGGCTTCGGCGCGCCCTTTTTCTTGCGCGGCAGTGGGGCGGTCTGCAAATTTGAGATATGTTCCACCTGGAACGTTGTACTAGTGTTTGTGTATGTACATGATAATACGCATGAAAGCCATAAGTGAAACAATGCACAGGGGTTACGAGACGTCGGAAGGGGGCCAGTCTCCGGGGGTGGAGAAGGCCGCAAACATGGGGAACGCTGAAATGTAGTTGGACTGCGCGCCTTGGATGATCAGGCGGAGATGCGGACCACGCGCTGGAAAGGCCCCACTTCTCGCAAAGAACGCGAGAAATGGGGCACCCCGACTATTTTGCGTTACTTAGAAGTGGGCCACCCGCCGCTTTTCACCCTCCCCCGATACCCCACAGTAACCCGCCCAAACCGCCCCCGCCACGCCTCCCAGAACACCCAAGTGCGCCGTGCTACAACTGGCCCTGACCTTCCTGAGCTCCGGTCCTCTACTCAGCAGCGTCGGCAGATCAGAGCCAGGCTGATATATTGGCCTGTCATGAGACCACGATTCTTCCTCGTTTGCCTAGCGAGCACCATAGCGTTTGGGCAGGGTACCTCGAACCAAACGCCCCCAGCTACGATGACGAAACTGGTGGTGCGTCTCCAAAGTCCTGATGTGCCGGAGGCGAGCTTTGCGGCACAGCCGAAGACCATGTATCGCGCTGGAACTCGCTACTGCCGAATCGAGGAGCTGCCCGACACGGAGCACGGTATCCACGGTCTGGTAGTCATCAACGAACCAGACACCTGGCTTGTAAACCTTCTGGCGAAGACGGCTCAGCACCAACTAGACCCCGGCCCCACATTCAACTGCCGGTTGCCGGTCTTCGTTGCCGGTGAGGACGTGAAGTCAGCTGCAGATACACGCAGTCAGCTTATGGGGCTAGAGTTCGGGCGGGAGCTTGCCTATTTCGAAGAGAAAGGATCCACATCGGGACCAGGCCCGGCTCTTCAGGGCAAGGCAACGAAGGCGTACACGGTCGGGATCGGTGACTCGCAGTTGATACTGTTCACAACCGGCACACCAGAAAGACCTGTGGCAGTGACAAAACAGCAAGGAAGCAAGCGCGAAGTCTATTGGTACGGCACCTACGAGGAAGTCCCGTTCGACCCCAAGCTCTTTGCAAAACCAGAAGGCGTCAAGATCGAAGACGCCAAGTGACCTTTACCTCTGTCCCCTCGCTCAACAGCACCATGGATCGCTAGTGATTCGGGTTCAGTTGTTCCAGTAGACGTACCCCTTCTTCGTATTTGCTCGCCGGGATGAGAACCTCTCCATTCTCCAGATGCACTAGCGGGACAAGCGCAGTTCCCACCCACACTTTTTGCTCGCGCGTTTTGGTCGCGTCTATCTTCAGCTGATCAGCATGGAAGGGGCCTTTGCGACTATACGGAACAAACTCACTTTCGAATTCGGTGTTGCCGTCGACCCCGCTGAGCTTGCAATAATTGCGCCCGGCATCTTCCCAGCAGGCCAGCCACCACCCTCGCTTTGGTGCTGGAAGGCCCACATGCGGAGCCCAAAGGAACACTGCGTTAGCAGCTACTCCCCTTGGTCGGCTCGGTACTGTGCCAGCCCACCAGAAAGCGCCGATAGCCCCGACTATCAAAAGCGCAACTGTCGCCGCGACGAAGTAAACCGCCCTTCCCGACTGGGTCATTTGTGCGTGTTTTCTCGGTACCCTTGTGGGCCTGCCATGGACAAGTGCACCTTAAAAGTCCACATCCATCCGGTCCTCTACTGGGTGCACGGATGGCCTTGCATATCCTGACAACCGACGATTCTTGTCGTAACTTTCTCTTTGGGCTTACTTCTTTGTCCATCCGCGTAATTCTCGGCAGAAAGGCCAGCCAGGATCATGAACAGACGGTTGGGAATGATGCTTAAACCTTTGTTCTGAACCGCATGTGCAGTTAAGAGGCCAGCAATGCAGAACGTCGCGCAATTCTGCTTATTGACCTGATAATCAGGAGAGTGGGCATTCTTCCACGCCTGCATCCAGTTATCGAGCGCGATGGAATCCGCCTCAGATGTTTTGAAGTAGTTAAACCCGACCGTGTTTGCAGCCTGTCCCTCTATCTTCGCAACCTCGTCGCTGAGTTCCTTATACGACTCCACGGTCGGCAAACCATCATCTCTGAAGGTAACGGGATTCAACTGTTGAACGTCGACCTTGCCCTGGTCTGCGGGACTACCCGCATGCTGCGGTCCGAATCGCGCATAGGTGGCGCTACCGTCCGCGTGAACCACGATGATTCCCTCATGTCCACCCAGCGGAACTTCATTCACAAAATTCACTGCGATTGCGTCTCTGCCATCGGGGTCGACGTAGGTCAGCGGATTGTTGACCACGTACGAATACATGTTCCAGCGTTGAGGATTGACCAGGTGGGGCGGCGTAGCGCTAACCGGGTCGGGCGTCATGAATCTTCCCATGCTCGAAGCGTCGTACCTGGCCCCAAAGTTGTCCAGGCCGGATTCAGTATCCCGTTCTTTGCCGGTGAACTTGTAGCGGTTGGAATCGGTGTCGGTGATGGTGCGCTCGCCGCCGTAGGGGTAGTAGTCGGATTCGTCCTTGATCACGCCGAGGTTGTCGGTGACCACGCTCGCCGTTCCCAGATGATCCGAGAAGTAGTAGCGCACCGTACCGCCCGGCAGATCCACACGCGCCACGCGCTTCCCGTTGAAGTAGATGTAGTCTGCCGCCGGCGTGCCGCTTAGATTCGTTTCGGTGAGCGTCTCGCTCCCCGTGCCCGTCCAATACAACATGTTCCCGATTCCAGTCTTGATTACTCTTTTGCCGTCGCCATCGTACAAATATTGAGGCGAGGCCGAGAAACCTAGAATTCGGATACGGTTCTCCGCGTCGTATGAGTAAAAGGGACTGTAGGGAAGGCTTGGACAGGGGCTCGTTCCCAGCATGTTCCCGGCGATGTCGTAGCAGTAGCCAGAAATCTGGTTGTTGCTCGCGGCGGGAGCATTGAGGGCTTCGTAGCTGGTCTTGCCGGTCACCGGACCCCGGTTGGTCAGATTGCCCCAGGGATCAATGGTAAACGTCTCACCCCAGTTCGGTCCCGTCGTATTGGCCTGGGAAAGCCGGTTCAGCGCGTCATAGGCGAAGTTCTGGGTTCGGTTATTGTCGCGATTATTCACGATCTGGAACACGTTGCCGTTGTCGCCCACGCCAGAATGGAAATCATAGCTGAGACTCAGGACCGTCTGGCCACCGCTGCCCGTTGTCGCAGCCGAGAGCGTGATCGGCTGGAGCCGCTTGTTGTAGGTGTTGGTCGTGATGATTCCATTGAAAGTGCCGGTGACGAGGCCGTCCGTTATCCCAGTCATCCCGCCGAAGGGGGCATAAGCGGCGCTGGTAACGTAATTGATGCTATTGGCCGTGTCTTTCGCGGCGAGCGCACGGCCTGCGCCCCCCGGCGCGTACGTGATGGTCCGGAGGCTGGGGTAGACGAGCGTTGCCAGAGAGCCATCCAGATTATAGGTGTAACCGATGGTTTTGGTAACGCTGGTGTTGAGCAGGCGCTTTTCGGTGAGGGCGCGCCCCATCGAGTCATAGCTCCAGGCAGCCGCCCCCGCGGCGTCGCACATGCCACTACGACGCCCCAGGAGATTGGTTGGCGAGGTGATGGACGGCGGAGTGCACCCGCCCGGGTTCACGCCGTCGTAGCCATACTTAACCGCGGTCGTCCCGTCAGAATAGCTTTTTTGCGTAAGCCGGTTTAACGCGTCGTAGCTATAGGTGGTGGTGAGGGTCAGCGGCGCGCTCGTGTCCGCCGGAATCTTGTTCGGGACGAGGCCCGGGGACAGACGGGACGTTTCCCCCTGCGTTTCACGTGGAGTAAAATAGCGCCATGAGTCCGGAAATTTCCGATCTTCTAAAACGGGCCCTCGCCCTATCCGTTGACGAGCGCGTTGCGTTAGCCAACACGCTGCTCGACACGCTTGACGGTACGAATGAATCGGTCTCTGTCCACGAGGCTTGGGATGCGGAAGTGGCGCGTCGAATCGAAGACCTGAAAGCGGGCAAGGCAGTGACCGTCCCATGGGAAGAACTGCATCGCGAGCTCTTGGCCATGGTGAATGAGCGCTAGGCGTGTTGACTACCACCAGGGCGCGATGGCGGATGTTAAGAGCGCAGTCGCTTGGTATCAGAAGCGCAGCCCCAAAGTGGCCTTGGACTTCATCGAAGAACTGCATCGAGCCGCCGACACAATCCGTGAAGCCCCGGAACGCTGGCCAATAGGAAAGAACAACACCAGACGGTTCCTGCTTTGGCGATTTCCGTTTGCCATCATCTATTCCGAACAAGAATCCGTAGTCACAATCTGGGCCGTTGCCCACGGCAGCAGGCGCCCGGAGTATTGGGCACGTCGCCTCTAACCCTCCGCACCGTATGACAGATGATGGAGAAAATTAAGAAGCCCCACCCTGGTTTATACTGAACCCATGCCGGGGTCCAGCGACAAGACGTTTTACCTCGAAACCTTCGGCTGCCAGATGAATGTGCACGACTCTGAAAAAGTGATCGGGACGCTCCGGCAGCAAGGGTATCACCAGGTTCCGACTGTCGAAGAGGCCGGCCTCGTCCTCTACAACACCTGTTCTATTCGCGACAAGGCCGAGCAGAAGGTCTTCAACCGGCTGGCGGATTACAAGAAGTTCAAGGCCCAAGGCAAACAGTTTGGCGTCCTCGGTTGCGTCGCGCAGCAGGAGGGCGAAAAAATCTTCGAGCGCGCGCCGTACGTTTCGCTGGTCTGCGGCTCCGCTTCGTACCGCAATCTCCCGCAGATGCTGGTGCAGTTGGAGGCCGGGCAGCAGCGCGTCACCGGACTCGACGACCGCCAGACCGACGAGTGCTTCGAAACCGAATACACCGCCCGCACCAACCCGCATCGCGGCTACATCACCATCATCGAAGGTTGCGACAAGTTTTGCGCCTACTGCGTCGTCCCCTTTACCCGCGGAAAAGAGCGCAGCCGTACTTCCGCGTCGGTTCTGGCCGAAGCCCGCCAGCTCGCCGACCTTGGCTACACGGAAACCCAGCTCCTCGGGCAAAACGTGAACTCTTACCGTGATCCCGATGGAAAGAAGAGCTTTGCCGAATTGCTGACTGCGATCGGAGAAGTCCCCGGCATCCAGCGCGTGCGCTTCACCACGTCCCATCCGCGTGACTTCGGCCGCGATATTGTCGAGGCAATCGATGCCGCCCCCGCGCTCTGTGACCACGTCCATCTGCCCGTCCAGAGCGGCTCCACTCGTGTGCTCGACGCCATGCAGCGCCTCTACACCCGCGACGAGTACTTGGAGCGCATCGCCTGGATTCGCGCAGCCCAGCGCGACATATCGATCACCAGCGATCTGATCGTCGGATTCCCGGGCGAGACCGAACAGGAATTTGAAGAAACGCTGTCCTTACTGGACGAGGTTGGATATGACAGCGTCTTTACCTTCAAGTACTCTCCGCGCCCGAACACTCCGGCTTTGCGCCTGGATGACGCGATCCCCGATGCAGAGAAGGCGCGGCGCCTGGCCGTGCTGAATGACAAGCAAAAGCAGATCGGGGCGCAGCGCAATCAGCGCCACGTTGGGCAAGTCCTCGAGGTCATGGTAGAAGGGAAGAATCCGGCCCGCGGCCAGTGGATCGGCCGCACCTCGCAAATTAAAGTTCTGAACTTCACCGCGCCTGAGGGTGTAGAACTGAAGACCGGAAGCTACGTGGACGTGCGCGTCACGGCGAGCTTCCCGAATAGTCTGGTGGGTGAGATGGTGAACACCAGTGGTTAGTGATTAGTGGGTTCGGGAGGGCACGGCTTCAGCCGTGCCGCAGTAGGCCCATTGAGACTGGGCTTTAGCCCCGTGAAGGTTTTCGAACGACTAGCTGGTTCTAACCACCAACCACTAATCACGAATCACTGCCTTTCGAGGTCTTATGGAAGTCGAAATGAAAATTCGCGGCCTGATGATGGACCCAGTCACGAACATGCCGATCGTGCTCCTCAAAGACGTTGGCAGCGACACCGTGCTCCCCATCTGGGTAGGCGTCTACGAAGCCAACGCCATCGCGCTCGAAATCGAGAAGGTCGCAACGCCGCGCCCCATGACGCACGATCTCATCAAGAACGTCCTGACCGGCCTCGACGCGCTGGTTCATAAAGTGGTCGTGACCGAACTCAAGGACGACACCTTCTTCGCCGTCATTTGGCTGGAAAGGGAAGGGCGCGTCGTGAGCATCGATTCCCGCCCCTCCGACGCGCTCGCTCTTGCGTTGCGTATGGACTGCCCCATCTTCGTCGAAGATCAAGTGCTGAAGAATTCGAAGCAGGCGACCAATCTCTCCGAACGCGCCACCAGCGACGAACTCCGCAAATTTCTCGAAGGCCTCAGCGACGACGACCTCGGCAAGTACAAGATGTAGGCGCGGGAGATGAGAGCGTTCGCCATCGCCGCGGTCCTGTCGTTCGGGTTCACGCTGGCTGCCCAAGTTAGCCCCTCAGCACAGCATCCCACCATCAAGACTCGCGCTCCGATCTCCGCCATCGCCCTCCACGAAACCAGCCGCCAGAGCGTTGCCTCTGAAATAGGCGGGGCCTTCATGTTTCCGTCGAAATGCGATGCTGAAGGCAACCTCTACATTCGCAAATACGCGACCGATCGCCCCTTGCTGGGCCCAATCGTGAAGATCGACCCGGAAGGGAAGCGGGTCGCACTGTTTGACCCCGTGGCCGTTTCGCAGCTCAAGCTCGACCGTGCCGATGCCTTCGCTCCCGCTCCGGACGGCGGCTTCTATCAAATCGCAGCGGTGGGTGTCGCCCAGCCCCAGATCTACGTGCTCCATTTTTCGTCCGATGGCTCACCGTCCTCGCCCATCCGTCTCGACGCCGACCTCCAGCCTTACCAGTTTGCGCCCTTTGCGAATGGTAACCTGCTGGCCTCCGGCTTCCAGCGCGATCCGCAGAACAAGTCCGATCCCGGACGAGCCTACACCGCAGTCTTTTCCGCGGACGGCCGCTTGCTGGCGCAACTCTCCTTCGAGCCGCCGCCGGAGCCCGCCCGTGCAGCTGCCAAGTCCGCAACCAGCCAGCCCCAGAGAGCCACACCCACCCTCGACCTGGCCGACTCCGAACCTGGCCCAGACGGCAACATCTACGCCCTGCGCCGCTCGTCGCCGGCCTTGATCTATGTAATCTCTCCGGCGGGTAAGATTCTCCGCACCCTGAAAGTCAGAGGCCCGGCTCCCGGCGTGATGCCCAATACCTTTCACGTCTCCGCCAATCGGCTGGCAGTGTCGTTCTGGGCTGACGACACCCATAGCCACGCTCTGGTGGTTGTCGACGCCCAAACCGGCCGACGGATCGCCACCTATTCCGACACCGGCGCCCTTGGCCCGTCATTCGCCTGCTATTCTGCCGACGAAGGAGTCTTCACCTTCCTGCATCTGGGAGAAGGGAACACGCTGGAGGTGATCCGCGCTGAGGCTCACTGAGCTGGCGGAGTTGAAGATTTCTAGATTGCCGATTACAAATTGCAAATTACCAATTCCCCCATGGATTCCGCCGAACAGCTCCAGCGCATCTACCTCGCGGGATTCGAACTCCAGACCTTCGACCGCTATCCCAAGTGCATCGGCGTGATCCGTGACAATTGCGTCGCCTTGTTAGTCCCCGGCGTGGACGGCCTCCAAATCCTCGGCACTCCGGGCTGGCGTATGGGTGAAGTCATGGGCGTACTCACCGAAAGGGAAGGGCGCCAGGTTTTTCAGGCGAAGTCAGAAATTCTGGATGCGACCCCCGAAAGACTGGAAGCGCTGCAAAGATTCCGTCAGGACCTGAGGCAACTGCTTCATTCGTCGGAATAGCCCGGACACGGCCCCCATATGGCCATCGAGCGGACCTCGCATCTGGGACTAGATGGCGCATCATTACCATCGTATAATGTCATTGTGTAAGCATTGACATCATTATGAAATATATGACATCATAGAGGCGTGCGCACCACTCTCAGCCTCGATGACGACGTCTTCCACTTGGTCAAGCACTACGCACAAACGCGGTCGCTGGCGATGGGCAAGGCTCTATCGGAGCTTGTGCGTCGCGGGCTCGGTGCGCCCCCCAAAACACGCCGCGTGAACGGGCTGGTCGTGTTCGACCTTCCTGAAGACAGCCCGCGGGTCACGTCTGCGCACATAAAAAAGTTGGAGGCCGAAGGCCGGTGATCTGCTTGCTGGACGTAAACGTCCTGATTGCCCTTCTCTGGCCCGCGCACGAAGGTCACGCGCGCGCGCAACGCTGGTTCTCTCAGAATTCGCCACAAGGGTGGGCTACTTGCGCAATGACGCAGGCGGCCTTTGTTCGCATCGTCTCCAATCCTGCCTTTTCGAAGCGTGTTGTCTCTCCTCGGGACGCGCTGGAAGTACTGAGCGGCAGCCTTGACCACCCGGGACATCGCTTCTGGACGGAAGATATCCCGGTCCCGGATGCCTTAGCTCATTTTGGGCGGCGATTGTTGGGTCACCAGCAGGTCACCGACGCTTATTTGCTTGGCCTTGCGATCCATAAGAAGGGAAGACTGGTCACACTCGATGCCAGCCTTGCGTCTCTGCTACCGGAGAAGAGCACCGCGAAGCTTCAGGTTGTGCTCCTCTAGCTGGACACTTCGCCAACTGCAGGAGCCGCATAACGGTAGCGGCGCGGCAGGTCTTTGGGGCAACTAGACATAATACCTGTTATCGGACACTTCAATAGAGGAACTGCACAGGGCCAAAGGCGGGGGGTGTCCCCGCCTCCGACCTGAGATTTCACGATGATCAAATCGGTGACCATTCGTGACCGAGCGTCCTCTTTACGGCAAGATGGGATTGCCGGTCTTCTTGGTGATTAAGGTATTGTTAATGCGAATGTTGTCGAGGGTCGCGAGGCCGACACCCGCTGGCGCGTCTGCGGTGGGCGTGTCGGTGCCCTCATCGAAGACGACATCGATGGAGGCCACCGGCGTCACGCCGAACACGAACGCCTCCGCCCCGGGGTAGGGCGCGCCGGCAGCGTTGAAGGTTACGCGCGTCCAGTTCGCGGGATCCTGTGGAGCCGCCGAGGGCGTGCCGGAAGCACAACCAAAGAAATAAAAGTTGTCAGAGGTGTCCACCACGTTAAACCGCGGGGCGCCCGCACCGCAGTGTCCGCCTAGCCGATAGTCGAAACCGAGCGCATTGAGGGGGTCGCCCGGCGTCCAACCTGTGATACTGGCGAATGGCGCCGAACAGTCAGATGTTGGGCCGTTCTTATTCAGCAACAATCCCTGATGGGGAGTGCCGCCGCCGGGGTTTGCAGTGCCGTTATCGGGCAGTCCCAACCCGTTCAACCACGTGGAGGTGACGATCTTATTTCCCGCGGGGAAGGGGAAGCAGTCGGCGGCGGTACCGACGAAGATCCCCGCCACCGCGGAATATGTCCCCGCCGCCGCGGCGTTGACGCTGAGAACTCCGACGAGAGCGACCACAGCCGCTCCTATAGCAAGCACACGTATATTCGACCTGAGAGTCATAGATTTTCTCCTTGTTGAAGGTGTGTGACACTTAGCCCAAGAATCTAACGACTTCCCCTGGCTCGGCCCTTGTCTCAAAAGGCTGGCAGGCCGTCACGTCGAACAGGCGGGTAACTGCTCTTTGAGGCGGCACAACTCTATCCCCATTCACTTATTAGTGCAATAGCCAAGTTTGAAGTTTGCCGGAAATCTTCTGGATATGGATACCGTTAGGCTTGAGGCTCTTACGAGAAACCATGGATTGGTAGCCCGCCCTACACTCCCCTACGAACGCTTCTAGATTGAGCGTCAGCGCCCGCTCATCCCACGAAGACAATTCCAGGATGGAACAGTGTTCCCGCGATTCGCGTCGCGATCGCAATCAGCTCTCGTTGCCCGTAGAACACCTTCACCAGCCGCTCCCGGGACAGTTCCGGCAGATTCACCGCCCGCCCGCTGCGGATCAGTGCTGCGCTTTCGTCGTTGGCGGTTACGCAAGGGAACTGCGGCAACAGCTTTCGCGGATGAACCGCCAACTCCTCCACACTTCCCTGCTCGGCCGCCTTCTCCAGTTCTTCCAGCGTGTGCGCTTCCTCGATCTCAAACTCGGCGACCGCCGTCCGCCGCAACGATTGCAAGTGAGCGCCGCAGCCCATCTTTTCTCCCAGGTCGTGCGCCACCGAGCGCATATAGGTGCCGGACGCCACACGGGCTCGAAAATCACAGCAGTTTCGTTTGACGGCAAGAATTTCGAAGTTCTTGATTTCGACCTCAACCGGCTTGAGCGCGACGTCCTGCTTCTTGCGCGCCAGTTTGTAAGCGCGGACCCCGGCAATCTTCTTTGCCGAGAAAGGAGGCGGTAACTGCTGAATGTGCCCCTGAAATTCGGCCGCGCGCCCTCGGAGTTCCTCCAGATCGAGCGTGACCTCTCGCGCCGGAGTGGTAGCCTCCCCGTCCGCGTCGTAGGTATCGGTGGCGAACCCGAAGTAGATCACGCCTTCGTAGCTCTTCTCCGAATGGAGGTAGAACTGCGCCAGCCGCGTCAGGCTGCCCGTAACTACCGGCAGGACTCCGGTGGCGGAGGGGTCCAGCGTCCCCAGGTGTCCGACCGACTTCTGCCCGAGAATCCGCCGCACGCGGTTTACCACGTCATGCGACGTCAGCCCCGCCGGTTTGTCGACCACCAGAACGCCATTCATAGAAATTGGTAATTTGTGATTGGTAATTGGTAATCTGAAAGAGACCCCTTGTCGGATTGCGGCTGTTTTCAAATTACCAATTACAAATTACCAGATTACAAATTAGATGATTCCCCTTCGCGACGACCAGCCCAGCTTTTCGACGCCGTTCATCAACTATTTTCTGATCGTGTTCAACGTGCTGGTCTTCTTGTGGGAACTCTCGGTCGGGATGCAGAGCAGCGGCGCGCTGAATGCCTTCATCGCAGAATTTGGCGTGGTTCCGCGGCACACTGTCGCTGTCCTTACCGGACACTCCTACGACAGTCCGGCCACCGCCATTCTGCCTTTTTTTACTTCGATGTTCCTGCACGGCAGCTTTTTCCATCTGGCCGGGAACATGCTTTTCCTCTGGATCTTCGGGGACAATGTGGAGGACTACCTGGGCCACTTCCGCTACCTCCTGTTCTATCTGGGCAGCGGGATCGTCGCCGCCACGGCCCAGATTCTTCTCAACCCCAACTCTCCCATTCCCACCGTGGGCGCCAGCGGCGCGATCGCCGGCGTGATGGGAGCCTATTTTATCCTGTATCCCCGAGCCCGGGTCCTCGTCTGGTTTCCGCCCATCTTCCTGTTCCACGTAGCCGCCTGGATCATGCTCGGCTACTGGTTCCTGGTTCAGTTTCTCAGCGGGACCGCGTCCTCAATCGCAGTGACTTCCCAAACGACCGGCGGCATCGCGTTCTGGGCTCACGTGGGAGGTTTCGTGGCAGGCGTGTTGATGATTAAAGTATTTTCGGAACGTCCCCACCGACATCGTTATGGAGCATGGTAGTTAGCCGTCATAACGTGAGGCGGAACTGGCTGCGTCCTTGGCCGAATGCTGAGTGCCGACTCACCGTCTCGCTTCCGGCGCCGGCCCCGGCGGCAGAATCTCCGGTTCCTCCGGACGCATCCGCTGCCGCGTCACATACCACACCGCGGCCGTCCACGTCGGAAACAAATCCATTCCCGGGATCAGCTCCGCCGCCAGCGACGGCAAGAATGCCCAATGCCATCCCAACAGACGAATCAGGACGAACGCTACCACCAGGTCGAGCACGGAATCCGCCGGCGACACCGCCCCTTCCACAAAAATCGGGAACCCAATGATCTGGACGGCATCAGCCGCCATCGCCACCAGCCACGCCAGGCGGTGTTCGGGAGACTTCAACGACTTGAAAGTATCCATCCAGGACATGCGAGATGAACCGGCTCTTCAAATTACCAATCACAAATTACCAATTACATATCTCACAAAGTTCCGCCGGCTGGCATGATCACAATCTTCTCGACCGCGCTGTTCTCCGGCACCAGCAGCACATTCACCACTACGCCCGCCACTGTCTCCGCCGACATCATCTTTCGCCGCGGCGCTTTCGGCCACAGCGTTTTCCAAATCGCGGTATCGGTCGCTCCCGGCATCAGCGCAATCACCCGAATCCCCTTCGGCCGCAACTCCTCCCGCAGGGTGTCAGTGAACCCGAGTGCCCCATGCTTGGACGCGTTGTAGGCCGCCGATCCCGAAAACACGCGCTCCGCCGCGATCGACAAATTGTTCACGATCGTGCTGCCCCGCTTCATCACCGCCAGCGCCGCTTGCGTCACCAGGAACGTGCCATTCAGATTGGTATCGATGACCTCAGCCCACATCGAATACGGCAGCTCACTCACTCTGCGATTCGGATGCCCAATCCCGGCATTGTTGATCAGGAAATCGAGCGGCCGGCGGAGTCCGCGAACCAGCGCAAACAGATAGTCCACCGAGTTGGGATCGCGTACGTCACAAATCTGCGCGAGCACAGACCCGCCGAGCTTGCCCAGTTCCCTGCTCGCGGTGGTCAGGCTCCGCGAGTCCCGGCCCGCGATGACGAGATCGCATCCTTCGAGCGCCAGCGCCCGCGCGATGGCGAAGCCGATGCCGCGGTTCGCCCCCGTGACCAGAGCAAGCTTGCCGGTGAAGCGCCTTTCAGGCCTGGTCCTGCCGGCGCGGCTTGTCTTTTGAAATCGCTGGGGCATGACTTGCCAGACTAAGGATACGCAAGTGGAAACAGCTTGTCTTGCGCAGTCTGGATCTTGAGGAGTACCGCCGCCTAAGTTCCGTTCATCCGTTGCCGGATCAGCGACAGGAACTCCGTCCGCGTCTCCTGCTCCTGACGGAAACACCCCAGCATCGAGGAAGTCACCGCTGCGGAATGCTGCTTTTCAACTCCGCGCATAATCATGCACAGGTGCCGCGCCTCGATCACCACGCCCACACCCTGCGGCTCGATCGTCTTCTGGATGGTCTCGGCAATCTGTGTGGTCAGCCGCTCCTGGATCTGTAATCGGCGCGAGAAAATCTCAATCAGCCTTGGAATCTTGCTCAGGCCGATCACTTTGCCGTTCGGAATGTACGCCACATGCACCTTGCCGAAAAACGGCAGCATGTGGTGCTCGCACAGGCTGAACATCTCAATGTCTTTCACGATCACCATCTCGTCGTAGGTAACGGTGAACAGAGCCTTCCGCAACAAGGCTTCCGGATCTTCCTTGTAGCCTCGCGTGAGGTGCTCATACGCTTTCTTGACGCGCTCCGGGGTGCGCGTGAGTCCCTCGCGATCGGGATCCTCGCCGAGGCGGACAAGCATCTCGCGCACCAGTTCTTCATAGCTGGCGCTGGTCAGGGTGGTCGGCTGCGTCGTGGATTTCATAGATTCCGGCTTGGCGATAATTTGTAATTTGCGATTTGTAATTTGTAATTTGCAAGAACCTCTCGGCGACCGGATCCGTAGCCCCCCGGGCAATTGCAAATTACAAATTACCAATCACAAATTCCCCAAGCTCTCTTCTTCTCCCGAATACTCAAACGAATTCATCATCGTCTCTTCGATCCTTACCTTTTCTAGATGCGCCTTCCCGAACCCGCGGTGCACGATTTCGTAGATTGCAATGCACAAGTTTTCTGTAGTAGGCACATTTTCCGCAAATTCTTGGATCAGGTTCAAATTCTGATGATCGTACCGATCGAGGACATGCTGATGCACAAACGCGTCCAAATCCACCAGATTGCAGACCATACCAGTGCGCTCATCCACCGGCCCGCTCACCGTGATCTCCACCATGTAGTTGTGCCCATGCCCGTACGGATTATTGCACTTGCCATAGATAGCGCGGTTCTGCTCCTCCGACATCTCGTCGCTGTGCAGCCGGTGCGAAGCCGAAAACATGTACCGCCGGGTCAGGTGGGCCTTCATGCTTCTCCGTAGAAATCCACGAACAGGTCGGGCGTTTCGTAAACCCGCACCCGATGCAATTGCGCCGTGTTGAGTTTCGGCGCCAGACGTTGCCAGATCGCAATCGCAATGTTTTCCGTGGTCGGAATCCGCGTGAGAAACTCCGGCACTTCCTTGTTCAGGAAGCGATGATCGAGCGCGTCCAGCACTTCCCTGTTCATGATGTCCTTCAACTGTTTCAGGTCCACGACGAAGCCCGACTTCGGATCGACCGCTCCCTTTACCGTAACCTCCAGCGTGTAGTTGTGCCCGTGTCCGTTAGGGTTATTGCACTTGCCAAAAATGCGCACGTTCTCATCCGGCGTGAACTCCGGATTGTGATAGTAGTGCGACGCGGAAAACTCAGCTTTGCGTGTCAGATAGACCATAGTCAGTTGCCAGTGGAACGCTTTCCGTTGCCGCGTGGCCTCTTTCGCAAGACCACGTTGCCAACCAATGCCAGCGCACTCGCCCCGTGCTTACACCAGCCCCGGAGGGGCGACCCCAGCTTAGCCCAGCGCTTCAGCGCTGGGAAAAGCCTCCACCATAGCCTCCGTCCGAGTCCCGGAGGGACGACTGACCTTCCTCGACGCCCGCTCTGAATACACCCGTCCCTTCCACGACACCTCACCCCGCGCATGCGTACGGACGGATCGCAGCAACAAGTAACTGAATACCGGCGGCCCGAAGGCCGTCGCCAGCAGCGTCACGCCCCTCCCAAAATTTGCCCGCCGCACGCGCAGATACAAAGCAACGGCCGCAATCAACAACGGCAGCGTCAACCACGCAACCGCCCACCACGCGAACATTCCCATCGCCCGTCGCACCGGATGCGGGAACAACAACGCCAGATTCTTCGTCCACCCCTCGCGCAACTCACTCCAATTGCGATACATTCGCGTCCGCACGGCATCTGCGCCATAGCGGAAATACACTTTGTACCCCGCTGCCCGGAAAGCGCGCGCCAGGGCGACATCCTCTAAGATCATGTCGGCCACAACCGCGTGCCCACCCACAGCCTCGTACGCATCCCGACGAACCAGGATGTACTGTCCGTTCGCCGCCACCACTCCTGAACTCTGATCGCGCACTTTCTCGGGCGGATACTCCGCCGCCAGTTCCGCGAAGATCACCGGCATCACCGCCTTCTCCGCAAACGTAACGACGATCTGCTCCGGCGAATACGACAACAGCTCAGCCCGATTCTCCTTCGCTTCCGAAAGAGCCCGCCCCAGCGAACCCGGCGAATGCACCGTGTCCGCATCCGTAAACAGCAACCACTCCCCGCGCGCTTCTCTGGCCCCGCCAACGACCGCGTTGTTCTTTCCTGTCCAGCCGCTGGGCACCGGTCCCGGCGCGACTACCCGCACGCCCGGGAAACTCTCCGCAATCGCGCGGGTTCGGTCGGTCGAATGGTCGTCCACCACGATGATCTCGAACGCCACGCCCGTCTGCGTCACCAGCGACGCCAGGCAATCCCCCAGGCACACCTCTTCATTCCGGGCGGGGACGATGATCGAAACCTCAGGCGTGGCTGGAACAGCAATATCCATACGGATTTCCGCTATTATAGCGGGGTGAGACGAACGCTCCTTACTGTTGGATTACTGGCAGCCCTGATTGGATGCTATAGCGGCACTCGCCCGCCCCGCATCGGCCAGAACGCCCCCGACTTCACCGTGCAGGATTCCGACCACAAAATCACCCTCAACCAGTTCCGCGGTCAGGTTGTAGTGCTGAATTTCTGGGGTACGTTTTGCCCTCCCTGCATCGCAGAAATGCCCTCGCTGATCCAGATGCAGGCCAAGCTCAAGAAGAACGGCGTCACGGTCCTCGGCGTCAGCATCGACGCCGACGATGGCGCGTATCATAAATTTCTGAAGGATTATGGCGTCAACTTTGTCACCGTCCGCGACGAAGCGCAGAAGAGCAGCACTCTCTACGGCACGTTCGGCTGGCCCGAAACCTATGTGATCGACCGCAACGGCGTGGTCCGCCGCAAGTTCATCGGAGCAGTGAACTGGAACAGCCCGGAAATCACCGACTACCTGAGCAAGCTCTAAACCTGCTTTTACTTTCTGCCTCCGGCTCGGCGGATGGGGGCCGGCAGAATCATGGACACCTGTTCTCGATACTGCGCGTAGGCTTCCCCGTAGAAGCGCAACAAGTCACGCTCCTCGAGTTGTATGGCCAGCAAGATATAGCCGGTAGTCGCGACCGCGAACAGCAGGTGACCTTGTGTCATGGTGGGCGCTGACCAGAAAGCCAGGAGAAAACCCAGGTAGATCGGGTGCCGCACGATTTTGTAGAGCAGCGGGGTCTTGAAGGCCACCGGCGTGTAGTCGCTCCCGCGCCAGTGCAACCACACCTGTCGAAGCCCGAACAGGTCGAAGTGGCTGATCAGAAATGTAGATACCAGGACGATCACCCAGCCAAGCCAAAACAAAGCTTGGAGCAACCCCCGGCCCGTGCCGTTATCCACGCTCCAAACGACACCCAGCATGGGCCGCCACTGCCAATACAGCAGAACGAGCGCAAGACTAGCTACCAGCACGTAGGTGCTGCGTTCTACCTGTATGGGAACGATTCGGGTCCACCAAGCCTTGAAGCCTTGCCGTGCCATTCCGCTGTGCTGGACAGCAAATAAGCCAAGCAGCAACCCATCGATCAAGAGGGAAGTTCCGAACGCCCCTGGCGGGCCTGAATCAACCGATTTTGGTACCACTACGTTGCCGACAAACCCGATTGCATAGAGAAAGCTTCCAAAGAACACGAAATAACAGACGACACCGTAGATCAAGGTCAGGAACTTGGCCATGACGAGCCTCCCTTCCCAGGGATGAACAAGGGGCGACGTTCACTCCGGCTTAGCGGAATTTTCTTTTGCCGGGGAAAACAGCGGCGATTGTACACCCAGTTGCCCGCTCGCAGTTGGCCCTACAATTGGACTTGCTTCAATCTCAGCGAATTCGTAATCACCGACACCGAACTGAAGCTCATCGCCGCTGCCGCAAGGATCGGGCTCAGCAGCAGTCCAAAGAACGGATACAGCACCCCCGCTGCAATCGGCACGCCCACCGAGTTGTAGATAAACGCAAAGAACAAATTCTGCCGGATGTTGCGCATGGTCGCCTGGCTCAGCTTTCGCGCCCGCAGAATTCCTTCAAGGTCTCCTTTAAGCAGGGTGATCCCCGCGCTCTCCAGGGCCACATCGGTGCCGGTTCCCATCGCGATCCCGACGTGGGCTTGCGCCAGTGCCGGCGCATCGTTGATGCCATCGCCCGCCATGGCGACAACTCGACCTTCCTTCTGGAGCGCGCTGACGATCTCGGTTTTCTCCGCGGGCAGGACTTCTGCCCTGAAGTCCTCGATTCCGACGCTGCGCGCAATCTCCTGCGCCGTAGTCTGGTTGTCGCCCGTGAGCATCACCAGCCGGATTCCCTGAGCTTTCAGCGCGCGCAGTGCGGCAGCGGCGTTTGCTTTAACCGGATCGGTGATCGCGATGTTCCCGGCGTATTGTCCATCGATGGCAACATAGACCCGTGTCGCGCCCGGCACCGCAGCTACGAAAACAGCATTCTTGCGACCGGACCCGAAAACACCGAGGTCGGTCATGAGCGCGCGATTCCCTGCGGCGACTCGCTTCCCTTCTACCGACCCCTTCACGCCTTTGCCGGCCACGTACTCGAAGCCGGACACTTCGGAGGGCCTGAGATTCTGCTGGCTCGCGCATTCCACGATGGCTGCCGCCAGCGGATGTTCGCTCGCCCGCTCC
>ORMF011922931.1_pt1 | contig 18339 bp, 15 predicted proteins | sample 1779871 | NCBI WGS metagenome assembly ORMF01 (sample SAMEA104232316, study PRJEB22302) | groundwater metagenome | biome: forest; feature: aquifer; material: groundwater | place: USA | collected 2011-08-07 | depth 5.4 m | reverse complement strand
TTCTGGCCGAGAGCGAACCAAGGAACAGAGATGAGGAACACGTAACTGCTTTCTCCACGATGCGAGATCGCGACAAGAAAATCAAGGGGCAAAATCGACGAAACCATTGGCATTTCCGCGGCCAAACGTCAAATTCGATGAAAATCTACCCACTAAAAAACGCGAAGAACCTCTTTTTTGTTGACGAGGCGGGGCGGATGCCGGATCATGCATGGAGCCGGGGGCCGCACACCCCGCGCGGCATTACCACGGGTACCTTTCCATGAAGCGCCAGCATCCCCGCCGCGGCGTCACCTTGATCGAACTGATTATCATCATCGGCGGTCTGCTCTTCCTGGCGGCGCTGCTCTTGCCGATCGTCGCCCGGTTGCGCGGAGCGGCCAGTCAAACCAGCTCGCAAAACAATTTGCGGCAAATGGGTCTGGCGGTGCATAACTACTTTGCTGCGTTCAAGAAATTGCCGCCGGGCTTGGGCAAGGCGAACAACGCCGAAGGTCCGGCTCACTTCCACCTGCTGCCGTTCGTCGAACAAGACAATCTGTTCAAACTCGCCGAGGGAGCTGCATGGAAGAACGGCGTCTACGGCAAGATCGTCTACACATACATCGACCAAGCCGACACGACACGGCCGCCCGACAATCGTTACCAGGGTTGGCTGGCGACGACGAACTACGCCGCCAACTGGATGGTGTTCCGCGCCGGGGATCAGAGCTTATTGGTCCCCGACGGCACCTCCAACACGTTGATGTTCGCGACGCGCTACCAGATGTGCAACGGCCATCCGACCGGCTGGGGTTATCCGTCGCAGTATTACTGGGCGCCGATGTTCGCCTATTACAGCACCGCGAAGTTCCAGGTCAGCCCCAAGCAGGAGGATTGCGACCCGACGGTGCCGCAGACCGTCGCGGGTTCGCAAATCTTGGTCGGCTTCTGCGACGGCAGCGTCCGCATGCTCGAAACCGGCGTCAGCCCGCGCACCTGGCATTACCTGTGCGACCCGGCGGACGGCAACCCGCTCGACAACGATTTCTAATTGCTTGCCGTTTAGCGCGCCCAGTGAACTGCCCCACGCATCGCCTTTCAACGAGGACCATACCATGAATCGCCTCCGTATCCCGCGCCGCGGCGTCACCCTGCTGGAACTCATCATCGTCATCGGCCTGCTGCTGATTCTGGCGGCGCTGCTCTTGCCCGCGGTGGCGAAAGTGCGCCAGGCGGCGGGGCGTGCGCAGTCGATGAACAATCTCAAGCAGATCGTGCTGGCGATGCACAATTACCACGACGTCAACAAAAGGCTCCCGCCCTTGGTGGGCAAAGTGAACAACCAGGATGGTTCGGTGCTTTTCCATTTCCTGCCCTACATGGAGCACGATAACGACTTTAAGGCAGCCAACGGCAATTCTTGGAAGGTGGCGAACACGGTCATTCCCAATTACCTCGACCCACAGGACGATTCGCTGCCCACTCACGTCTTTCAGAATACGGTGGCGGCGACCAACTACGTCGGCAACTGGCTTATCTTCAAAGACGGCACCAGCCGCATTCCCGCGTCGTTTCAAGATGGCACCTCCAACACAATGGCGTTCGTGACCCGTTACCAGCTCTGCAACGGCACGCCGACCGCTTGGGCGTACTCGGCGATTTCGACCTGGACGCCGATGTTCGCCTATTACAGCCATGCCAAGTTTCAAGTTAGCCCCAAGCAAGAAGACTGCGATCCACACGTGCCACAGTCCATTGGACGAGTGATGCTTGTTGGACTGGGCGACGCCAGTGTGCGCACGATTGACTCAAGCTTGAGTCCGCTCACCTGGCATGCCGCGACGACTCCTTCTGGCAACGAAGTCCTTGGCAGTGATTGGTAATCAAGATCGTCCGAACACGATCGACTCTTCACGAAGGATGCAACCATGACGCGATTGCTCAGCACGCTGATCCTGCTGGCGTCTTTGCCAACGGCCCACGCCCAAGACCCCTCCGCCCTCGCCAACCGCCTCAAAGGCGGCGACGGCAAGGCCAGTCTCGAACTCGCGCGCCTGGGTGAAAAAGCGGTGCCGGCGCTCATCGGCGTCCTCAAAGACGGCGACGTCAAAGCGCGTGGCCATGCGGCGTACGCGCTCGGCATCATCGGTCCGGCTGCGAAAGACGCGGCCGACGAATTGGCCCGCGCCATGCAAGACGAAGATCCGGGGCTAACGAGCCAGGCGGCGTTCGCATTGGGTAAGCTCGGCCCGGCTGGCGGTCCGGCGGCGCTCAAAGTGCTGGAAAAGGGCGACGCCAAATCTGCCGTCCATGCCGCGCGGGCGCTGGCCACGATGCGTGCGCCGGTAAAGGGGGCATCGGCGCCGCTCTTGGCTGCCCTGAAAAAGGAAACGACGCCGCAAAACCAAACGGCGTTCATCGACGCCCTCGCCAGCCAGGGACCGAGCGCCGCCGAAGCGGTGCCGTATCTCGTCGAGTTGGCCCAGAACGGCAAAACGCCGCCGGTACACGTCGTCGTTGCTTTGGGCAAGATCGGCTCCGGCGCCGCGGGCGCCGTGCTGTATCTCACCGAACTCCTCAAGAAAAAAGAGCCAGGCCCTATCACGCTGCACGCAGTCCAAGCGCTCGGCCAGATCGGCGTGCGTACCCCGGAGATCGCTAGCGCGCTGCTCGATCTCATGAAAGAAGGCAGCCAGCCGCGTATGGTGCTGCTCGAAAGCCTGAGCAAAGCCGGCGGCGTCACCAAGGAAACGCTGCCCGCCCTCAGCCAGGGAATGCGCGACAAAGATCATACCGTGCGGCTCTACTCCGCACAGCTCGTCGGCAGCGTCGATCCGAATGATCTGAGCGTGGTCTCGGTGCTGATCGAATCGCTGCAACACAAGGACGCCAAGGTGCGCAAGCTGGCCGCGGAAGTGCTGCTCACGGTGCAGCCACGCGATGAAGCAGTGCTGGAGGCGCTGCAAGCCACTGCGCGCGATATGGACGCCGGCGTGCGCAAAGCGGCGGAAGCGGCGCTCGCCAAATTCAAGAAGAAGTAGCTGTGATTTCGAGCGCGGCTATCTTATTGTTCACCGCCCCGGCGGCGCTCGTCACCGTCAGCATCCCGTCGGTCACGGTCACCAGTACCGTGCGATCCGCCCAGCGCAGGACCGGCGTCGGTTTGAAATGGACGGCCAGCACCCCTTCGACCTTGATTCTGTAGACGCTGTTGATCGCACTCGGATCGCCGACAAGCACACGCACTTGATACGTCCCGTTGGGCACGGCGATCGACCAGGCGGCGTGCGGATTCCGGGCCGTCTGCATTTGGCTGAAGCTGTCGTGCAGTTCGCTCGGCGACGCAATGGCGTTGCGATTGCGAGCATTGGCGCTGTTGTCGGCATTCCAGCCGAAGCTCAGGCCGTCGGCGCGGACGCCGAACGCCAGGCCAACATCAGCGCGATAGCCCGGCACGGCTTGGCCGGTCGCGGTCGTGAAGTTGATGCGTGCCTGAAAGATCGGTTTGACAGCGACGATGCGCGACGCAACACTTGCGCCGTAGGCATTGACGGCTTTGACGAAGTAGTAATACGTGACGTCAAAGCGGGCACGCGTATCGACAAACGAGGTCGCGGCCAGACCGCTGGCGAGAAGCCTGGGCGCCTGACCGTCCGGCGTCAAGCTGCGGCGGACTTGATAGCTCGTGCTGCGCGCTACCGCCGACCAACGCAGCCTGACTTTGGCGACACCGGTGTTGAACGCCGATCGGGCCGTAAGATTGCCGGGCGGTTGTGGCCGGGCGAACGCGGTCACCGTGGCGATGTTCGACTTGCCGCCGGCGCCGCCGGTGTTGACGGCCTGCACCTGATAGTGGTATTTAACGCCGTCGTTGACCGCCGTGTCGAGGAATGAGACGCCGGTGATGCCGCTCTGATACGGATTGGCGCCGGCATCGCCGCCGGTCGTCGAGCGATAGACGGTGTAGTTGTCCACGACGCCGCCGGGCGCTGACCACGACAGCGTGACCTTGCTGTTGCCGGCGACGGCGCTGAGGCTTTGCGGCGTCGCAGGGGCGGTGACGGCGTTCGCCTCAGGGGATGGATCGCTGCTTGCAAAGGAGTTGACCGCGACCACGCGGTAGAAAAAGCGCGTTCCAGCGGGCAGGCCGGTGTCCGTGTAGCTGGCGTCGGTGATGCCGATCTGGTACGGAACGGCGCCTTCAGCGCCGCTGGTCGTGCCGCGATAGATGGTGTAACTGACGGCATTCGCACCCAGGGGAGCAGTCCAGTTCAACTGAATCTTGGCGCCGCTGCCGGTCGCCGTCAGATTCGTGGGCGCTGCGGGTGGGCCGGGTTGACCGGTGTCCGTGGCGCCCTGAACGATTTCGGAAAAAGGGCCGTTGCCAAGGTCGCTATTGAAGGCGCGAACGCGGTAGAAAAAGGTCGTGCTCGCCGGCAGCCCGGTGACAGCGTAGCCCGTTTGGTTGACGCCGACGGTCGCGATCTGCGTGAAGTTCGTGCCGTCGGTTGATTGTTCGATGCGGAAGCCGTCCTCGTTGTCGGAACGATCATTCCAACTGAGATTGATTTGGCTCGTTGATGCGGTCTGCGCTTGAAGACTTCCGGGCGCCGTTGGCGCTGCCGTGCCGATCCAGCGGACGCGCAGCAGATTCGCGCCGACGGAGACCGGATTGGGGCTGGCATCGTTGTACAAATCGCTGAAGTACAGGCCGTCGGCACCCGCGGCGAGCCCAACGACCGTCGCCTTGCCCGTGCCGTTGTAGACGACGAAATCGGTCGGCCCCTGCGTCAGATTGCCATGCGCATCCAGCACAAACTCGGTGATGCGCTTGCCGCGCTGCTGCGGGCCGGATGCGAACGTGGGCCCGGACTCCGACACGAAAGCATGGTCCATTTTGCCGGCGGGGAACCGGCTGCCGCCCATCATGCCGGCTTGAATGAAGGCCAGATTCACCGGTGCATGCGGCGTGGCCCAGTTGTACAGCGCGAAGTTGTGCATCGACTGGTCACTGCCGTCGTAACCGAAGTTGCGGCCGGGCACGACTTGGGCAAATCGATCCACCTCCGGGCCGTTTTCGACCTCGTAGTGCTTGCCGTCGGCCGCGCGCCAGGCGCCGCCGAAGGGGTTGCGCAAGCCATAGGCGAAGACGTAGTCCCTGGCGCTGATGCCGTCGGCGGCGTTGTAAAACGGGTTGTCGCTGGGCGCCGAGCCGTCGAGGTTCAAGCGCAGGATTTTGCCGCGGAAGGAATCGAGGTCGGCGGCGGGAGTGACGTAGAAACCGTCGCCGACATGGACGTAAAGTTTGCCGTCGGGACCGAGGGTGATGTTGGAGATTTGATGCGAGGCGCCCATCGGCTCGGCGGGCATGTCCAGGACGGTAGTTTGCGAGGCCGCGGTATGGCCGCCGTCGCTGCTGTGCAGGCGAATGACCTTGGGCCAGTGTTCACCGTTGGCCGCTTCGTAGAGCAGCGTGACAAATAGATCGCCGGTCGCTGGCTCGACGACGACGCCGGCGACGCCCTGTTCGCCGGACCCGGGGAATTGGCCGTTCGGATTGAAGTTGAGCAGGCCGCTTGCATAGGTCGCGACGTGGCCGTCGTTGGCAACGACCTTGATGCTGCCGTACAGCTCGGTGACATAGCAGAGCGGGTCGTCGGCGTGCGGGCCTGGATTGGGCACGAATGCAACGTTCACCGGCAATTGAAAGCCGGTGGCGAAGACTTCGACCTTGTAACCGGCCTGCGGCACCGCCCAGGTGCCGGCGCCGGGAATGGGTTGCAGCTCGGCCTGGGTATGTAAGGCCTGCGTTGCGAACGGGCCCCAGTCGGTGGACGAGTCGCCGCTGCTGTCGCGCATGCGCGCCCGGAGCTGATAGTCGGCGTCGAACGCCAGCTCGTGGTGTCCGATTAGTGTCCCTTGAAAAACGCCGTCCGCGAGATGGATGTGCACCTTCGCGGTTGGATCGGTGACGCCCAGCGCCGCCCAGACGCGCTGCGGCGCCGAGCCGGCGGTCCAGATTTCCCAATCGGTGGCCGTATGCGCGTCGCCCGCATCCGGATCGCGGAACGTAGCGGCCATGTGCACGTCGAACGCGCTGACCAGGCTGCCGGCGGCCGGCTCGGTGATCGTCGGCGCCAGCGGCGATTGATTCGCCGGCGTCAGGCGTTCCTCGAGAGCCTCGACCGACAAGCGTGCGACCGCGCTCTTGGTGGATGGCGTGCCGCGTTCGCGCACGGCGCGCCGCCAGATGGACCAGCGCATGGAACTTCCTCGGTGGCGGGAAGGCCGAACGTCCTGGAATTCGGCAAGGGGACAAAGCGTCTCGTTGGAAGGGAAAACGACGACGCACACCCATCCTTGGGCACTTCGGGGGAGAAGAAGAGGAATGTTAGTGTAGCAGGTCGTGCGGGAGATGCAAATAATCTCGCCCGGTCCATTTACTCAATTTCACTCACGACAAAATCCGGATCGCGCGGGTAGAGGCGTTGCTTGGCGGAATCGAGCAGCAGATCCAAGTCCTCCAGCACGATGGCGCCGATCAGCGCGGTGTCGCGCTTGGGTTCGAGCGTGGCGTTGAACACGCTATGCCGTCCGAGGAGTTTGAGATAAACGGCTTCGACCTGCGGACGCTTGGCCGTGCGACCGTCGGTATAGCGCACTTTGACTTTGCTGGTCGCAGGTAGGCCAAGATGTTTGGCGACCGCTTCGGGAAGCACAACGCGCGTAGCGCCGGAATCGATGACACCTTTGATCGTCATGCGGCGCACCTTCGCAGCCGGCAAATGGCCGAGTTCCGTTTCAACGATGTCGCGGTAGTTCGCGACTTCGACGTCGACGATCAATCGTCCCATGCCGTTTTCTCCCTTGGTTCGCATAATGGCCTCCTCGCCCAATGGATGGCATCAGCCATCGGCATTATATGCCCTTGAGAACTCGAGGGGCTGTCCTGCGCTCGGCATCAACGGAGATGATGCTTGACCTGGTCCAACAAGTCCCCCGTGCTGGGCCGATCAGTCGGCTCAGCGCTGGGGTGAGCGTAACGCAGCACGCCGACAGCATCCAGGATGAAATCGCCGCCGAGCTGCAGCACGTCTTCGCCGGCGCCCTTCTTGGTCGGCATCCAGCCACGCAAGATGTGCAGCAAATAGCGGCCGATGACACCCAGGCGGAACATGGAGCGTACCGACGTGCGTTCCAAAGCAAAGGCGCGGTAGGCGGCCAGCGTCGGATCGGAGACGACCGGGAATGGCTGCGGATACTTTTCCACATAGGCTTGGACGCGCGCCGGCGGCGTGAAGCTGATGACCAGGACCTCGGCGCCTAGCTGCTTCAACTCCGGATAAATCTTTTGCACCTCGCCGAGGTGCGCCCGGCAAGCGATTCAGGCCAGATGACGCAGGAAGACGAGCAGCAACGGCTTGCCGACGAAATCGCGCAAGCGGAAGTCGCTGCCGTCGGAGCGCAGCAACGTCAACTCAGGGACATGATCGCCGAGGTTCAAGTACGTTCTCCGATGGCTTGCCGTTTAGCGCACACAGAGAGCCATCCGAGCGCGAAACCGCAAGCGAGGTCAGCCGCACACCGCGCCGCCGTTGACGCGGATGATCTGTCCGGTGATGAATGCCGCGGCGGGCGAGGCGAGCCAGCGCGCGGCCTTCGCGACATCCTCCGGCGTGCCCCAGCGGCCCAGCGGCGTTTCGCGGCCAACCCGCTCTTGCCACAGGGCCGATGCGTGTTCGCCCCACGCGGTCTTGATCCAGCCGGGCGCCAGACAGTTGACGCGGACCTGCGGCGCCAGCGTACGGGCCAGGCTCAGCGTGAACGCCATAACGGCCCCCTTGGCGGCGGCAAACAGCTGACCACTATCGCCTTCCATGCCGGTCTGCGCCTGGTCCCAGCCGATGGTGACGACGGCCCCGCTGCCGCGATCCTGCATGCGCTGGCCCAGAGCGCGGCACAAGGTGACGGTCCCCTGCACATCGACGGCCCACAGTTCGGCCAGCTTGCGCGCGAACGGCCAGTGTGCCGCGTCGCCCGTCAGCGTATCGGCGCCGGCGTTGGCGATGACGATGTCGAGCCCGTTCCAAGCCTTCCAAGCCTGCTCGGCCAGACCCAGACACATCGACTCCGTCCGCAGGTCAGCCAATAAGACTCCAGAGCGACCGCCGTGAGATTGACATAGGGTAGTCACTTTGTCGGCACGCCGCCCGAAAAAGGGGACAGGACCCTTTGCATTCAGGGGTCCTGTCCCCTTTTTCGGTCGGCCATGGACGATCACATCCGCCCCGGCCGACGCCAATTCCAGCGCGATCGCCCGGCCGATGCCGCTGGTCGAACCGGTCACCAAGGCGCGCAATCCGGTCAACTCGCGGCCTGGAGTGGGTTGGCGCTGCCATCGTTGGCGAGCGTCAGCGAGCAACTCCGCGATCGTCCGCTGAAACACGGGGTGCACGGCGTGACCCGCAATCTCGGCCAACGGCTCCAGCACGAAGAGCCGATCTTGCAAGCGCGGATGCGGCACGATGAGCGGCGCATGCCCATGACGCTCGGCAAGGATGCGCTCGCCAAAGAGCAGCACATCGAGATCGATGGTACGCGGCCCATCCTGCATTTCGCGCACACGCCCCAGTCGAGCCTCGATTTCGTGCAGCATGGCCAGCAATGCCGCCGGTTCGAGCGTGGTGGCGACGGCTGCCGATGCGTTCAGATAACGCCCTTGACCTGGTGGGCCGCCCACCGGCTCGGTTTCGTGGTAGGCCGATACCTGGTCCACGGCGACGCCGACATCGCGCAGCATTTGCAGCGCCTGGTCCAAGTGCGCGCGGCGGTCGCCCAGATTGCTGCCCAGCGCCAGATGCACGATGGTCGGCATGTTTGCTGCCCTAGCGCCCCTTCGGGGAAGAAGAGGTGCGAAGCGAATTTGACGCGCGCCGCCGCGGCCGTTAAGCTAAGGGATACCCGCCGGCTCGTTGTTTCGATTATAAATGCTCTTCATGGTCTGCCAAGGGAACGAGAGGATTCGGATGGCTTTGATGGGTAGGACGGGTTTCCTAACCCGTCCAGTCCCGGAGGGCGGTTTGGGAACCCCGTCCTACCTCTATAGAGGATTCGGATGGCTGCTCACGTCCGTTCAAGCCTGGGCCTGATGGTGTGCGTCGGCTTGCTTGCCGCCGCAACCGGCTGCGGCAAGCGCGGCATTTCGGCGCCCGCGGGCGGCGGCACGTTGTCGCCGTCCAAGGTCGTCCTGGCCCGCAATGTCGAACTCACCGTCGCCCAGCAACGCGCCCTGGTCTATCGTGTCGAAACCGTCGGCATGCTCGAAGCCGAGGGGCAGACCGACATCGCCGCCGGCGTCACCGGCGTGGTCGATCAAGTCTATTTCCGCGAAGGCGACGAAGTGCGGCCCGGCACGCTGTTGGCAACCGTCGATCAAGCCCGCTATCAAGCGGACGAAGAACTGGCCCGCGCCAATGTCGAACGCGCCAAGGCCGGCACCGATTTGATGCGCGATCTCAACGACCGCGCCGAGCGCGCCGGCCGAGGAATCTCGGAAGAGGATCGGGCCAAAGCGCGCGGCAACCTGAAGATGGCGGATGCCGAGTACTTGTCGAGCGTCGCGGCCTTGACCCGCGCCCGCGTGAACCTGGAGCGGTCGCGCGTCCGCGCTCCGTATTGCGGGCGCATCAACCGGCGCTTGATCACCAAGGGAACTTACCTGGAAGAGCGCACGCCCATCGCCACCATCGCCGACCTGTCGCGCATCCGGCTGGTCGGTTATGTGCCCGAGACGGCGGCGCCGGTGTTGCGCGATCTCTTAAGCACGCAAGAGCGCCGACTCGATGCCGCACGCGTGGGCTTGGTCTGTGCCGCGATCGGCCCGGGCGCCTCCACGGGATCGGCCGTGTCGAATGCGCATCTGCTGCAGCGCGACTACGTGCTGTCGGGGTACGATCCGGAGTTCGAGCTGCTCGCCTTGCCGGGCCAGACGTTTCACGGGCGCATTTTCTACATGAGCACCGTCGCCAATCCCGATACGCACATGTTCGAGGCCAAAGCGGAAGTGCTCGGCTGGACTGCCGACGTCGGCACTGCCCCGGAACTGACGCCGACGGCGCCGACCAACGACAAGGGCGCCGCGCCGCCGAAGCTGCTGCCGCCCTTGCCGCCGGCGACGCCGCCGACCGGCGGCAAACGCCTGAGCGCCTTCGATCCGAAGCTGTGGCCGGGCTTCACGGCGAAAATTCGCTTTCCGCTGCGGAGCAATCCGAATGCCTGCGTCGTGCCGGAAGAAGCGGTGCGTGCCAGCGAGCGCGGCTTCATCGCGTTCGTGCCGATGCAGCAGTCGCGCGAGGACGGTCAGCAAGAGTGGGTCGCCAGGGCGCGTACGCTGGAGCTGGGTTTTCGGGCGGAGGGCTGGGTCGAGGTGCGGCAGGGGCTGAACCCCGGCGCCTGGCTGGTTCGCCGCGGCGCCGAAGCGCTCGAAGACGGCACGCCGATTCGGTTTGCCGAAGGGCCGAAGTAAACTCTGCAGTCTCAGGCTTCAGCCTGCGATGTCTCATCGCAGGCTGAAGCCTGAGACTACCATTCCATCATTTTCCTGCATTGCGAATCGCCTCTTTCATCTCGCGCACCGCTCGCTCGATTCCCACGAAAACAGCGCGGGCGACGATGCTGAAGCCGATGTTGAGTTCTTCGATGCCGGGCAGACGCACCACGTCGGCGACATTGGCATAGTCCAGGCCGTGGCCCAGGTGGACGTGCAGGCCGTGCTGGCGGGCGAAGTCGGCCGCTTCGCGCAGCAGCTGCAATTGCGCGGCGCGGTCGGCGGCGGTTTTCGCTTCGGAATAGCGGGCAGTCTGAATCTCGACCGCATGAGCGCCGAGCAGCTTGGCCATCTCGATTTGCCGCTGATCGGGATCGACGAACAGCGATACTTCAATGCCGGCGGGGCGCAGCTGGGCCATCGCCTTGGCGACCGCCTGCTGGTGCGCGACGACGTCCAGCCCGCCTTCGGTCGTCAATTCCGCGCGGCGTTCGGGGACGAGCGTCGCTTCGTCGGGTTTCACTTCACAGGCGATGGCGACAATCTCATCGGCGACCGACATTTCCAAATTGAAGCGATTGGTGACCGTTTGCCGCAACAGGCGCACATCGCGGTCCTGTATATGGCGGCGATCCTCGCGCAAGTGGACAATGATGCCGTCGGCCCCGCCCAGAAGCGCGAGCACCGCGGCCGCGACCGGATCGGGTTCATGGGCGCGGCGCGCTTGCCGCAGCGTGGCGACGTGATCGATATTGACGCCGAGACGGATCATGGCTGTCCTCGCGCTCACCGCCGCAGCCGCTCGTCATATCGCCGCGCCTCGCGACTGAGCGCTTTGAAGAGGGCGAAGGCGAGGACCAGGTTCACGGCGGCGACGAACAGGCCGCCAATCGCCGGCAACCAGGCGAGCGGCAGCCACCAATGGGAGGTGAGCATTGCCGGCAAAAGAATCAGGGCTACGATCCGCGTCGTCCAGGCCATGTGGTAACGGCGATCGAAGATCATTTGCACGAACAGCTTGCCTTCGCGAAACATGTCGAGCAAGAGCCAGGACGGCCAGCCGCCGCCCCAGCGCTGGTGCGGCGACCGTTCGCGCTCGGACCGAACCGAACCGTCCGTCGGCGGCGGCGCTGCGGGCGCCGGCAACCGATCCGCGAGCCTTGCCATCACGCGCTCCTCGATAACGCCAGTGTCGCGGTCGGCATTGACCTTGGCCTGCGGCAAGCGCTCGGTCACCTTGGCGACCACACGTTCTTCCAGCGCTTGGGTGTCTTCGAGCCGGCCGACGGCGTCTTCCAGCGCATGGATGCGCCCTTCGAGTTCGTGCAACGCAGACTCGGGCAATGCCAGGTGCGGATTGGTTTCAACCGGGGCGTCCATCGATGTCATTGTATCTTCGGAACAGCGCCGGCGCAAAAAGAAACCGCGAGCCGGGACTGCCGGGCTCGCGGTGTGCGCGCGTGGGGCAGGCTTTCCAGCCTGCCGCGGCAGGCTGGAAAGCCTGCCCCACCTTCAGTTACTTGACCATTTCCTTGAGCGCCTTGAGGCACAAGGACTTCACGACCGTGCGCTTCGGCTTGGCCGGGATGATGATTTCCTGGCCGGTCATGGGATTGCGGCCTGGCCGGGCCTTGGTGGCGGGTTTTTCGACCCGCTTGATCTTGAGGAGACCCGGCAGCGTGACCACGCCGGGGCCCTTCTTGCCGACCTGGTCTTGGATAAAGCCGGTCAGCGCGTCGAAGACGCCGCCGATCTGCTTCTTGGACAAGCCGGTCTTGCTTGCCAATTCCTGGTACATGATACTTTTCGTCGCCGACTTCGCCTTGATCATAACGATGCTCCCTCATTGGAACCGGGGGGTGGTCTGGACGCCCGTTGTCCATCACAGACAAGCAAACTAGGACTCGCGGCGGCGATTGTCAACGATTTTTCCTGGAAAAAGCGCAGCTGTCGGCGTTTTTGCCGAAAAAAGGCCGAAAAAAAGCGGGTGCAGCCCAGGCAAACGGTCGCGGCCAACAGCAAACCCCCGCAATCCTGCGGAAAAGACGGGTTGCAGCTGAGAGCCCCGACGCCCTCGCTCTTTCCCGGTGAATCGCGACAATAGGGACTGCGGCGGTTTGACGCCGCTTTGGTTTTTTCGATTCTGGACGCCGAGTTGTTGAGTCGAAGAATAGAAAAAGCGGCGTGACAGCGCCGCAGTCCAAAGGCGCACAACCATGAAAGCCGTAGTCTTCGACCGTTTCGGCGATCCGGCGGAGGTGCTGCAATGGCGCGACGTGCCGGCGCTTGAGCCGGGGCGCGGCCAGGTCCGCGTACGCATGAAGGCGGCGCCGATCAATCCGTCGGACCTGATGGTGGTGCGCGGCCAGTACGGCCGACTGCCGACCCTGCCCGCCACGCCCGGCTTCGAAGGCGTCGGCGTGATCGATGCCGTCGGGCCGGGACTGCTCGCCAAGCTGCGCGGCCTCAAGCCGGGCCGGCGCGTCGCGGTGCTTCACGGCCGCGGCGGAAGCTGGCAGGAACAGTGCGTCATTTCGGCGCGCGAAGCGGTTCCGGTGCGTGACGACATTCCCGACGATCAAGCCGCCTCGTTCTTCGTCAATCCCGCCACGGCCCTGGTGATGACGGGCTACATTCTGAAGGTGCCGGCCGGCGCGTGGCTCTTGCAAACCGCGGCCGGCAGCGCCTTGGGCCAAATGATCGTTCGCCTGGGCAAGCACGTCGGTTTTCGCACGATCAACGTGGTGCGCCGCCGCGACCAGGTGGCCGAACTGAAAAAGCTCGGCGCCGACGAAGTCATTTGCACCGAGCTATCCGAAAAGGGGTCTGACCCCCTGGTTTTTTCTAGGGGTCTGACCCCTTTTCGGATAGCCGAATCGATCGAAACCCGCGTCCGCGACATCACCGGCGGCGACGGCGTGCGCTTCGCCCTCGATGCCGTCGGCGGCAGCATGGGCCTGGGGGCCGTGCGCGCGCTGGGCGCCGGCGGTCGTTTGCTCGTTTACGGCACCCTGTCCGGCGAACCGATCCCGCTCGATCCGCGCCAGATCATGGTCGGCCAGAAACGCATCGAGGGTTTCTGGCTGTCCGAATGGGTCAAACAGCAAGGCGTGCTGACGATGCTCGGCCTCTTCCGCACGATCAATCGGATGCTAAGCGCGCGTGTGCTGACGACACCGGTGCAGGCAACGTTTCCCCTGGAACGCATTGGCGACGCGGTCCGAGCCGCGGCCACGCCGGGCCGGAGTGGCAAGATTCTCTTGCAGCTCGGCGAATAATCCCTTTGGACTGCGGCGTTTTGCCGCCGCTTTGGTTTTTCCCTTTGGACTGCGGCGTTTTGCCGCCGCTTTGGTTTTTCCCTTTGGACTGCGGCGTTTTGCCGCCGCTTTGGTTTTTCTCTTTGGACTGCGGCGTTTTGCCGCCGCTTTGGTTTTTCCATGGGCAGCGCGGCGTTGCGGAACGACGCGCACTCAAAAACCAAAGCGGCCTCACAGCGCCGCAGTCCCAAGGGATTCAGCTCTTTACAAAGGAAGCGAGGCATGGCAGGCTATTGGTTGTGGCAAAATCACCTATTCGTTCCGCGGCAACCGGCGCCGCGCGGACGCCCGGCACGGTTGCGACGAAAGCCGGCAAGGCACGCCGCTGCTTGTACGGCCTATTGGCAATTCTGGCGGCTGCGCTGGTCACGCTCAAAGTTATCGATTGGTCGCGATCCCCGCGGCCGGACCCGCCGCCACCAGAAGACTCATTTCCCCTTGTGCCGATTTCCACCAGTCCCTTTTTGAATACTCGTCCCGAGGTCGCCTATGTCGGCAGTGATGCTTGTCGTGCCTGCCACGCCAGCCACGATCTTTCCTTCCGGCGCACCGGCATGGGGCGCTCGATGGCCGAAGTCGATCCCGCCCAGGAACCGGTCGACGGCGCTTTCAATCATGCACCGTCGAAGCGCCGCTACGAGATTCGGCGCCGCCCGGGCCAACTCTGGCACCGGGAGCTGCTGCGCAACGAGGGGACCGAAGAAGTGCTGCTGAGCGAGTTCCCGCTCAAGTACGTCGTCGGCTCGGGCCGTCACTCGCGGACCTACGTGGTCGAGATCGATGGTTTTCTGACGGAATCGCCGGCGACCTGGTATGCCGCGGGCAAGACCTGGGACTTGTCGCCCGGCTATGAGGGCGCCGATCAGCCAGGATTTGCGCGACCCGTCGAAGAGAATTGCCTTTTTTGCCATGCCGGCCGGGTCGAGGCGTTGGAGCGCAGCTTGCACAAATTGCGCGTCGTGGAAGCTGCCATCAGTTGCGAACGCTGTCATGGTCCCGGCGCGCTGCACGTGGCGCGGCACCGCGCCGATTCCGCAGCGGCCCTCGACGATGCCGTGGACCACACCATTGTCAATCCAGCGCATTTGCCGCGCGACCTGCAGGAGGCGGTTTGCCAGCAATGCCACTTGCAAAGCAGTTCGATGTCTCTGGCGCGCGGTCGCACGCTGACCGCCTATCGTCCCGGTCTGCCCCTGCAAGATTTCAAGCATGATTACCAGCTGGATGTGCCCGCTGGATCGATGACGGTGGTTGGTCACGTCGAACAGTTGCACCTGAGCCGCTGCTATCAGGCCTCCGCGCAGCTGACGTGCTTGACCTGCCACGACCCGCACGCGCGGACGCCAAGACAGGGGATCGCCCTTGCGGATGGGAGCAGCTGCTTGAAGTGCCATGCAACCGAGCGCTGCAAGGTGGACAAGGCGCGGCAAACGCGCGAAAGTCCCGACAATAACTGCATTCAGTGCCACATGCCCCGATCGGAAACCGACATAGCGCACCTGGCGTTTACGCACCACCGCATCGGCATCCACGCCAAGAAGCCCGACCAGGAACGAACGCCCGCTGGTCCAGCCGCGCTCAAGCCGGTGCTCGATTTGGGGCGCCTTGGCGCCGTGGAGCGGGCGCGATCCTTGGGATTGGCCAATCTGGAAATGGCGGACAAACAGAGAACACCGCAGCTGGCGGCGCCTTACCTGACGCGCACCATCGACGCGCTTACGGCCGTCAGCGACCAAGGCCTGCGCGATCCGGAGCTGTTAGCCGCGCTGGATCTGGCGCGATTTCTTTTGGCGCGCACCGCCCCTGCCAACGAAAGTCTGCTGAATCATGCCGATCTTTCGCCCTCGTCACGCTGCGGCGTGTTGTTCGCCCACGCGTACGCACATGTCCAAAACGGCGCGCCTGAGGCGGCGCTGCCTTATCTGCGCGAATTGACCCGCCTGCGTCGGCATGCGACCGATTGGCTGCTGCTGGCCGGCAGTTTGCAAGCCACGGGCGCTGGCGCCGCGGCCATCGCGGCCCTCGAACAATCGGTCCGCATCAACCCCCGGCTCTGGCAAGCCCACCGCCAGCTGGCCGAACACTACGACCAGCGCGGCGAAAAACAGCGGGCCGCCTGGCACCAGCGCCGCGCTGTTCCCTGAAGCCCATGCTCCGTCAGCCTTCCCGGCCGCGGTCTTGTTGCGCTAGCCTGGATTGCGCACAACTCCGGAGGGCGGGTTTTCCAACCCGCCCATCCTCGCAAAAGCCGTTAATCTGGGCGGGTTGAAAAACCCGCCCTCCGGCCGTGCGCAATCCAGGCTAGTGCATCGTCACGCGTGACACGATGGATGACAAAGCCGCGCACGAAGTAAGCGGTTTGGCGGACCGCTTACTTCGTGCGCGGCTCTGAATCGCTCGCCCCGATCCATCATTTGACGTGTGACGGAGCACTAGGCGCGTGACCCATCGGTGCGTACCGCTTGAATTGGGAAACATTAGTTTTTTTTAATTGACACACCAAGCGGGCGGGCGGTATTCTCATAACGCCTTCTATTTCAGCGGAAGCGTTTTTCCGCGTTTTGTCATCTCTTTACTCATCGAGGAGGTCGTTATGTTCTCGTCGCAAAGGCGCAACCGGCTGGGATTCACCCTGATCGAGTTGCTGGTGGTGATTGCCATTATCGCCATTCTCATCGCTCTGTTGGTGCCGGCCGTGCAGAAAGTGCGTGAAGCGGCGGCCCGCACCCAGTGCACCAACAACCTGAAACAGATCGCCCTGGGGACGCACAACATCCATGACACTTACAAGTCCTTTCCGCCCGCCTTCGCCCCCGGCGTCGGCTCGCAGATCCTTGGAACTGCGGCGCCGTCGTTCAAGACGTCAAACACGGGCACATGGAGCATAACCTTTTTTCATTGGATCCTCCCCTTCATCGAGCAAGACAACATCTTCAAGGCAGCTACCATCAACAAGGGCAACACAGGTTATAGGTTTTTGCAGTTCAACACGGTGATCGGCGTTTATGTTTGTCCATCGGATCCATCGCATCAAAACGGGTTTTGCCGCACCACGAATGGCGGCGCCAACGGTTGGGCCGGGTCCAGCTATGGCGTCAATCACCTTGTCTTTGGCGATCCAGTCCTCCGCAATAGCATGGGCTCTGCGCAGATGCCGCGGTCCTTCCCCGACGGCACTTCGAATACCGTGATGCTGGGGGAGGTCTACATCAGCTGCTTTAATGGCAACACTGATCCTCGTTCGCCGAGGTCGTTCGGCAGTCTTTGGGCCGATTCCAACACGGTGTGGCGGCCGTACATTTGCACGAACCAGTTAACCAAGAACGGCTCGCTTCCCAATTACCCGCCCTGCTTCATGTTTCAAAGTCAACCCAAATGGAATGGGCCCGCGTCAGGCGGAACCCCGGCTTGCCTGACGGACCGCGGCCAATCCGGCCACAGCGGCGGCAGCAACATCGCGCTCTGCGACGCCAGTGTCCGCTTCGTTTCGGCAAGCTTGTCTGCTGCAACCTGGGCCGCGGCCTGCGATCCGCAAGATGGCAGACCCTTGGGCTCCGATTGGTAGCGCGTTCCTGCAAGGGCGTGCACCTTGCGCCGGCGCTCGCCCTTGTTCTTTTCTTCGATCCTCAACGTTTTCGAGGAGTTGCCATGGCTCGGTGCCAAGTGCTGATGGCGGGATTAGCATTGCTGCTCGGCGCCGGGCTGTTCGGCTGCGGCTCTGGGCAAACAGCCAAAGCGCCGCCGCCGACCGAGAAGGCCGCAGGCATTGTTCTGAACAAAAATGGCAAGCCGGTTACGGGAGGCGGCATTGAATTTCGCCACGACACCAAGCCGGAATTTGTTTCCCTGAGTGACGTGGGCCCAGACGGCCGGTTCACGTTGCGAACCATGGGAGGGACCGCGGATGCAGCCGGCGCCCAAGAAGGGGAACACACGGTGACCTACATGCCCCCCCTCAATGCGAACGGCGAAACAACGCCGGTCATCTTGTCGAAAAAGTACACCATCAAGGCCGGCGCTAATGACATTACGGTCACGCTGGACCAGTGACGCAGCGCGCAAACTGACAGTTTCAGCAGTTTCCCAGCCAGCTCGGCTGCCACCAGCAGCCGGGCTGTTTTTGTGCGCCAGGCGGTTGTTTTCGGCCGAAAATCGCCGGAAGGCTCTCCTACGAACCAGGCTGGCATGGGCCGAAGGCCCGACACGGCCAGGGCCTCCGGCCCCGTTCCGGTTCGGCGGCCCACGCGGCCGGCTGTTCAGCCGCAAAAGCCGGCGGATATTGTACAGTTGCCAAAAGTTGGCAACGTTGCCACGGCAGGCGCGCGCGCACAAAAGTGGAATTGTGGTATAGTCGGCATGGTTCAATTCTTGTCATTTCTGGGTGACAGTGCAAACGCTGCAGGGACTACACCATTCTGTCAGGTGATGCCGGCATTTTTTTTGATGTAACATTTGATGACTCAAGGGGATAGGAAGTTGAGTGCGTGCCAACTG
>ORMF012083591.1_pt1 | contig 18343 bp, 14 predicted proteins | sample 1779871 | NCBI WGS metagenome assembly ORMF01 (sample SAMEA104232316, study PRJEB22302) | groundwater metagenome | biome: forest; feature: aquifer; material: groundwater | place: USA | collected 2011-08-07 | depth 5.4 m | reverse complement strand
ATCGCCCGCCCGCTCCGCACTAGGCATGCTACGCACCAGCGCCGCGCCGGAGCGTGACTTGAAAGCCTTGCGCGTCCTTATCCTTGAGGACTCCGCGAGCGACGCGGAGCTGGTCGTGCGCGAGCTGCGCCGCTTCGGCTATGACCCGCTATGGACCCGGGTCGAGACGGAAGAGGAATTTCGCGCGCATATCGGCCCCGAGCTGGACATCGTCCTCGCGGATTACACGTTGCCGCAATTCGACGCTCCCGGCGCCTTGAGCATATTGCAGGAGCTTGGCCTCTCCATCCCTTTCATCATCGTGACCGGCACCATCACCGAGGAAACGGCGGTCACCATCCTGAAACTGGGCGCCGACGACTTCTTGCTCAAGGACCGGTTGGCGCGGCTGGGACCGGCGATCAGCAACGCGCTGCAACAACGACAGCTGCACTACCAGAGATGGCGTGCGCTCGAATCACTGGTCGAAAGCGAGGCGCGCTACCGCCGGCTGGCAACGAGCATGTCCGCGCTGGTGGTCGAACTCGATCGCAAAGGCACTATTCTGTTCGTGAACGAGGCCGTGACCCCGCTTGCGGGGTTCTCGCCCGAGGCGCTGCTGGGCCAGAACGCATTCGAACTGTTCTTTCCGAGCGAAAACCGCGATCAATTCGACGCCGCGGCCCGCATCCTCGCCCGCGGGGAGGATCTGCGCAACTATGTGACGCGGTGCCGCACCAGGAACGGCGCATGGATTTCCCTGGAGTGGAATACCGCAAACGAACGCGACGCCGATGGGCGGCTACGCAAGATCATCGCCTTCGGGGTGGACATTACCGAGCGCGAGAGCGCTGCGCTGCGCATACGGCAACTCGCGCAGCTCAATGCCGCGATCTCGGGGACGAACGAGGCGCTGGTGCGCAGCCACAGCCCGGACGAGGTATTCGCGGCCATTTGCCGCGCCTGCGTAGAGCATGGCGGCTTCAGCCTCGCCTGGGTGGGCCTGGCCGATACCGAAATGCGGCGCATCGTCGTCGCCAATGCGTTCGGGCCCGCAATCGATTATCTCGACGGGATCTGTGTGAGCACCGAAGCCGATGATGCGACGGGGTGCGGGCCTGCCGGGATCGCCTACCGCGAGAAACGCGTGTACATCTGCAATGATTTCAGCGCCGATCCGGCTACCGCGCCTTGGCGCGAGCGCGCCGCACGTTACGGCCTGGCCGCGTCGGTCTCCTTGCCGTTTTGCCAGGACGGCGAGGCCATCGGGACGCTCACTGTCCATGGCCGCGAGCGCCATGTGTTCGACCAGGAGGCCGTCGCCCTGCTCGAGCGCATGGCGGACAACATCTCCTACGCCATGGACCAGTTCAAGAGCGCGGTGCAGCGAAAGAAACTGGAGGAAGGACGCCTAGCCGATGCGCAGCGCCTGGCGGAACTGTCGCGGCGCGTGGTCGCGGTGCAGGAGGAGGAGCGGCGGCGGCTGGCGGGCGAGTTGCACGACCGCACCAGTCCGAACCTGTCCGCCGTGTCACTTAACTTCGGGACGATTGCTGCAGACCTGGGGCCAGCCCGATCCGATGCGCTCGACGCGCGCCTGGCCGATACGCGCAAGCTACTCGCGGACACCATTGCGGGCATCCGCGATGTCTGCGCCGAGCTTCGTCCGGCCATGCTCGATTACGCCGGCTTGCTGCGCGCGCTGCAGGAGTACGCGGACCTGTTCTCGCGCCGCAACGGCATCGCGGTCGAGGTAAGCTGTACGGACCCCGCCAAGCGACGTGATACCGCAATCGAGTCGGCGTTGTTTCGCATTGCCCAGGAAGCGCTCACCAACTGCGCCAAACATGCCAAGGCGAACGTAATCAAGATAGAGCTGATCCACGCGCAAGCGCAAACTGTCCTGACCATAACGGACAACGGGAAGGGTTTCGACGTTGCTGCCCTGGGCAAGTCCGGAAACAGACCCGGCCTGGGGCTATTCACCATGCGCGAGCGGGCCGAGTTCGCCGGCGGCGAGTTCAGCCTCGAGTCGAAACCCGGGCACGGCACACGAATCACGGTGATAATCTAATCTGACACCGGCTGCAAGGGGACCGACGCTTGCCGGAAGAATCAGGGGGAGAAGAACATGAAGATCCGCGTAGCGCTTGCAGACGACCATAAACCGTTCCGGCAGGCGTTGCGGAGCATGCTGGAGAGGCATGCGGACATCGAGATCGTCGGCGAGGCAGGCGATGGCAACGCGGCGCTGGATTTGGTGCGATCGACGCTGCCGGATGTGGCGGTTATGGACATTCGCATGCCCGGCTTCAGCGGCATCGCCGCACTGCGGCAACTGGCCGAGACCGACCCCGGCGTCAAGGTGATCGTTCTTTCGGTTACGTCCGAGCCTTTTTTTGCGGAGGAGATGCTGCGCGCCGGCGCAAGCGGGTACGTAACCAAGGCGGACGCCGACGAGTTGCCACACGCAATTCGTGCTGTCCAGAGCGGATCTGACTATCTCAGCGCCGAAGTGGCGTCGACGACCGGCGCTCCTGCTCGTGTTGGATTGAACTTGCAGACATCAAAACCATAAGCATTCGGAAACCCGCGACACCGGCAAGCTTGCAGTCGTCACAAGCGGCGACCAGCAGAGCCGGCTTGTGCCGCGGGTCGGTCCACGTACTACCGTACATAAGAACCTGGATCACTTCGTTCCGCCACTCGCCCCAATTCGCCAAACACTGAAACGAGTTTGCGCAATTTCGTCATGCGATTCCAGGTTAGAAGTTCGGTTGTACGTTATTTTCTGCGCAAACCATCCGCGCCTCGATGTTGGTGACGTACGGCGAGTTGCTCACCTTCAGGAACAGCGAGCTCTCGGTACTCTCCTTGTGGATCAGCGGCGAAGAACCTTTGAGCAGCGCTTCCTGCGGAATGCGGAATAGGTCGCCCGTGGAAATATCGACATACGCCCCGGGTTCATCGATGCCCTCCCACGTCACTTGCTGAAGTTTGCCCCGGTGTTGTTCACCCGATTGCATTGATGCGGTTTGTGCCATATTAGCCTCCAAAAACGTAGGATAAATAACATCACACCTGTGAGAGCATTGCCAGATCATCAGCACGCTCACCCTAGTCCGACGCCTGCATGCGCCGACAAATCGCTCAGGCGAATTTGGCCCGCTTAAGGCGCCGTACCTGGGTGTCGAATCCTAAGTGACATTTATCCGCGCTGGAATTCGCGGAAACTTGTATTTTGAATAATGGCTTCCAACTAAGCGCGCGCGGCGCGGCATTTGCGCGACGCAGCGTGGTTAACCGTCGCTGGTCGAAATGCCGTGGCGGATAGCGTACTTTGTAAGCTCTACAACATTGTGCAGATTCAGCTTGCGCATAATGTGGTTGCGATGAACTTCAACCGTCGATAGTGCCAGGTGCAGGTGCTCCGCGATCTGGGCCGATGTGTTGCCCTCGGCAACCAGTTGCAGCACCTGCTTCTCGCGGGAGCTAAGGCGTGCGAGAGTCGAATGTCCCGTGCTGTTGTCGATCAAAGCATTGATGGTGGTGCCCGCGACCTCGGGGGACAGGTATTTCTGATTGCGCATTACCGACCGAATTGCGCGCAGCAGTTCATCGCCGGTCTCGGCTTTGGTGACGTAGCCCAATGCGCCGGCCTTCAGCAGGTCCAAAACAAAACCCTTGTCCGTGAATGCCGAAAGCCCGATCACCTTGATGTCGGGTTTGATTTTTAGCAGACGCTGAGTCGCCTCCAAACCATTCATTCGCGGCATGCTGATGTCCATGCATACGACATCGGCAGCGGCGTCCACGGCGACCTTGAGCGACTCCATGCCATCGCCAACCTCGCCCACCACCTCTATGCCTGGATCTTTTTCCAGCATCGAACGCAGCGCGTTCCGGAACATCTGATGGTCGTCCACCAGGACGACGCGGGTCTTCGTCACGGGTCTGACGCCGCTGAGAGTGGCCGCAGATTGCGTATCGGATGAAGAAGCGTGTCGGGGAGACAATTTGCGCGCCTTTACAAGAGAGCGGCGGACCGGATGTCGAAATTGACGGACACAATCCGGCGCTTCCACCGTCCATCTGCCTTCCCGAGCCGGCCTTCGGACTTCACTCTGACCGATCCCCGCTCCGGTTCAAGAACCCAATCCAGCAAATCAGCCGGCAAACCCGTCCGCTCACCCAGGGCATTGAATCCGGTATACGGAAGCCGTTCGGGAACTCCCAAGTCTCGAAACAGAAAATCCCACGTCATCGTGTTTGCCCTCAAGAAAGGCATTGCGGTACACATCTGAAAGCGTCGCTCCCGCACTGCGTTCGCACGCGCGCCGGTCACTACACTTTTCGGCCGGACGGTCGGTGCGCATGGCCTCGCGCGCGCTGCCATGCCGCGCCTGGGATCGCACTGTGCGCAATGTTAGGTCGACGCGGGTCGCCAAAGTTCAGGCCAACTTTCAAGGCGCGTAAGGAAACTCTGAAAAAGGGGCCCATGACCCTTTCAACACCCCGCTAATCCACAGAGCCAACATGGGTTTAAGCACACCGGCAGCGCGCGGGTTCAAAAGCGCTTGCCCGAGCATGGCGCAGGGACATTGCGCGAGGAACAATTTTTGGGCTGGACCGCCTCGGACCTCCCAAGGCCAAGCCGTTCTCTGGCAGCCCCTTCTTTCGACGGCAAGCGCGCGCACCGCAACAGGCGCCGGCCCCACCAGGTCTACTGATGCAGATCGCCGTGACGCGGCAAAACATTTGATCTAGATTAAAACAGCGAGCCAGAATACCGCTCATAGTTTGCGCAACTGACTGCATAACGGATATGCCTGTGAAAACGATGCCGCTTCTCGCTTATGGCTGCTTGCTGGCGATCTTGTTCGGCTGCGCCACACCCACAACCAGATCTGTCACGGTATCCGATTCGGCCATCAAGGAAGAAGCCGATAGGCAAAAGGACTTCGCCGTTCAGAGCATAGTGGAAGAACAGAAACGCCTGGCGCGCGTGTACCAAAGGCTTTCCACAAAGGCACATCGTCTATGTGGCGGGGATTTGGCTCCGAGTACCGGTGCAGTTTATAGGTCCAAGACAAGCGGCGAACTCGCGTCGGCTTATGAAAGGCTATATGGAATTACGGAAAGGCCTTCGGTTCTGTTCGTGCTCGATCAGAGTCCCGCCAGCGCGGCAGGCCTGCACGCGCGGGACGTAATCACGCACCTTAACGACACACCTGTGCCAAGCATGGTCAAGTTTGCCGAAGTCTACAACAACCTTCGTCCCGAAGATCCGATTCGCATGCAGATTCTGCGCAAAGGGGCACCTTTGGCGTTCGTTATCCGCCCGGAAAAGGCCTGCAGATATCCCGTCGTCTTGACGCGGGACCTGGCACCGAATGCATATGCAGACGGGACGCGTATTGCGTTAACGCGCGGCATGATGGCCTTCGCCAAGGACGATTTCGAGCTGTCTTTGGTGCTCGCGCATGAACTTGCCCACAATGCGATGCATCACATGCAGGCAAAAAAGCAGAACATGGTCGGGGAGTTTTTCGCTCAGCTTGTTGCTGCCATGGGTACCGAAGTACTGGGGTGGAGCAATGATGGCAAGTCATCTTATTCGCAGGAATTCGAAGCCGAAGCGGACTATGTCGGCGCCTATATCCTGGCCGCTGCGGGTCTGCCATTTGACGGTGGATCAGAGTTCTGGCGGCGCATGGCGGCCTTGTATCCATCCAACATCGACTCCACCTATGCCGGAAGCCACAGTTCCATTGCTTACCGCTTGCTCGCGCAGAGGGCGACTGCGCTCGAAATCAAAGACAAGATCGAGCATGCTCAGCCGCTCGAACCAAACCTGAAGTACGGGCAAGCGGCGCTATCGCGGCGCTAACGCCCTTGTTTGCACCGTGCGCGCTGTTCGCGCCGCGCTCGACAATCAATTAGCGAGCCTGTCGCGCAGGTAGCTGCCGATCAGCATGACCGTAGGGTAAATCACTTCGTCTTCGATTTTTTCGTGAGCCCTCATGTTGTACGCGAGTTCGGCAAACTCCCGGTTCTTCTCTCTATGACAGGCCTGCAGCAATTCGTCGATTCCAGACTGGATCGATTGGTGCTGTGCGTCCAGAATATCGTGCCGAGCGCTGAATTCGGATATCAAAGGCAAGACCTCCAACTTTCGCTGGAAACACAAACGCAGGCTAAGTGAAGGTCTTTGATTGGTCTTATGCCCCCCCAGTGTCGGGGCATGCCAGGTACGCGTTGCCGGGGCACTTCGCGCCCCGCTGGACATGCAGCCCTGCTGCCGCGAAATGAACGGCTTGCGCCAGCTTGCGCTTGCGTCAGCGCTTGAACTGCTGCCCTTTGTAGTTGAGCAGCAAGCCGTCCGGAAGAATCTTCTCCAGCTTCAGCCCGGGTGAAATTTCATCGCCCTCGCGCCAGAGCTTGTCGTTCACGATCACCATCGCTCCGGCGCCTTCGTCACGGATAAAGCCGGCCACGGAGACCGAAGGGAACTCTTGTGGAAGGGCGGAGGGCGGCGCATGCGCGCTAGCGGCCTCCATGCGTGGCGCGGGGGCTTTGTCCATGGCCGGGCCAGCCGCTGCTGCAGACGCCACCTTCCTTTCTGCAATCGCCTTGCGTGCGGGTGGTGTCGCCGAACGGTCCGGCGTTTCATTCGCTGAACGTGCGACGGGTTCGCCCGTGGGCGCTTTGGCCGGCGCGGGGTTACGCTCAGGGCCGAGGCCTTCTGGGCGCCACGCGCCCGCCCTAGCCTCGGTACGCGCAACATCTGCGCCATGCGGGGCTTGCTTGAGTTCTGGCGCCGACCGCGTAGCCACGCCGCGCTCCTGCGCCAGCGGGGCTTCCGCGTTGCGCGTGGGTCTGGCGCTATTGAGCGCCGCAACTGCACCTGGAGGGGCCGGGTTCAACCATACATACAATGCCGCAGCATTCACCACCAATGCCACCGTTACGAAATAGGGCCAAAGACGCCGCTCCACCACTTCTGCGCCGCCTGCCGGCAGCAACGAAAACTTGGGCGCGGCAACGATCTGCTGGCGCGCCTGTTCGGATCTTGTCAGCGCCTCGAGAATAAAGGACATGTCACCCTCCGGCCGCGGCCTGGGTCAGGCGCGGCATACGTTCATCGAGGAGCATGCTCAGGCGACCAAGCGTGAGCGCACCAGCCACGCCGTCGGGCGGCATGCCCTGCGCGAGTTGAAAAGCCTTGACCCGAGCGAGCAGTTCCGTGCCGAACGAGGCCGGTCCCTCAGCGCTGCCGCCCTGGAGGCGCGCGAGACTCCTGCGCAGCCACGATACAGTCGGTCCCTTGCTGCCCAGCGCCAACGTGTTGCGAAAGCCGGGTGGCGAATGCCAGAGAAGCATGTATTTGCCCGACCACAGCGGGGCGATGTCCGCCAGCGCGACACGGCGCGGCTCGCCGGCCACCGAGAACATCGCGCCGTCCTCGCCGCGAGCCGTGAGTACGACGTGATAGCGCTGATCCTTGTGATTGCCGTTCATTAATAGCAGCGCCGGCTGATCCATGTGAAGAAGGTCGGAAAGACCGCCGCGGGAATACATGCAGTACATGTGGGCTGCTTCCGCTACCTTGCACGCGGAGCCCTCGCTCTGCGGATCGTACGCAATGCCGTATAGCTTCAATAGATCGTGGAATGCCAGCGCTTCGCTTTGTTCGCGCGGCACGCGGCCGTCCGGCCAATACAGGTCATCCATCGGCAACCGCTCGGCATGGGCCTTGGCAGGCGGTGTCGGCTGAACAAGTGCGGCAGGTGTCACCGGCTGAACAAGTGCGACAGATGGCGCCGGCTGAACAAGTGCGGCAGATGGCGCCGGCTGAACAAGTGCGGCAGGGGGCGCGGGCCAAGCGAAAATGGACCCTGGCAGAAGACCGGCCGCGAACACGCCGCCCGCGCACAACGCGGCCAAACATGCCAGCGGCCAACCGAGCATTCGGCCCCAGAACATGCGCGCCGCCGACACGCCGCTGACTTCGCGTGCCGCCATCCTCAGGGTTTTCGGCGTGACCTGCATCATCCCGCGTACGTAGGTACCCAGCAGCGCCCGGTCGCACACCAGGTTGATGAGGCGCGGCACGCCTCCGGTCAAGCGGTACAACAACCCGGTCAGAGAAGAGGGAAAAAGCGGCAGCTGCGCGCCCGAAACACTAAGGCGGTGAACGATGTAAGAGGCCACTTCGAGCCGAGTCAGATGGGTGAGGTGGCAGCGTGCGACGATGCGCTGCGCCACCTGACGCATATCCGCTCGGCGCAGGAGCGCCTTCAATTCCGGCTGGCCTATCAGGATGATCTGCAGCAATTTGCGCGTATTGGTCTCGAGGTTGGTCAAGAGGCGCAGTTGCTCGAGCACATCAGGGCGCAGGTTTTGCGCTTCATCGATGATCAGTACCGCGCGCCGGCCTTGCGCATTCGCCCGCAACAGATGGGCATTGATAGCGTCGATCAGCATCTTGACGCTGCAGGCGCCGGAGGGCAATTCCACGTGAAATTCGTCGCAGATGGCGGCCAGCAGCTCTTCCACACTCATTTTCGGATTGAGGATGAACGCCACGTCGCAGCGTGCGTCGATCTGTTCGAGTAAGCAGCGGCATAGCGTGGTCTTGCCGGTTCCGACCTCGCCTGTAAGCAACACGATACCGCCCTCGCCCTGCACGCCGTAGAGCAGGTGCGCGAGTGCCTCGCGATGCCGGCTGCTCATATACAAGAAGCGCGGGTCGGGCGCGATCGAGAATGGCATGTCCGTGAGACGGAAGTAATCCTTGTACATGCGAGCTCTCCATGCGGCTAAACACCATTGCGTATTGGATGGACATTAGGCCGTAGTGCGCGGCGCCGGACAATGGGGTGGCACCCCGACAATCCGGTAGCAATAGACAGTAGGCCTACTTGAATCCGCAGCACCCGGGGCGCAGCCCGACCTCGATCGCCGCTTGGCGAACTAATCGCAACGCGCTCTACGACATCGGCGTCGATTCGAAAGCGCTTTCCAGTTGCGAAAACGAAAACGGCTTTTCCAGTACGTGACGAATACCCACGGTCCGGGCAACCTGCGGCAGAGCCTCCGATGCATCGCCGGTGATCATGACGCAGCCATATTGCATTGGCAGCCCGCTGAACTGTGCGAAGGTGTCCAGCCCATCGATCCCGGGCAGGCGATAGTCGAGAACCAGCACATCGGGCCGGAACTCGCGCGCAACTTCCAGAGCCCTCTCCCCGCTCGGTACGACCTTTACCTCTGCCAGGCGCCTGCGGAAATGGATTTGCAGGTTCCTGGCGAGGTCAGCCTCGTCCTCGACAATCAGAATCTTCATTCCTGGTGACATGTAAGTCTCCTGAACATAATCGGTGCTTACGTTATATCAGGCACACCCCAACAAGACCGTGACTGCGCAATTACATTCCAGTCATGCGTAAACCTGCGGCGATGCCGGCCACCCACGCATTGGCGCCGTGAGTCGCCTTGGTCAATGCAAGGAATCCGACTGAGGCGACAGAATCGTCCTAGCGACCGAACCATGCCGTGATGCCGGAAGGATCCCTAGGCTCTGCCGGATGTATTTTCCGATCAAGATCAGCGTCGGGTAGATCACTTCATGATCAATCTTTTCGTGAATTGTCAGGTTGTAGGCGAATTCTGCGAATTCACCGTTTTTCTCCCGGCGCGCTGCCCGCAGCAATTGCGCAGCCGCATCCATGATCAAGCGATGATGCTGCACCATGGCTTCGCGCCGGGCGCTTAAAGCGGAAATCAGTGGCAGAATCTTTGCCATCTCCGGTCGCACGGCGTGTAGCGCCAGATCCTCCAGCAAGCCGAACACGGGGAATATGGTTTGCTCTTCCATTTCGAAATGCGGCAGGCACAACTCGGCGACGCGCTTGGCTGCCTCCCCGATCGGGCCGGGTTCCAGTGTTGCCCGGACCAGCTCAGCTCGTATCGCATCGTGGGCGACTCGCAATGCTGCATGCGTGTTTGTATGCCATCGGAATTTCAAGTCCATCGGTAAATCCTCAGGTAACGGGGCTGGTCCCGCGCGCGCAGGAACGCATGCATGGCAGGCGGGCAGCGCGTAACAGCAGGTTCAAATGCACCTTCCGCGACAGCCGCGCGCGCGTCGGCGCTGTGCGCTTCACATTCGCATGACATCCCTGCACTCCGGTTCTCGTGCCGACCAAGTGCCCCCAACAGGGACTACTTTGCCACGGTCATGCGAACGGGAGCATGACGGCAGGATTATTTTCCTGCAATGCTCGAGCCCGGGACGATGGCGCGACGCAGAAACTTCCTCTGCGCCTACCCGGCATCAGCGCCAGTCAAAGAGTTACCAAAATGTAATGTCGGCGCCATGCTCTCGTCCGCTGCGGTTTGCTATAACGTAAGCCACATTGTGGAGGGCGTCTATCAAGCTGTCCGGGAATCGATCGTGACTTCATTTTCCAAATTCGATCGCGAATCCATACGCAGAGTTCCCGCAGCCGCCCACCGAGTGCAAAGAGAGCACCCGCCCGCATTGCGCTATGCAACTGCGAACCGGTACTGGTGAATGATCAATTTCTTTACACGAAGCGAGGATGAATGACCATGAGCACGAACACAACGGCCGCAAAAACCGCCAAGGAAGCAGCAGGCTTTGAGTCAGCCGAGCCGATCGCAAAGGGCGGTGGTGGAGGCGGCCAGCAAGTGACCGTTTCTTCAGCGCAAAAATACACATTGATCGGTCCGCATCGAAAAGCGAAAGACGATCCGGCCACAGCCGAAGCGCGGGAATTGCTTTCCGACTCTTCAGGGGAGAGCGTCGCGGATTCCAATCCGATCGTCATTGCTGCAGCGGCCACCGCCCGCAGCGACGCCTCGAATGACACCGCTGCGGGCGCGAACGCACACGCACCCGATGTGCTAGCGGACGCCGAAGGCGCCGGCGGCGCGGCAGCCGCTCCTTCGAGTTCCTTCCAGCTGAGTCAAGGCATGACCGCGGAAACAGGAATATCCGCAGCGGGAGTTGCGTCGCCCGCGGCCGGCGCGGCGGCGGCCGAAATGACATTTTCGCCGCTCATGGCCCTGCCCTTATTGGCGCTTGCTGCCGCCGCTGGTGGTGGTGGCGGCGGCGGAGGGGGCGGCTCCACTCCGACAGCCAGCACATCGCAGCTTACGCAGGTTGATTCCCTTTCTCCGACGAGTGACGCGACGCCGAGCACGCCGGCACCTACGCCTACACCTGCCCCTACACCTGCCCCTACTACCCCGACGGCTGACGCGACGCCGAGCGCGCCGACACCTGCGCCGACGCCTGCTCCTTCTACCCCGACGGCTAACGCGACGCCGAGCGCGCCGACACCTGCGCCGACGCCTGCTCCTTCTACCCCGACGGCTGACGCGACGCCGAGCGCGCCGGCACCTGCGCCGACGCCTGCTCCCACTACCCCGACGGCTGACGCGACGCCGAGCGCGCCGGCACCTGCGCCGACGCCCGATCCTGCGCCTCCGACGGGCGACACGACCCCTGTCACGCCGGCGGCTCCCGCTGTCTCCGTTGTCACGGTCGCAGACGCGCAGCTGCTCCTGCAAGTCGATCCGGGGGCGCTATTCAGCCTGTCCGACACGGCGGCCAATCTATTGGCGGCCCCTGCGGCGCTGATCGCCGGGGCGAGCGCGGTAACGGTGAGCGACCTGCCGGCGTTGTCGGTAGCGCAGGCCGATACCCTGCTCAATGTCGATCATGCCGCGATGAGCTACAGCCTCGCCGACTCGGCGGCCAACCTCGCTGCCGCCCCCTTGGCGGTGGCCAATGGCGCGACCGATATCACCGCGACCGCTGCGGCGACGGTAGCCCAAGCCGCTGCGATCGAGGCCTTCACCAACAGCGGCGTGAACAGCTACAGCCTCGCCGACTCGGCGGCTAACCTCGCTGCCGCCCCCTTGGCGGTGGCCAACGGCGCGACCGATATCACCGCGACCGCTGCGGCGACGGTAGCCCAAGCCACTGCGATCGATGCCTTCACCAACAGCGGCGTGAATAGCTACAGCCTCGCCGACACGGCGGCCAATTTGCTGGCACCGGGCAATGCCGCGCTGGTTGCAGGAGTGAGTGCGGTCACGGTGCAGGACGCCGTAAGCGTTGCGATCGCCAATGCACTGCTGGCGCTAAATGCCGCAACGACGTACAGCCTCGCCGACACGACGACGAACCTGCTGGCTGCGGCCGCGGCGGCCACGGTGACGGATGCCTTGTCGGTCACCGTGCAAGATCCAGTGAATGTAGCGACTGCCGATGCGCTGCTGGCAATCAATATCGGCACGAGCTACGTCCTGAGCGACACGGCGGCAAACCTGCTCGCTCCGGCGGAAGCGGCGACGGTTAGCGCTGCGCTGTCGGTAAGCGTCACCGGAGCAGCCATCTCGGCGGCCGATGCGGATGCATTGCACCTACTCAATGCCCAAACGAGCGGCTTCGACCTGATCGATTCGACGGCCAATTTGGCCTCGGTACCGGCGGTGCTGGGTCTAGCGGCGTCGGTCACGGTGAGCGATGCGGCAACGGTGGCGGGAGCCACGACCGTCCACGCCGGGGCCCCGACGACTCTCCTTAGCATCATTGATGCATCGGACACCTTGGCTTCGGCACTCAGTACTGGCAGCCCCGAGTTGGCGGCGGTCCAGGCCGCCAGCACCATTAGCGTTACCGACCCGACGCTTGCGCTGACAGTCAATGCAGAGCAATTCGGCAATCTGCTGGCCGGGACCACTCTCTTGGCTGCAAACGATACGATCGTGATCGACGGTGCGGATGCGGCGGCGAACCTGGGGGTGCTGCAGCCTTTTGGCGGTGACCTAATCACCGGCATGACCCTGGGTGGCGCATTAAGCGGGTCTTATATCGTCGACTTGGGCACCTCGGGCGTAAGCGCCATAACCATGGAGGGCTTTGGCGAACACCAGATCACCGCGGCGCTGAACCTGCAGGAGAGTTTCGTCGTGGGCATTACCTCGCTTGGCGGCTCCACGATCAACAATTTGGAAGTGGGCGACCTTATCGACGTAAGTGTTGCAGGTATCACCCAACTCACTACGCAAGAGGCTACGGCAGCTCTCGTCGATGTGGACGGCGATTGGGCGTTCGATGGCGGCGTGTTGACCTGGTGGGATTCCCTAAACGCCACTGCCGACATCTTGACGCTCCAGTTCGCCGCCGGCGCCACGACCCTGCAACTGGCGGCGGACAATCACAGCTTCGAGGTCATATGAGGCTCGCGACGCCCTGACGCGACGGGTGTTGTCGGCCTAACTCAACTCGGCGCTGGAAAAGTCACACAGGCCGTCGCGAGTGGAAACACTCCGACGGCCTTGCAGCGCTGCGGTTTGCACTGCCGACAACTTCCTCGTCGTCGCGGTGTGCCCGCTAACGGGTTCACGGCCGATCCGACAATCGAGTTCGCACCATGACCAGCCAGGCCTTCCTCTGCCTCAGGGCTCGTGCAAACAAGTTGGCACACGAGTGCTCACCTCAAACCACGCTCCCGTCAAATAGGTTCTGGTAACTGGGAATGGTATTCAGGGTTCCTGCACGGAATAGGTCTGCGCGAACAGCGGAGTTGTCAAGATGCTTGCTTGGTGGGCGATGCGCCAAAGGCAAGCGGCAGGCGCTGCCAGACTGCCGGTTCCACGCGCCTAGCCGAGCGCGATTTTGAGAGAACGGCAGATGACGAAAATCCTGGTCGTGGACGACGAAACGAAAACCGCAGCCTATTTGCGCAAAGGCCTCGCGGAGAACGGCTTCATCGTGGACGTCGCGGCGACCGGCGAAGACGGGTTGCACGCTGCCACGGGCGGCGATTACGCCCTCATCGTCCTGGACGTGATCCTGCCGCAACTGGACGGCTGGACCATCCTTAGCGCACTGCGCGGTGCAGGCAATCACACGCCGGTCCTGTTCCTGACCGCGCACGATTCGGTGCCGGATCGCGTCAAGGGGCTGGAGCTCGGCGCGGACGACTACCTGGTCAAGCCGTTCGCATTTTCAGAGTTGCTTGCGCGCGTGCACTCGCTGCTGCGCCGCGGACCGGGCAGGCAGGCGGAGATATTGTGCGTCGCGGATCTCGAAATCGACACCGTCAGGCAGACCGTAATGCGCGGCGGACGGCACATCGAGTTGACCGCGAAGGAATTCGCACTCGTATCGTTGCTTGCGCGGCGTGCCGGCGAGGTCCTATCGCGCACCGTGATCGCCGAACAGGTCTGGGACATGCATTTCGATTGTGACACCAACGTGGTGGACGTCGCGATCCGGCGGCTGCGCAGCAAGATCGATGACGCTTTCGACAAGAAGCTGGTGCACACCGTGCGTGGGCGGGGCTATGTCCTCGAATCCCGCTGATCGTGCGCTCGACCGCCCGCGGCGCACGCCGATTTCGATCACGCTACGCCGTGCTTTACGCCGCGTCGGCGTCCGTCATGTCTGAAAGACGCCGGTGCGATCCGATGCGCGTCTGCAAATTGAAGCGGGAATGGAATCTTTCGAAGCGTTGAGCGCATTGATTACGGCGGCGTGGCGATTCCGGCGCGCGCATTGCGCGCGATACGGTCGGCTTTCGCGTCACGCCTTTCGGGCGATTGCTCAAAACTAGGGGCAGAGGCCCAGATTTTCGGGCGATTTCAGCCGCGGTTCGCGGGCGGCATCCTGGCCGCTTGGCCGCGCAATTATCATTTTGGCGCGATGAAACTGTAATCGTTGCGCCACGCTCCCGTCAGACGCATTCTGGTAAGAAGCAAATGGTATCCAGGAATCCTCCACGGAATTTGTCTGCGCAACCAGCGGAGGAATCAAAATGCTTGCGTGGCGGACGATGCGCCAACGGCAAGCGGCAGGCGATGCCGAATGGCCGGTTCCACGCGCAGCCGAACGCAACTTGGAGAGCAAGGCAGGTGATGAAAATCCTGGTCGTAGACGACGAACCCAAAATCTCGGCCTATTTGCGCAAAGGCTTCGCCGAAAACGGCTACACCGTGGAGGTCGCGGCGACCGGCGCAGACGGCTTGTACGCTGCCGTTACCGGTGATTTCGAACTGGTCATCCTCGACGTGATCCTGCCGCAAGTGGACGGCTGGTCCATTCTTCGCGCCCTACGCGGCGCCGGCAAACAGACGCCAGTTCTATTCCTGACTGCCTGCGATGCGGTGTCGGATCGAGTCAAGGGCCTGGAGCTGGGAGCCGACGACTATCTGATCAAGCCGTTCACATTTTCCGAGCTGCTTGCGCGCGTGCGCTCATTGCTACGCCGCGGACCTGGCAGGAACACGCAGATACTGTATATCGCGGATCTTGAAATCAACCCGATCAGGCAAAGCGTGATGCGCGCCGGCCGGCACATCGAACTGACCGCGAAGGAGTTCGCGCTGGTTTCTTTGCTTGCGCGGCGTGCCGGCGAAATCCTGTCGCGGACCGTGATCGCCGAACAGGTCTGGGACATGAATTTCGATTGCGACAGCAACGTGGTGGACGTTGCGATCCGACGGCTGCGCGGCAAGATTGACGGCCCCTGCGACAGGAAGCTGATTCACACCGAGCGCGGGCGTGGCTATGTCCTCAAATCCAGCTGATCGCGTGCTCGGCCGCGCGCCGCATTCGATCACGGCGCGCCTTGCCGTGCTCTTCGCCGCTTCCGCGTGCATCATGCTGTTCGTGTCCACGGGCTCGCTTTACCTGACTCAGACATGGGGCATGGAACAAGACGACGCCGGCTTCGTGATCGATAAAGTCCATCGCCTCGAGCGGGCCCTGCAAGAGTATCAGCAGAATCCTGGTTCCCTGCACGAGGAGGTCAACTGGAGGGGCGGACCCCGTGAAGGCGCGCCATACCATGCTTTCTATTCCCGGATTCTCGATGGCAAGGGGCGCCTGGTCATCGAGACCGCAGGCATGGCGGCAGTCGTTCCGGGCGCACCGTTTCCGTCACCGGTGGACTTGGAGCGCATTACCGGAACGCAGGAAAAGGTGCAACGCTGGCGCTCACCTGAAGGACGTACGTATTGTCTGTTGACCGCCAGCGCGCGTAACGCGCAAAGCGGACACGCGTGGGTGATACAGGTCGCCATGGATGATTTCAAGGACGAGGACATGGTCTCGATCCTGCAATTCGCAGTGCTGGCAGTGGTGCTCCTCGGGGCCTTGGTATCCGCGGGTATAGGCGGCGTTGTCGCGCGCCGCTGCATGCGGCCGCTTCGTGACATGGCTGCGGCGGCCGAGCGCATCACGGTCAGCAGGCTTGACGAACGCATCGATGTGGCACGCCAGCCCGACGAACTGGCCACGCTCGCAGCGGCCTTGAATCGCACGCTGGTTCGCCTCGAAGATTCGGTCGCCCGCATGTCACAGTTCGCCGCGGACGTGGCGCACGAGCTGCGAACCCCGATCCACAATCTGAAGGGCGAGGCGGAAGTCGTCCTGTCGATAAAGCGCACGCCCGAGGAATACCGCGACGTTCTGGAGTCCAGCCTGGAGGAGTTCGACCGGCTGTCGAGCATGATCGACAAAATGCTGTTCATCGCGCGCGCGGAGAATCCGCAGCAGCAGATCGAGCGGGTACGATTCGATGCGCGCCGGGAGATCGACGCGGTGGTGGAGTTTTTCGAGGCCATGAGCGAATCGCGCGGAGTCATGGTCATCGCGCAGGGGCAGGGCGTCATCGATGCCGACCGGCTTCTGTTCCGCCGGGCCTTGACCAATCTTCTGTCCAACGCCTTGCGCCACACGCCGAGTGGAGGGCGCATCGTCCTCACGATCGAGCAAGCCGATGACGCTACGGTTCAGGTCAAGGTCATCGACAGCGGCTTCCGGGCCGAGCTCCTGCCGGGGATTGCGGATCGCCCGATGTTCGCGAATCGGAACAATGCCCGCGTGTCGGAGACCAGCGGACTGGGACTCATGATCGTCAAATCCATCGTCGAGCTTCATGCCGGTGCGTTCGCGATCGACAGCGCGCCGGGCAAGGGCACTAGCGTTGTCATGTGCTTCCCGGCACCCGCGCCCGCCGCGCCACAGTCCGAGCATGTTTCCGCGCCCGATTCCGCCGCGGCAGCGGTGGCGCCGCAGTCCTCCCCCTCCCCCGGCCCCATCCTCGCGCTGAGGGCATGGCATCTTCCCCGCCTTCCGGATTAACGGAAATGTAATTTCGCGGTCACGCTCCTGTTCGGGGGCGTTTGCCATACAGCAATCGTAAGTGCGGCAATTGAGATGCTTGCACGCGAAGAATTCGATCGTGTTTTTTCCGGATCGAACTTAGGAGAAGGATGAGTATGTTTCTTTCAAGTGAGGCGTCGAGCACCAGGATTTCGTCCACGTGCGCGATAAACGGGCCGATAGGTCACTACGACCAAGTCCACGACTTCACTGCGCAAGGCGCTCCCTCCGAACATGCGTGCCGATAACTGGCAGCGCGCCGTCGGTCGCCGGCGGCATTCGCGGCCGGTCGCATCCCCGGCTCGCGCCGGGGCCCCTGCTTCCTGCTCACGCCGCCAGCAGGAAGTCGGTCGCGTCGATCGTGGTCGCATCGCCGATGCCGAGCAGGCGAATGGAGTCCGCCCCGATCCCGATCAACGTGTCGGCGCCGACGTCCGTGATGCTCACCGCGCCGGCAAACGTAGCCGCAGTGATCCCCAGCCCCGAGATGTCGAGCCGGTCCTGGCCACCGAGCGCATTGGCATCGAACCCCTGGACTCGGTCGGCACCGAACCCGGCAGCGGCAAACACGAACACATCGTTGCCGGCGTTGCCGACCAGCAAGTCGTCGCCAGCCCCACCGGTTAGCGTGTCGTTACCGCCGGCGCCGCGGATCGTGTTGTTGAGCGCGTTGCCGGTTCCCGTGTGGTTCCCGCCGCCGGTGAAGGTGAGGTTCTCGACGTTCGCCCCCAGCGTGTAGCTCGCAAGCGCGGTCTGCACCGTGTCGATGCCTGCGCCGGCGAGTTCGGTGACCACGTCCAGGGCGTTTTCGACGATATAGGTATCGTTGCCGGTACCCCCAGTCATCGCGTCGGCGCCTGCGCCACCAGCCAAGAAGTCGTTGCCGGCCCCGCCGTCGAGCGTGTCCGCGCCACTGCCGCCCAGGATCGTGTTGTTGAGCGCATTGCCCGTGCCCGCGAAGTTGCCGACGCCAGTGAAGGCAAGATTCTCGAGGTTGGCGCCCAGCGTATAGCTCGCGAGCGTGGTCTGCACCGTGTCCGTGCCTGCACCGGCTGCCTCGATCACCACATCCAGGGCGTTGTCGACGACGTAGGTATCGTTGCCGATGCCGCCCGTCATGGTGTCTGCGCCTGCCCCGCCGATCAGGGTGTCGTT